>OUNM010004418.1_pt1 | contig 11793 bp, 13 predicted proteins | sample 1769961 | NCBI WGS metagenome assembly OUNM01 (sample SAMEA3914820, study PRJEB12502) | metagenome | biome: forest; material: soil | place: USA | collected 2012-03-12 | depth 0.3 m
ACCCTATCCCGCTCATCATCCCCTGCCACCGCGTCCTCGCCGCAGGCGGCCGCATCGGCGGCTTTTCCGCGCCCGGCGGCTCGCACGCGAAGGCGCGCATGCTCGAACTCGAAGGCGTCGCGGTCGACCGGCCCGCACCAGCCGAGCCCTCGCCGCAAAGCAGCTTCGGGTTTTGAGACCATGAAAAAAGCCCGCCAATCCATTGGATCGGCGGGCCTTCGATATGGTGGGCGCGGCAAGGATTGAACTTGCGACCCCTGCGATGTCAACACAGTGCTCTACCACTGAGCTACGCGCCCGAACGCCCGGAGGCGGAAACGGAAGCGGCGCATTAGCGGGACATTGTCCCACGCGCAAGCGCCGCGGAAATCAATTCAGTTGCGGCTGGGAATGCTCTCGGTCTCGAACAGCCGGTCGACCTCCAGCACCAGGTCGCGCAGGTGGAACGGCTTGGAGAGGACGCGGGCCTGCGGCATCTGCTTGCCGGCCTTGAGCGTCACTGCCGCGAAGCCGGTGATGAACATCACCCGCAGGTCCGGCGCCATCTCGCCGGCGCGCTGGGCGAGCTCGATACCGTCCATCTCGGGCATGACGATGTCGGTCAGCAGCAGGTCGAAATGCTCGGTCTCGAGCAGAGGGATCGCCGCAGTGCCGCGATCGACCGCGCTGACCGCATAGCCCGAACGCTCGAGCGCGCGCGTCAGATACTCGCGCATCACCCGGTCGTCCTCGGCCAGAAGAATTCGAAACATTGCAGGTCCCAACCCCGTATCAGACGGGAGCCTTATTATGCGCGAAGCCCTTAAGATTTTCCAGCGCGAAGCGGGCGATGGCGTTGCCGATGCGGGACGGCGCGTCTAGTCTCGCGCGCAGTGACTGCCCAGCCTTCCTTCCAGCGCCATGGTCCCGACATTCCAGCGAGTCCGGTGATCCTGTCGGTGCCGCATGCCGGGCGCGACTATCCGCTGCCGCTGCGCGCCGCGCTCCGGGTGCCGCTGACGGCGCTTAGGCCGCTGGAGGATCGCTACGCCGATGCCCTGGCGCTGGGCGCGCGGCAGGGCGAAACCCTGTTCGTCGCCGGGCGGGCACGCGCCTGGATCGACCTCAACCGCGCCGAGCATGAGCGCGACCCGCGGCTCGATGACGGCGCCACGTATAACGGCCAACCGCAATCGGCGAAGCTGCGCAGCGGCCTCGGGCTCGTGCCGCGCCGGGCTGGCAATTCGGGCGATCTGTGGCGCCACCGCCTCTCGGGCGAGGAAGTCGCCGCGCGTATTCGCGCCGATCACCGGCCCTATCACGAGGCATTGGGCGCAGCACTGGCATCGGCGCGGGCGCGCTTCGGTGTCGCAGTGCTGCTCGATGTGCATTCGATGCCGTCGCTGGGATCGCCCGACAGCGCCCCGCGAATCGTGTTCGGCGACCGATTCGGCCGCTCGGCGGGCGCGCGGCTGATCGGGCGGCTGGAGGGCGTCGCCCGCGCCCATGGCTTCGCTTCGGCAGTCAACGCACCCTATTCGGGCGGACATGTGCTCGAGCGCCATGGTGATCCGCGGCGGGGCGTGCATGCGATCCAGGTCGAATTCGACCGGACGCTCTATCTCGACGACAAGCTCGATCAGCCGGGGCGGGGACTGGCCCGAGTGATCGAGGCGCTCCGTGCGATGATCGACGCGCTGGCGGATGAAGCCCTGCCCAGCGCGATCGCCGCCGAATAGCCCAATAAAAAAACCACCGCGTGGTTACCCACGCGGTGGCCAAGGTTCAGGGAGGAGACACGCCCGGAGGCGTGCCGCACGGCCCCGCGAAAGGGGGGACACGAAGCCATGCAAGGGAGAATATACGTAAGCGGTTCAGAGGTTTCAAGGCCTCGGCTCACGTTGCGGGGAATTGTGCGACGAGTGGGGTCAGCCGCGCTGGCCGACCCAGGGCAGCATCCGCGCGAGCACGCCGTCATGCAGCAGGAAATGATGCCGCAGCGCCGCGGCGATGTGGAGAATCACCAGCGCCGCCATTGCCCAGCCGAGCAGTTCGTGGCTCTCCTTGGCGGCCGCGGCAAAGTTGCTGGAAACCGGCAGCAGCGGGATATTCACCAGCCCGAACCAGCTGAACGGCCGCGGTCGGTCCGGATTGGACGAGAATATCCAGCCGGTGAGCGGCATCACGAACAGCAGCGCGTAGAAGATCCAGTGCACTGCCCTGGCGATCGCCCGCTCCCACGCCGCGCCTTCGCGAAGCTCGGGCGGGCGATGCGCCAGCCGCCAGCCGAACCGGCCGACGGTAAGGATCAGCACCGTGACGCCGATCGACTTGTGCCACCACATCACCTGCCACGCGCGCGGCAGCGATTCGTGGAGCAGGCCGATCGCGAGATTGGCGAGCACCAGCGCGGCGATCGTCCAGTGGAACGCGATCGCGCCCCGGCTGTAACGATCGCCGCGCGGGAACCCGCTGACCAAATCAGCCGACCAGCTGCGGCGCGGGGATCTTGCCCGCCTGCATCTGGCGCCCGAACACTTCACGCACCAGCGCGAGAGAGAAGAGATGGGCATAGATCAGCGGCAGCATGCCGTTCTGGACGATCTTGCGCAGCTGATCGCCACGCAGTTCGTTGAGCTTGTTCTCGTCGACCATCATGAAGCCGCGATAGACGAAGGGCTGCGCCGCGCCGTCGGGCTGGATCGAGACTTCGCCGTCGATCAGCAGGTCGAGCTCCTTCAGGTCCTTGACGAACATCGCGGTGCGCTGGCCGGCCTGCTCGAACTGCTCATTGAACGCGAGCACCGCCTTGGTGGTCTCGCTCGGCTCGCCGTCGACGAACAGGCGCTCGCCTTCCTCGAAATTGCCCAGCGTGTCCGTCGTCGGATCGAAGCAGAGCGACAGCTCCTCGCTGTCCGGCCGCAGCCGCGCGAGGAGATAGGGATAGCGGCGGATATAGGCGGGGACGTAGAAGTTCGGGTCGACCAGCTTGCCCTCGTCGTCGAAGAACATGTTGACGCCTTCGTTGAGACCCATGAGGCCCAGCGGCACGGGATCGTCGCCGACCGAGAAGACGATCGGGAAATGCCGCTGCGCCAGCGGGAATTCCTCGACGGTCATCGGAATCGCGTGGGTGTTCACGACAAACGGCGCGGCATTGGCCGGGCGGATGCGGAAATCGGCGTGAGTCTGGCTCGAAAGCGGCTCGAGCTCCTTGTAGAACAAGGGAAGCGACTGCTGTGGCGCGCTGGCCATTTTACTCTCCTGGAAACATCGAAGACGGGAAAATTGCGCGCAGGCTTTATGGCGCGGACGCTTCGGGCGCAAGCCGGACAAGCTTTCCCGGATTGAGAATGCCCCGCGGATCGAGCGCGCTTTTGATCGCGCGCAGCGCCGCTATGCGCGATGGCGGACCCAGCCGCTCGAGCTCGGCGCGCTTCATCTGGCCGATACCGTGCTCGGCCGAGATCGATCCGCCCGCCGCGACGACCATGTCGTGCACGAGCCGCGTGATCGCCGGCGCCAGCTCGGCATAGAAGGCGTCGCGATCGGCGCCTGCGGGCGCGCGGACGTGGAAATGGACATTGCCGTCGCCCAGATGCCCATAGGCGCTGGCACGGCAACCGGGGAAGCGCCCCTCGGCCTCGGCCGCGCCTTCGGTCATGAAGCGCGGCATGTCGGAAACAGGCACCGAGATATCGTGCTGGACTGCGGGCCCGCTCGCGCGCTCGGCTTCGGAGAGCGAATCGCGGATCCGCCAAAAGGCTTCGGCCTGCGCTTCGTTGGCAGCCACCACGGCATCGGCGGCCAAACCCTCCTCGAGCGCCGCGCCGAGCAGCCTCTCGAGCAAGGCGGCGGGCGATTCGGCCTGCGCGTCGCTCGCCACCGCTTCGATCAACACATGCCAGGGGTGCCTGCCCGTCAGCGGATCGCGGGTGCCGGGGATATGCTCGAGCACCAGCGCCAGCGAATCGCCCGGCACGATCTCGAAGCTCTCGATCGCCGGGCTATCGATCCGCCGCAGCAGGTCGAGCGCCGCCTGCGGGCTCGCCAGCCCGACCCAGGCGACGGCGCGCGAGGTGATCGCGGGCACCAGGCGCAGGCTCGCCGCAGTGATGATCGCCAGGGTGCCCTCGGAGCCGATCAGCAGCTGGTTGAGATCGTAGCCGCGATTGTCCTTCTTGAGCGCCGCAAGCCCGTCATGAACCGAACCGTCGGGCAGCACCGCTTCGACTCCCGCCACTAGGCTGCGCATCGTCCCGAAGCGCAGCACCTGGGTGCCCCCCGCATTGGTGGAAGTGAGCCCGCCGATCGTCGCGCTGCCCCGAGCGCCCAGCGTCAGCGGGAAACGCCGTCCGGCATCGAGCGCGGCGGCATGGAGATCGGCCAGGATCACTCCCGCCTCGGCCACCGCGAGATTGTCCCCGGTCGACAGCGACCGGATCCGGTTCATCCGCCTGAGCGACAGGATCAGCGCCGATCCGTCCGCCTGGGGCGTCGCGCCGCCGACCATCGAGGTATTGCCCCCCTGCGGCACCAGCGGCACGCCCGCCGCATGCGCCAGCGCGACGATCGCGGAGACTTCGTCGCGCGAAGCGGGCGAGAGCAACGCCGGCGAGGCTCCGCGATAGCGGCCGCGCCAGTCGCTCAGCCAGGGTGCGATCGCTTCCGCATCGGTCGTCACCGCCTTGGGGCCGAAGCGCGCGAGGACGGTGTCGACGAGATTCTGCTGGATGGGGTTCATCGCCGCCGCCTAGCAGGCATGGCTTCCCAAGAAAATCAGTTCATCCGCTGTTCAAACCTCGGCGGTACAAGCGGCCGCCGTCATGCTGAATCCCCTGTTCGCCTCCACTGCCCTGCTGATGCTGCTCGCCGCGCCCGCGGCGGCGCCGCAACCGCCCGTGCCGGATGGAGCGTGGATCGCCGGCGAGACGCAGCATTTCGTGATCCATGTGCCGCGCATGACGATCACCGAGACGATCATCATGCGCAGCACTCGTCCGGCGCCCGCGGCGCCGCCGCCGGTACTGGTCGAGCGCAAGGCCAAGGATTGCCTGGAGATGCGCCGCATCGTCGGCTTCGGCATCACCCGCCCCGACAGCGTCGATCTGGTGCTGAACGACGGCTCCCGGATGCGCGCGCGGATGGGTCGCAACTGTCCCACGCTCGGCTTCTACCAGGGCTTCTATGTGAAGCCGACGCCCGACGGAAAGATGTGCGCAGGGCGCGATCCGATCCGCACGCGATCGGGCGGCGAATGTTCGATCCAGGCATTCAAATCGCTGGTTCCGGCACGCTGAGCGCGCGATGACGAGGTTGTGCTGAGGAGACCCGGGAGCGGCTAGGCGCTGCGCAATCCGCGAAGCCGCGCCACTTGCGGATAGTCCGACGCGAGCGTCTCCAGCCATTGCATGCCAGCCCGCAATGCCGGCGCATGCTCGATCGCCGCCTGCGCCTGAAGCGTGCGCCGCAGGGCCGTATCGTAACGATGTTCGGGGGCCTTCGAATAGGTTCGCATTATTGGGCTCGAAAGAATCTGCGCTGCCCGCTGCTCGCTTAGGGTGAAGCCGAAATGCGCTGATATAGCGATCAGCAGCCTTGCCGGCCGCGCCAGGAAATCATCGAAATCGACCCACAACACCGAACCCGCGGGCAGCGCCGCCTCCGCTGCGGAGAGCGATAGCATCTCGCCCGCCCAGCCAAGCGCAACCCGCTCGCCTTCGCCGAGCTGCCAGAAGCGGAACGGCATCGGGCCGAGGTGGCGCGCCAGGCGCGTGAGCCGCGCGCCGGTCAATCCCCTCAACTCCTGCCGTGAGGCTTCGCCTGCGAGGATGGTGGTCATATAGCTTTGCGGCTTCACTGTGAGAAACAGCGCCCGCGCATCGGCCGTTACCATCAGCGGCGCGATGTCGCTCGCGAAGCTCGTGGCCTTGATCATCGCGCGCTGTTCCGGCCGGAAGGTGCGCGCGAGAAGCCGGCGAATCACCTGCAGCCGATCGACCAGACTGGCCAGACTGTAGCACGCGTCGAGCTGGTCCCGGCCCGTCCAGAGATCGGCCGCGTTTCGCAGCACCTGCGGTTCGCGCAGCGCCAGCACCTCGACAAGACAACCCAGCAGGCGCGACACGAGCGTGGAGCCGACATGCCCGATATGGAAGATATAGTGCGCATCGTCGCGGCCTGCGGAATCGAGCTGTGCGGCGACCTCCGCGAAGGATATCCACTCCCTCCTGCTCTGCGGTGTCACGATCCGCCGGTCCAGGAAGCTTGCGGCGGCGAGCTGCTCTTCGGTGATGTGGAGGAGCAGCAAGCTGTCGGACGGCGCGTCCAGGAAATGCGGAAAGGGAGTCGGGCTGAGCGTCAGGCGGGGCGGAATCGGGTCGATCATGGCCCGCTTTAATCCGCCGCCCCCTCGCCCGGCAATCGGAACACCTCTCTTCGCCGGCCCGCCGGCGCTTGACAATCCACCACAAATCCGCAAGCGCGCGGCATAGCTAACGCCGCCTTTCGCACGCGTTTTCCGGACATCCGCATGAGCTTTGCCGATCTCGGCCTTTCAGACGAACTGTTACGTGCCGTGGAGGAGTCCGGGTACACCGAGCCGACTCCGATCCAGAAGCAGGCGATCCCGTCGGTATTGATGGGCAAGGACCTGATCGGCATCGCCCAGACCGGCACCGGCAAGACCGCCGCCTTCGTGCTGCCGATGATCGATATCCTCGGCGAAGGCCGCACCCGCGCGATGATGCCGCGCTCGCTGATTCTCGAGCCGACGCGCGAGCTCGCCGCGCAGGTCGCCGAGAATTTCGACAAATATGGCAAGTACCACAAGCTTTCGATGGCGCTCCTCATCGGTGGCGTCTCGATGGGCGACCAGCAAAAGGCGCTGAGCGCCGGCGTCGACGTGCTGATCGCGACCCCCGGCCGGCTGATGGACCTGTTCGGGCGCGGCAAGATCCTGCTCACCGGCTGCAACCTGCTGGTGATCGACGAGGCCGACCGGATGCTCGACATGGGGTTCATCCCCGATATCGAGGAAATCTGCACCAAGCTGCCCAAGCAGCGCCAGACCCTGCTCTTCTCCGCGACGATGCCGCCGGTGATCAAGAAGCTGGCCGACAAGTTCCTCGACAATCCCAAGCAGATCGAAGTCGCGCGGCCCGCCACCGCCAATACCAATATCCGCCAATGGGTTGTCCCCACCACCGCGGCCAAGAAGCGCGATGTGCTGCGCGAGCTGTTGCGGCAGGAAGAGGTGACCACCGCGATCATCTTCTCCAACCGCAAGACCACGGTGCGCGACCTCAACAAGGCGCTGCAGAAGAGCGGCTTCCGTTCGACCGAGATCCATGGCGACATGGACCAGCCCTCGCGCCTCGCCGAGCTCGACCGGTTCAAGGCGGGGACGGTCAACATCCTCGTCGCTTCCGACGTCGCCGCGCGCGGGCTCGACATCAAGGGCGTGAGCCACGTCTTCAATTTCGACGCGCCCTGGCATCCCGACGATTATGTCCACCGCATCGGCCGCACCGGCCGCGCGGGGGCGACGGGCACCGCCTATACGCTGGTGACGCCCGAGGACGCCGAGAATATCCGCGAGATCGAAAAGCTCACGGGCTTGAAGATCGAGCGCTATACCGGCGACGTCGATGCCCCGCGCAACGACATCGCGCTGAGCGAGGAAGAGGCCAACGCCCCCGCCGCCAAGGGGCGCGGGCGCGGCGGCCGTGGTGGTGCGCCCAAGCGCGAAGCCGCGCCCAAGGCCGAACCGAAAGCGAAGGCCGCGCCGAAGTCCGCCGACGCGCCCAAGCCGGCACCGAAGCGCGAAGATGCGGAACAAAACGCAGCACCGCGTAGTGAGCGGCCCCGCCGCGAGGAGCCCCGCCAGCAGCCGCAGCGCCGCCACGAGGCCAGGGACGACGGCCCGGACGATGGCTGGAACGGCCCGATGCCCGATTTCCTGAACTTCACGCTCGACTGAAGGCTTGCGCCGGCTGCGGCGATATGGCCTGGTTATCGCGAAATCACAAAGGGTTGAATGATGATGAAACGCCGTGCGGCGCTGGTGCTTTCGACGATCGCCCTGCTGCTCCCGGCCGCCGCGTCGCCCGGCCGCGCGCCGCATATCGCCATCGCGTCGATCGAGCAGCTTCCGCACCCGCTGCCCGCGCCCTATGACGCGAGCGCCGATGCGCACGCTCAGGTCGAGGCCGCACTGAAGCGCGCACGGGCCTCGGGCAAGCCGCTGCTGATCGATTTCGGCGCGAACTGGTGCGCCGATTGCCGTGTGCTGGCCGGCGTGATCGAGCTGCCCGAGATGAGGGCCTGGGTCTCGCAGAAGTTCGAGCTGGTGCAGGTCGATGTCGGCCGGTTCGACCGCAATCTCGATATCCCCAAGCGCTTCAGCCGTACGCCGATGCAGGCGATCCCGGCGGTGTTCGTGATCGACGGCAGGACCGGCAAGCTGCGCAATCCCGGCGCCGAGCTCGCGCTGGGCGACGCACGGACGATGAGCCCCCAGGCTATCGCCGACTGGCTGGCGAAATGGACTCGCTGATCGAATTCGTCCCCATCGTCCCCAGCCCCTGCGTCAACATCTGCCGGATGAACCGCAGGACGGGCTGGTGCGAAGGCTGTGGCCGCACCCTCGCCGAAATCGCCCGCTGGGGCACCACCGACTCCGCCGATCGCGCGGCGGTGATGGCTGAGCTGCCGGGGCGGCTGGCGGCGCTCGACAGCTCGATTTCGGAAGTTTAGCTAAGTCTAGGCAGTCGACGTCATCTCCGCCGCCAGCGCCTCGTCCTTGGCCTTGCCGCGCTGATACGCCTCGCGCGACGTCACGCGTTCGGCATAGGCCGCGAAGGCATCGCGCTTCGGCAAGGTCCCGAACGCCAGCCCCCAGCCGACCGTCGAGCCGACATAGACATCCGCCGCCGTGAAGCGGTCGCCGGCGATGTAGGGATGGGCCGACACCGCCTTCTCGAACGTGTCGACCGCGAGATCGTAATTGCCATAGCCGAACATCCGGCCCTGCTCGGGGCTCGGCGCGAACTGGGCGACATTGTTCGTTACCGCATGTTCGATCGGCCCCGCCGCGAAGAACAGCCAGCGGTAATAATCGGCGCGCTCGTCCGCGGTCGGCGCGAGGCCCGCCTCGGGAAAAGCCTCGGCCAGATAGGTGCAGATCGCCGCGCATTCGGTGACGACATGGCCGTTATGGACGATCGCGGGCACCTTCCCCATCGGATTGATCGAGAGATAGGGCTCGGCCTTCATCGTCGAGGCATAATCCATCAGCTCGGTGCGATAGTCGGCGCCGGTCTCTTCGAGCATCCAGCGGACGATCTGCCCGCGCGATTGCGGGTTGGTGTAGAAAACCAGTTCGTCGGCCACGGCATTTCTCCCGAATCAATGGAACATATCGTGAACGAAACGACTCGGCCCGTCAAGCCGCGTCAAAGCGTCGCGAAGGTCGCCAGCAACCGGCTCCAGGCGCGCTCGGCCTGATCCTTGTTGTAGACCTGGCTGTCGGGCGGGCACCAGCCGTGCATCGTCCCGGCATAGACCTCGATCTCGGCGGGCACCTTGGCGGAGACGAAGGCGGCGAGGAGCGTATCCTTGTCGGTGGGCGCGCGCTGGTCGTCATTCTCGGCGACCGCGAACAGATATCGGCCCTTGAGCTGCGGCACCAGCAGATGCGGGCTGTCGGCCGTCGTGGTCACCAGCCCGCCGCCATGGAAGGAGCCGCCAGCACGCACCCGCCCGGGCGTCCCGGCCGCGGTTCGGATCACCATCGGACCGCCCATGCAATAGCCGGTGCTGCCGATCCCGCGCCTCTTGTCGACCTCGCGCTGGGTATCGAGCCAGGCGACGAACGCCTTGCCGTCGCTGGTCACCGCGGCGGCGGTCAGCGCGTCGCGCCACGGCTTGATCCGGTCGCGCACCGCCGGCTGGTCGAAGCTCTCGCCTGGGGCGAGGAACGGCGACTTGGTCGAGCGGTAGAACTGGTTGACCGTCAGCACCGCATAACCCGATTCGGCAAGCCGATCGGCCATCTGGCGGAAAGCGGGGCGCAGGCCCATCACGTCGGGCCAGACCAGCACACCGGGATGCTTGCCGCGCGCGGGCGCCGTGAAATAGGCGTCGCAACGGCCGTTGGCGGTCTTGATCGTCACGTCGCGGCCCTTGACCGGCATCGCATTGGCGGCGCGCGGCAGGATCGCCATCAGCCCGGCGGCAGCGGTGCCTGCGCCGAAGGTGCGGCGAGAGATGGGGCCGAGCAGGCGCTCGTTGTCGGCGGCGGTATGTTCGTCACACATCGGTCTCTCCAGCGTTGGCGCCCCGCCCCCGAGTCGCGCGGGCGAAACCTACACAGGCCCGCTTGCGCCCGCCAGCGATGCCCGCCACTGCGGACATGGGAGGGATGCCATGGACCTGTCGGCCTATCTGGAGCGAATCGGATATGCGGGATCGCTGGCGCCCGATCTCCCGACGCTCGACGCGCTGATGCGCGCGCATATCGCGGCGATTCCGTTCGAGAATCTCGACGTCCAGCTCGGCAACCGAGTGGCGACCGATCTCCCCGCGATCTTCGCCAAGCTGGTCGAGGGGCGGCGCGGCGGCTGGTGCTATGAGAATAATGGGCTGTTCGGCTGGGCGCTGGGCGAGATCGGGTTCGAGGTACGGCGCGTCTCTGCGGGGGTGATGCGCGAGCAGCATGGCGATGCGGCAATGGGGAATCACCTGGCGCTGATCGTCACGATCGAAGGCGCGCCGTGGCTGGTCGATGTCGGCTTTGGCGGAACCCAGGCGGCGCCGATCCCGCTGGCCGTGGGCATGCATGAGCAGCCGCCCTTCTCGGTCGGCCTGTCGCTGGAGACCGACGGCTATTGGCGTTTCGAAGAGCGCTTTCCCGGCGACGATCCGTTCAGCTTCGATTTCTCCGCGGAGCCGGCGGACGAGGCGCTGTTCGTCCGGCAATGCGACGCGCTCCAGTCCGAGCCGGAGTCGATCTTCGTGCAGAATTCGGTGGTACAGCAGCGTCAGGGCGACCGGCATTTCTCGCTGCGCGGCCGCGTGCTGCTGGAGCGTGGGGTTGAGGGCGAGACCACGCGGACGCTCGCCGACGCCGAGGAGTTCGCGGCGGTGCTGCGCGATCGGTTCGGGCTGGACCTGCCCGAAGCGGCGACGCTGTGGAATAGGATCTGCGCGCGCCACGACGCGCTGTTTCTGGACGCCGACGCCTAAGACTCCGCTCCCTGCAAGGGAGGGGTTGGGGGTGGGTTGCGAGCGCAGCGAGCACCGCTGCCGGCCGAGAAACAGAAAAGGCCGGGGCATCGAGCCCCGACCTTTTCCAACCCACCCCTAGCCCCTCCCTTGCAGGGAGGGGGAACTGGTTCGGCTCAATTGCGCCGGAACGGGTCTTCGAACGCCGGCGCCACCGGGAGCGGCTCGCCGCCATCGGCGATGCGCTGCGCCTCAACGGCGGCGGCGGTGCGCTCGGCGCGGAGCTCCTCGATCAGCGCCTCGCGGTCGCCCTCGAAGCGGTTGTCGACCGGGGCTTCGATGCCCGCGGCCTTGGCGGCCTTGGCGACCATCGCGTCGAGCTCGCGCTGCGAGGCGAGGCCCAAAGTCACCGGGTCCTTCGGGACGATGTTGGCGATGTTCCAATGGCTGCGGTCGCGGATCGCGGCGATGGTGGTGCGCGTGGTGCCGATCAGCTTGCCGATCGCGCCGTCCGAGATCTCCGGGTGGTTGCGCAGGATCCAGGCGATACCGTCCGGCTTGTCCTGGCGCTTCGAGACCGGCGTGTAG
>OUNM010549447.1_pt1 | contig 11793 bp, 9 predicted proteins | sample 1769961 | NCBI WGS metagenome assembly OUNM01 (sample SAMEA3914820, study PRJEB12502) | metagenome | biome: forest; material: soil | place: USA | collected 2012-03-12 | depth 0.3 m
CCGCCGTCGGTCGCGAGGATGACGAACGTCTTGCCCTTCGCCGCCTTGAGGATCGGGAGCACGGAGCGGAGCGCCTCGCCGGTGGGCGTTCCGCCGCTCGGCGGCGTGTTCGTCGCGTCGAGAAGGCGCTTGGTGGTCGGTCCGTCACCCGAGCCCGGCGGATCGCCCGGGGTGATCGGGAGGACCTGTGCCGGCGGCGCGCACTGATCGGAGTCGAAGCCCGGAAACAGTGTCGCGCCGAAGTTCGCGCGCGGGCCGAGACCCCGGAGGATCTGCGCGACGACGACGCGGACGGCGTCCCACTTGTTGTCCTGCTGCATGCTCCCCGAGCGATCGAGGACGAAGTACATGTTCGGCGGATCGGTGAAGAGCGGAGTGTCGACGCAATCGCAGTACGAGCCGTCGTCCTTCATTCCGCAACCGGGCGGCTTGTTGCTCACGCCGGCTTCCTGGAAGCCACCGCCGCCCGTCGCTGCCGACGGCTGGTAGGAACGGTCGCCCGCGGGCGGCGGCCTCTGGCTCCCGCAAGCGATCACGGCCATCGCGGCGGCGAAGGCCGTCACGCTGCCCTTCACGGCGGCGCGCACGACGCGGCCTGTCCGGCTGTGGTTCGCCATCACTTGAAAAAAGTAGCAGAACGTACCGCCCGGGCGACATAACGGATCGAACGGAAACAAGGTTGCCCTTCGCTGCGTCTTCACGAGCGAGCATGCTGGCGGTTCTCCGAGAGCTCCTCCGTGGTCGTAACCCCTTTCCCGCACATGTCGCGCCTTCGCGCTTTCGTCGTCGCGCTGTTCTGCGTGCTGTACGTGGCGACGTGGCCGGGCGCTGCATCGCGCCCGACGATCGTGGAGCTCGCAGCGGCGCCGATGCCGGAGGACGTCGGCGATCGTGACGGCGTCCTCGACGTCGTCGTCACAGATGCGACGGGCGACAAGCCGGCGCTCGCGAAGGCGCGGGTACGGGCCTTCGCCCTGCTCGACGGGCGCGCTCACGATGCCGGCGAGGCAACCACCGACGCCGCGGGCCGCGCGACGCTGAAGAGGCTGCCGCACGCCGAGCACTGGATCGTCGCGGAGGCCGCGGGACATGCGCGCGCCTCGCAGATGGTGGTGATCGTCGCCGGGGCGCGCCGTCTCGATCTCGAGCTCGCCGCCGAGCACGTCCTCGACGTGGAGGTGAAGAACGAGCAAGGCGGCGCGATCGCATCGGCGGAGATCGAAGTGCGCGGGTCGGATCCGTTTCCGGTCGGAGCGCGCAGCGACGATCGCGGTCGTGCCGACGTCGGGCGCCTCGGCGAAGGGCCTTACACGGTGACGGTTCGCGCGCCCGGCTTCGAAGAGGTGACGCGCCGTCGCGTCGTCGAAGGGGCGCCGTGCGTCGTGACCCTCGGTCGTCAGGGCGCCCTGCTCGTGAAGGTCACGGGCGAGGGCGGCGAGGCGGTGCCGAACGCTCGCGTCCTCGTGGCGTCGCCGTCGCTCTGGCCGGCGCGCGTCGCGGAGACCACCGCGGACGGCAGCGTACGGATCGGCGGCCTCGACGCGGGCACGTATGCGCTGCGATCCGTGCAAGGTGCACGCGTCTCGCCGATCGAGGTCGGCATCTCCGTGGCGCGCGGCGAGGAGAAGGCGGTCGAGCTGAAGCTCTCACCGGGCGTCATGATCAACGCGCGCATCGTCGACGCCGTCGAGGACGACGGGATCGCGCGCGCCCGCGTCACGCTGGCCGAGTCGGGCATCTCGCCGTTCCCGATCGAGGGCCTCACCGACAAGCAAGGACGCGTCTCGCTCGGTCCGATCGCGCGCGGCTCGGCGTCGCTCGCGGTGCGCGCGGAGGGCTTCGTCGCGAAGGGCGCGGTCCGCATCGACGAGCCCGTGCCGGCGGAGGTGAAGGTCGCGCTCGTGAAGGGCGGCTCGCTGCTCGGTCGCATCATCGACACGCGCGGCTACGCCGTCGACGGCGCGACCATCCGCGTCGTGGGGACCGATCTCGAGGGCATGCCCATCGACGAGGATCCGCAGCGCACGTCGTTCAGCGAGGCGCACTTCGCTGCGTCCCTCGGCGGACCGCGACCGCTCGTTCCCGCCGGCGAGCTCGGCGTCATGCCCGGGCCGGTGCCTGCGATCCCTCATGGCGCCGCTACGGGCCTCGGCCTCGCGACGAGCGCGCTCGGCGGAGCGGGTGGGCCGGTTGGAGCAGGCGGGCCGGGCGGGAAGAGCGTCGCGTCGGATGAGCCGTGGGTCTCCGGTCGCGACGGGAGATTCGAAGCCAAGCCGATCCCACCGGGGCGCGTGCGCGCGCTCGTGCGCCATCCGCAGTACGTCGAGGCGATGAGCGAGGTCGTCACGCTCTACTCGGAGAAGGACGCGACCGTCGACGTGGTGCTCTCGCGCGGCGGCTCGCTCGAAGGCAAGGTCGTCGACGTGCGCGGTCGCCCGGTCAGCGGCGCGCACGTGACGGTTCTCGCCACGCGCGGCTCGCTCGAGCGCGTCACGCGTAGCGGCACCGACGGATCGTTCGCGTTCGCCGCGCTGCCGGAGGCGATCACGGTGCTCGTCTCCCGTGACGAGGACGTCGCGCAGGTGGCCGCGCGCCTCGAGGTCACCGTCCCCGAGGCAGGGAAGAAGAACATCGAGGTCACGCTCCCCGAATCGCGACCGCCGCTCGCCGTGAAGGTCACGGGCGATCGCGGTGCCGGCCTCGAAGCGGCACAGGTCTCCGCGGTCTCGCTCGATCCCGGCGAGGCGCTGCGCGTCACGGCGTTCACCGATGCGCGCGGGAGCGCCGAGCTCGCGAATGCGAAGGGCCTTCCGCTGCGCGTGGAGGTCCGCGCGTCCGGACGCTCGCCGAAAGTGGTCGTCACCACAGCCGACACGGCGTCGCTCGCCGTCGAGCTCGTCGCATCGGAGAGCGCGACGGGAGAGGTGTGGGCGAATCGTCGCGAGCCGATCGAAGGCGCCGACATCACGCTGCAGACCGAGACCGGCACGCGGCACGCGCGCTCGGACAAGAACGGCCACTACGTCATCGGCGACGTGAGCGCAGGCCCCGCGCACCTCCGCATCCGCGCGAAAGGTCGGGCGCCCGCCGCGCGCGACGTCGTCATCGAGGATCGCGGAGGACGTCGGCCGACCGAGCTGCCCAAGCTGGAGCTCGCCGAGGAAGGCGTCGTCGAGGGCGTGGTCCTCGATTCGAAGGGCGATCCCGTGCCCGGCGCGCGCGTCGCGAAGGACGCCGTGCCGACGTATCTGCCGGCATCGGGGACGCCGCCCGGCATGGCGGTGGCGGACGCGAAGGGACGCTTCCGCCTCACGGAGCTCCCCGAAGGAAGCGTGTTTCTCGAGGCGTACTCACCCGATGTCGGTCGGACGCGATCGCAGAGCGTTCGCGTGCTGTCGGGTCGTACGACCGACAGCGTGAAGATCGTCCTCGTGCGCGGCGAGCCGAGCGCTGCCGAGCCGCTCGCGACCGGCGGCGTCGCGGTCACGCTCGGCGAGACCGCCGCAGGTCTCACCGCCGCCGAGGTGGTGATCGTCGCCGTCGCGGAAGGAAGCGAGGCGGAGCGCGCGGGCCTCTTGCCGAACGACGTCGTCGCCGAGGTCGCAGGCGCCCACGTCACGTCGATCACCGATGCGCGCGCGCGCCTCTCTGGACCGGTCCACGATGACGTCGTCGTGAAGGTGAGGCGAGGCGAGCGCACGGTCACCCTCCGCGTTCCCCGCGAGCAGGTCCGTCGGTAGGCCGCGAGCGCGCTGCTCAGTCCTTGAGCTTCGTGAAGAGGATCGTGCGGCCGTCGCCAAGGCGCCACGTCATCGTCTTGCCGTCGTCGCCGAACGCGAACGTCTCCTTGTTCGCGGCGCCGTCCTTGTCGGTGTGCACCAGCACGACGGTCGGCGTCTCGCTGTCGATCACGAACGGGTTCGGCTGCCCTTTGCCGCCCGGCCCCGGCGTCGACACCGTGATCATGTTTCCGTGCGCGATGATCTCGGTCTGCGTCGCGAATGCATTGGCGGCGTCCTGAACGCCGGGCGCCACGCCGTCGGCGCGCGTGCCCTTCCAGTGCCCTTCGAGCTTCGAGCTCGGATGCTTGCAGCCGATCGCTCCCGCGATCGCGAAGACAAGGACGAGCTTCCGCACTCCCGCCAGTGTACCGAACGCCCGAGGTGAGCGAAACAAGCACGAGCCACTTGCGATACTGTGGAGGCGAGTGGCTGACGTCCTGGAAGACCCGTTCGCGCTCGTCGGCACCACGCTCGACGGGCAATACCGCGCCGACCAGGTGGTCGGCGAAGGTGGCTACGGCGTCGTGTATCGCGGCTGGCACGTGTCGCTCGAGCAGCCGATCGCCATCAAGGCGCTCAAGGTCATGTCCGCCGAGGACCGCGCCGTGCAGGATGCGCTGTTCGCGAAGTTCAAGGACGAAGCGAAGCTGCTCTACACGCTGTCGCAGGAGTCGCTGAACATCGTCCGCTCGATGGACTTCGGCGCGGTGAATACGGCATCGGGCGCGTGGGCGCCGTACATGGTGCTCGAGTGGCTGCAGGGCAAGTCGCTCGCCGACGATCTCGCGCAGCGCCGTCGTGCGCGCATGGGCGGTCGTTCGCTCGACGAAGCGCTGGCGCTCCTCGAGCCCGCCGCCGAAGGACTGTCGATCGCCCATCAGCGCCGCGTCGCGCATCGCGACATCAAGCCGGCGAATTTCTTCCTGCTCGACACGGCGCCGGGTGCAGCGCCGCGCGTGAAGGTGCTCGACTTCGGGATCGCGAAGATCATCCGCGACGGTGAGGGGCCGGGCACGCGCAGCCCGTTCGCGTCGTTCACGTGGCTCTACGCAGCGCCGGAGCAGCTCGATCCGCGCGTCGGTCAATCGGGCCTCGCCACCGACGTCTACTCGTTCGCGCTCCTGCTCTCCGAGCTGCTCACCGATCGTGTTCCCACCGAAGGGCGCGACGTCGTCTCTCTCCTGCGCGCCGCCACCGATCCGACCGTGCGTCCGACTCCGCGGCAGCGAGGCGCCAACGTGCCCGACGCGATCGAGGTCGCTTGTCGGCGCGCGCTCGCCGTCGACCCCAAGGTGCGCTTTGCGAGCATCGGCGAGCTGTGGGCGGCGCTGTCGGCGGCGCGCCGGCCGACGCTGCCGCCTTCGGTCTCCGCGGCGTCGAACGTGCCGACCACGCAGCCGTCGGCGGGTGGAGCGTCGCCGCAGGCATCGACGGCGCTCCGGACGCCACCACCGCAGCCGCTGCCGCAACCTCCACAAGCGCAGCAGGGACCGCCGCCGCAACCGCAACCGCAACCGCAACAAGGCTATCCGTCAGGCTCGTATCCCGGCGCGTATCCGCCGGGTGCGTATCCGCCGGGAATGGGTCCGCCGCGAGTCACGTATCCGTCGTCACACGGTCAGCCGTCGCCCCTCACGCCGCCGTCCTACGGCGCTCCGATGTCTCCGCACCCGATGTCGCCGCCGCCGATGTCGCCGCCGCCGGGCATGCGGATGTATCCGCAGCGACGCTTCATCCCGCAAGGGCCGTCGTCGCTGCCGATCATCCTCGCGGCGATCGGCTTCGTGCTCGGCCTGCTCTTCCTCGGGACCTGCGCAGCGCTGCACCAGGCGTGCTGATCGCGTTCGCCCAGCCCCCACTCCCCCTAAGCGGGGACCGTCTCGCCGCGCAGGAGCATCTCGCGGATCTCCTCGGGCAGGCGCAGGAGCTTGTTGTTCATGTCGATGCACGCGAGCCGCGTGAACCCTTCGGCGACGAGCGTGTCTCCTCGCAGGATGCGGTACGTGTAATCGAGCGATACCGAGCGCAGCTTGGAGAGCGTCGTCTCGATCGCGAGCACGTCGTCGAAGCGCGAGGGCGCTCGATACTGCACCTCGGCCGATGCCACCGGGGACTGGACGCCGCGCGCCGTCCAGTCCGCGTACGTGATTCCGCGCCGACGGAGCCACTCCACGCGGCCCGCCTCGAAGTACACGAGGTACGTCGCGTGGTGGACGATGCCCATGAGGTCGGTCTCGCAGAAGCGGACCCGGAGCGTCGACGTGGTGGTGGCCTTGCCGGGATCGATCGCCGCAAAGACGTTGCTCACGGCCTCGCGGTTATCACAGTGGTACGCTGCTAGACCAGTGGCCGAGCGACGACGCCTCCCCGTGATCCAGTCCGCGCCGCCCGCGAAGGACGGCGGCGACGGCAACGGAGCCAGCGACGACGAGGCGGAGGAGCGACCGCCGTGGCAGTGGGTCGGCTTCGGCACCATCGCGACGTTCGCGTGCTGGCTGCCGCTCGCGTACGTCGCGGAGGCCGTGCGTCATCACGTGTTCCTCTCGCGCTTCGGCAGCACGCCGTCGGAGGACGAGGTGAAGCTCGCGTTCGCCGCGATGTCCGCGATGGAGCGCTTCCGCTGGACGGCGATGCAGACCGTCCCGCACGTGATCGCGTTCGCGATCAGCGCGTTCGCCGGCGGCCTGCTCGTCGGCAGGTTCGGCGCCGGCACCGGTCCGCGCGAGGCCATGCTGTCCGGGCTCGTCACGGCGCTGATCGCGCTCGCGGTCTCCTGGCGCGTCGTCGCCGAGGGCGGGACCGGCGCGGTCGTGTCGCTGCTCGTCCCCCTTGCGATCGCGATGGGTTTTTCGTGGTGGGGTGGCCGCGTCGGAGCGCGAAAACGCGCCAAAAAAGCGGCCTGAGCGCGTCTGTCACCCGTCCGGGTGTAGGGCACTTCGCGCCTGACGTGCTATCCCGTCCTCCGATGTTCTGCCTGCGCGTCCCCACCGATCCGTCCTGGGCGAGAGAAGCAGTCAACGACCTGGACGCCGTTCTCGTCGATCACGCGCACTGCGAGATGAAGGCCGCGAACAACGCGCTCTCGCTCGTGCTCCGGCATCCGGGCGACCTGTCACTGGTGCGCGCGCTCACCGATCTCGCGCGCGAAGAGCTCGACCACTTCCGACGCGTCGTCGCGTTCCTCGAGCGCCGCGGTCTCGAGCTCGGATCGCCGCCGATCGACAACTACGCAGGCGAGCTCCGCAAGGCGATGGGCATGCTCCCGCACGCGAACGTGCCGCCCCTCACCGATCGACTCCTGGTCGGCGCGCTCATCGAGGCGCGGTCCTGCGAGCGCTTCAAGCTGCTCCTCGACGCTCTGCCGGCGACTACCTCGGTCGAGCTGAAGGTCTTCTACGAAGAGCTCTTCGCGTGCGAGGCGCGGCATTACCGCATGTACGTGGACCTCGCGCGCGACGCACTGCGCTCGCACTGGAAGGGCGCCGAGGAGCGCGAGGTCGATTCCATGGTGCAGAGCCGGCTCGCGTTCCTCGCCGATGCCGAGGGCCGCATCGTCACGCTTCTCGCCGCGCGGGATCACCGCGCCACCGTCCACGGCTGATGGCACGCGACGCGATCGATCTCCACGCCTTCGATCGCGATGTGCGCCGGGCGGCAGGGCGCGTCGAGCAGGTCCGCGCGCTCCTCGCGCTCGGGACGAAGGAAGCGCGCGACGAGGCTCGCAGCTTCGATCCGTTCGAAGGCGTTCGTCACACGGCGACGATGTCGTCGTACACGACGCTGGCCGAACAGACGCCTTCGGTGGTGGACGTTCCGCTGCGTGATGCTCTGCTTCGGTGGGTCCACGAGCTGCTCCAGGCGCGCGTCGGCCACGAGCTCGCGCTCGCCGACGCAGACGCGGCGCATGCGCTCGATCCGCGTCTCGGTCCGAGCCGTGTCGCTGCTGCCGAAGCGCCGCGCGCGGTGCGTGAGGCGAGCGGAGCGCCGGAAGGAACGGTGCGGGCCGACATGGCGGCGCACACCTATGCCGGCGCGATGACGACGATGATCGCGGCGCCTGACCCGTCGCGCGCTGCGGGGGCGCTCGAGAGAGCCGCCGATCTCGCTGCGCCGGTCGCCGCCGTTCGCAAGGAGCGTCGCGAGCGACGCTTCGAGGCTGCGCGTCGGCTCGGGCTCGCACATCCGTACGCGCTCGCGAGCGACGCGAAGAACGACGTCGGCGCGCTCGCACGATCGTTTCTCGATGCGTCGGAGCCGCTCGCCGTCGAGTTGCTCAAGATCGCGCAAAAACAGGCCGATTCTCGCTGGTACGCGTCGTCGGCGATCCAGAATTTCCTCGCTCGCGACGCGCGCGAAGGTTGGCCGGCGTATCTGACGCAGCGCTGGCTCGACGACGTCTTCAAGGCCCTCGCGCCGCGTGGTGCCGATGCGGGAAGGCTGCCCGAAGCGCTCGGCGGCGCGTCGTTCTTGCGCGCGGCGGCCGCGTGGGGTGCGTCGTGGAAGAACGCGGGCGCTCCGCGATCGATGCCCTTTGCGATCGCGCGCGATCCGTATCCGGTGCCGGCGTTTCGTTTCGCGTTCGCGATGGCGGTCGCGACGGCCGATCCCGAGCTGCAACGGCGCGCTCTCGAGCTTCCCGCGCGCACGGCGAAGGCGCAGTCGCGCATCCTGCGCCGGTCGATGTTCCACGCCGCGCGCGTCATCGCAGCGCGCGCGGTCTTCGCGACGACGGAGTCGGTCACGCCGGCGATGTTCGAAGAGCTCACGGCGCGTCTCTTCGGCGCGCCGCTCCCGTCGACCATGCGCGATGCGTGGCCCGATCCGCGAACCGCCGATCCGGCGGCTCTGATCGCGATGCTCGGGACGCGCACGTTCGTGGCGAGCCTCGTCGACCGCTACGACGACGACTGGTTTCGCAATCCGAGGGCCGGCACGCATCTCACGAGCCTTGCGTGTGGTCCGGCGTTCGATGCCGAGGCGCTTCCGGACAACGCCGTCGCCGCCACGGCGCGCGCCTTCGAGGAGGCGCTCGGGTGAATCGCGGCCGCGTGGCCGCGGGCGTCTCCGTCGTCATGGCGCTCGGCGCGATCGCGCTCGGCGGGAGTGCGCTCGCAGCACCGTCGAAGCCGCCGCCGCATCCGGGGACGAAGCCCGCAGCTCCGGCGGCGCCTGCCGCTCCGCTCTCTCCGCTTCCGATGCTGCCCAGCGTTCCGCGCGTGAAGATCGAGATCCTGAAGACGCAGCTCGTCGTCGTGGAGGAGGTGAATCTTCCGCGCGGCGACTGGAAGAGCGACGCGCTCGATTTCTACGTCGCGTTCGGCGCGCCGGGAGCGCCGCGCGCGATCGACGCGCACCTGGTGGCGGTCGCCGACGGCGCGCTCGAGCCCGAGGACGACGACGCCGGTGAAGCGCTCGTCGTCGATCGCGCACCTCATCGCCCGGGCTCGGCGCATGCGTTGCTCGGTCGCGATTCGATGGCCGGCGTCGTGGTGCACGTGAAGCGCGAATCGCTGACGAAGGCCTTCAACCCCGGAAATATGGCGGCGTTGCGCGTTCGTACGGCGCTCGACCTGCCCGAGGAAGACAGCGGCGGCGCGCGCGGCGTCGTCGTTCGGCTCGGCGCCTCGCGCGGCACGCCGCTCACGCTCGGTCGCGTGACGATCGCGGCGAAAGGTGGCGCGCCGTCACCCGCGCGCGCCGAGGCGCATCTTTGCGGAGCGGAGGCGGATCCGACGCCGCTCGCGGTCGCGATCCTCCCGCGGCCCGCGTCGCTCCCGCGCGCGCCGTCGGAGCTCGCACCGGATCCGTCGTCCGCGGCGCCGATCGCGCCGGTGCTCGCGGTGCGTCACGCGACCGACGACGTGTGCGTTCGCTTCTGGACGCCGCCGTAGTCGAACGCGTTCAGAGGCTCAGAACGTCTCGCCGGTGTCGCCGGCGGCCGTGCCGCCCGAATCGAGGAAGAAGCGAATCCCCAGGCTGAGCAGCGTCGCCGGATGATCCGCGACGACGTCGCGACGGCCGCCGAACTCGACGCTGAACTTGCGATCGACGTAGCCGATGCCGAGGCTGATCGCGTGCGTCTTCATGCCGTCGTCGTAGCGATAACCGGCGCGGAGCGGGATTCGATCGGCGGCGAGATACTCGCCACCGATCATCGCCCGGCCGCGTGCGGAGCCGAACGTCGTGAAGTCGACGAGCGAGTTGGCCTCGACGGTCACGAGCTGGTTCGACCAGCCGATGCCTCCGGCGAGGGTCAGCGGAGCGAGCCCGGTGCCCGGCGCCGTCAGGTTGTGTCCGCTCATCGCGATGCGGATGTTGTCGCTCACCTGTACCGCGGCACCCGCGTCGAAGGTGAAGCCGCTGAAGATCGGCTGGTCGCGCGTTCCGTCCGACGCGAGGCTCGCGCCGAGCGGGCCTTCCGACACCTGCTGTCCGACGCGCAAGAAGCGCCCGGTGGCGCCGAGGCTGAAACGATCGCCGAACGGATAGGCGAGCGTCAGACGAAGGTCCGTGAACTGCCGCTTGATCCCGTCGGGATCCATCTGCGACCACGCGCCGCCAAATCCGCCGGCGAGACGCGACGTGCTCGAGTCGGCGATGGCGCCGCCGTAGCTCTGGCGCCGTGCTTCGGGACCGAGCGCCGCGAGCGCCTCGAGGTGGTAGACGCGATAGAGCGGGAGGTTCGCGGGATTGACGAAGATCGCCGTCGTCGAGCCGCCGAAGACCTGCGCAGCATTGCCCATCGCGACCGAGCGCGGATGCTGGATCTCGCCGAGCTCGTAGCCCTGCTCGATGCTCGTCGAGGAGCGATCCGCGAGCGCGATCGCGGGAGACGAGAACGCGACCGCAAACGCGATCGCGGTTGCTCTCCGAGAAGCGAGGGACCGCACCGCGGGCACCCTAACAAGGCGCGCGGCAGACGAACAATTTTCGGCCGTACCCCCTAGGGCGGTTGACGGTTGCCGCAGCCATGCGTCCGCGATCCGCGGTCGCGGACAGGGAAAACGAGGCACTTCGTCGACTCTTGACACCCAAAACACCGACAAATTGGCGCGTCTTTGCGGTGTCAGTGCGGCAACGCTCCGATAACAGAGCGGCAACGCGGACTTATCCACCGCCCGCGAAGCTGTATGCGCACATCACGTAATTCACAGGCGGTTTACAAGCAATAAAGCAGAGCCATTGCAGCCACTTACACACAAACGAAACAATGGACATGACGACGCAAAATAGAGGGTGCTAGTTCCATCTTCCCGCTCACGGCGGGGGTCGGCGCTGAGCGCCCCAACCACCTGTTTCGTTCCCGTCCTCCTCGAGGACCGGAACGGCACAGTCGGCTGGAGTGCACATCGTCGGGACGGGTGCGTCAGGGGTAGGAAGCCTTGGCTCGCGGCAATCACGCCGAGTCAGGGCCTGGGATTTGTTTGTCCGATCGATAGGTGGAGCCGAAGCTCGCGCTGGAAAGCCGCGAGCGTCGTCGCTCAGTCCACAGCCTGTGGAAAACCTGTGATCGGCATCCTTTCATCGATTCATCAATTCGTCGGAACGGATGGAGATGCAGCACGACACGCTCTGGAACGAAGCCGTTGCTTTCACGCGGGCGAAATCGCCTGCGAGCTTCGAACAGTGGTTTTCGGGAGTTCAGTACGACGGCATGACCGACGGCGTCGTGAGCCTGCGCGCGCGCGACGAGTTCGTCCGGGAGTGGGTCGATCAGCACTTCCTGCCGACCCTCGTCGACTTCCTGCGCAGCCAGACCGGCTGGAGCATCCAGATCGCCTGGTGTGTCGGTGGTGACCTCGAGCGTCCCGTCGCGCTGGGGAATGGACACCCGGCGCTACCCGTACGACCGCGCGCGATGATGCCGGATCGACCCATCCCGCCGCGACCGACGGATGACCGAGCCGACGCCGGCGAACAAGGGGAGGCGCCGCGCTCCGTGCGCCCCTCCACGCTCGGTGGCAACGGCGGCTACGGCACGAACGGCACGAACGGGTCGAACGGGTCGAAC
>OUNM010943349.1_pt1 | contig 11788 bp, 10 predicted proteins | sample 1769961 | NCBI WGS metagenome assembly OUNM01 (sample SAMEA3914820, study PRJEB12502) | metagenome | biome: forest; material: soil | place: USA | collected 2012-03-12 | depth 0.3 m
CCCACGTTGTGGGGCCCTTCGGGCGTACATTCAGGCGGCAGCTGGTGATACAGCCGGCCGTGGTCCTTGGCGCAGCCGATCAGGGCTTGCCGGGCTTCGCAGGCGTACCAAAGGCGTTCCTCTGGCGCTGATTGTTCGCGCGAGCCTCGGCCAACGCTTCCTCGGAGGTGCGCGGCGGCTGCTTCATGAGCAGATGGTCGGCTTCCTCCTGCGACTTCGGCAGCCTGCCTGGCTTGAGCGGTTCCGGGGTTGAGTTCATGCAGTTTATTAAACCTGGCACGGACTGCCGCGTCTTGTATAGGATTTCTGCGCCGCTCTTCCTCCGGGCTGCGGCGTTCGGCCGCAAACAGCGGCTGGCCGTGCGCCTTTACAGCCAGCACCAGATGTCGGGATATTCAAGGAACAGGGTCGTAAAGGCGGCGGGGGCGGATTCTGGGCATGGGCGGGAGGAGTGGAAAGAGTGGCTGGCGCTTTCTTGCCAAAAGGAAGGCAACGCGGAGCCGGCGAGCAAGGCAAACTTGCAGTGGAAACGACTAGCATTACAGCCGGGCACGGGGGCGCTGTGAGTAGAGCACCCCAAAAAAAAGATGTGACCCAATGAGGGCTGGAGAATCACATGGCTGGACGGCGAGAAGCATCCACTACACCCGTGGACGAGCCGCTGTGAAGCAAACGCGGGCCTGGAATGGGTGCGTGCGGCGGAAATGTTCCGCCAATGGCCGCGCTAGAGCGTGGGGAAGGCGTCTGCGGCTTTGGTGAGAGCCTCCACGCCGACGGTGGTGTAAAGCTCTGAGATTTCCGCAGGGCGGACAATATCGCTGGAGCTACGCCCCGTTGGCATCTCGATTCCGACAGTCGGTTGAAGCTTTGACCTTGGTGGCAGACCATTGGCGCTAAGTGGCCGGGAAGGGGACAAATCGTTATTGAACGGTTGTCGGGCCCTTCCCGCCACCAAGGTTGCCATGTGACTAGGAATCAGGCGGCAGCCAACCTCTTGAGCAGGATCTCAGCAAACTCCGTTGCCGACATCGGCTGCTGTCCCGTGATCAGCTCGCGATCGACGATGACGTTGCTATGCCAGTCCGCAACCGTGTCCACATGGGCGCCGGCCTCGGCCAGTGCCGCCACGGGGTAGTATTGGACAAGGCCGCCCAGAGCACCGGCATTTTCGAGATACTGCTCTTCTCCTGTGGAGAACACGGTGACGCGGTAACCAGCGTAAGGCCAGCCTTTCGCCAGGCCATTGGCCGCGCCGGTTCTGTCCGTCAGCGCCTGCTGGAAGGCGGACGAATCGGGAAGGGCGCTCAGGAGCACCAATGGACCATGGCAAAGGATGCCGGTCGTCTTGCCTGCCGCATGAAACGCCTTGAGGATTTCTCCCAGGTCCTTGTCTCGGGAGAGGTCTTGCACAGGAGCGTGCCCCCCGGGAATGAACAGGCCGGCGTAATCGCTTATGCCTTCTCTCACCACATCCGCGAGCTTTTTGGGATGATTCAGCGCCTCCAGGTTCTCGACGTATTGCAGCGTCTCAGCCCGCAAAGCATCGTCGCCGCTGAAAAACATGGCGTGGTTGGAATTCGCGTCCATGACCGGACGGTCGCCGTCCGGATTCGCGATCACCGGGGTGTACCCCGCTTCCACGAGCTTGCGGTACGGAATCGCGAACTCGTTGAGGTAGAAGCCGGTGGGGTACTTCTTGCCATCGCGGAGATCGAGATGTTTGGCGCTCGACATGACGACCAGAATCTTGCTTTTCATTTGATTATCTTTCTTTATTTAGGTGTGCGTTGTTACTTAGATTGGCGTTTCACGACTGTAAGTTGTCTGGATTACTTGCTGCCTCCGGTATAGCGCGCCCCGGGCTTTCGGTTCGCCAGACGGGTGGACATCGCCTTGCGCGCGGCTTCCCATGTCTCCCACTCGTTGCCATCTTGCAGGGGCGGAATGGTAATCACCTCCCCTTGGTCGAACCCGGCCAGAGCTGCATCGACCATGTCGTTTGCCGACATGACAATCTCCGTTGGGAGGTTGGAATGCGGATACCCGGCGACATCCCAAAACTCCGTCGCCGTGGCGCCAGGCAGAACGGCCTGAACCCGGAGCCCCTTGTCGGCCAGCTCGTGCTGGAGCGAATGCGTGAAGCCGATGACATAGGACTTGGTCGCGCCATAGACGCCGTTCAGCGTCTCTGGTGAAATGCCCACGACAGAGGCAATGTTGATCACCGTGCCCTTGCCACGGGCAACGAATCCGGGAACCGCGGCATAGGTGAGCCGGGTGAGCGCCGTGATGTTCAGCGCGATCATGTCCTCCATCTTGTCCACGTCGGACTCCAGCAGCGAATCGACCGCGCCCACGCCGGCGTTGTTGAGAAGGAGGGTGATCGTGCTGTCGCTCTTCAGGGTTTCCTCCACCTTGCGCAGATCGGCCTTCTGGTTGAGATCCGCGACCTGCACCGCGATCGAACGGCCGGTCTCCTGTTGAAGGCGGGCCGCCAGCGTGTTCAACCGCTCCTTGTTGCGGGCGACCAAAATCAGGTCGTATCCGCGCTTGGCCAGCCGGTCAGCGTAGATGGCGCCGATGCCTGTCGAAGCCCCGGTGATCAGGGCCGTACCATGTGTGTTTGCAGTGCTCATGTGATGTTCCTTTTGTGGTTTGTCCGCGTTTTGCGGTGATCCCACTTTACTGAGAGCAACTCATGGCTTAAATGACACAGAAACGTCATTTTAAGACATCATATGCGAAACATCGGAATCGTCGTCTTCCCCAACTACTCCTTGATGAGCTTTGCGGCCGTGCCGGTGTTTGAGCTGGCCAACGTGCTGAGCAAACGCCCGGTCTATGCTCTTCAGTTTCTTTCTGAAAAAGGGGGCCTGGTGGCCACCTCGGCAGGAATGAGCGTGGCGACAGAGCGGTTCGATCAACGCCGGCTGGACACGCTCATTGTCGGCGGCGGGGCCTTCATTGAACCCGGAACACCAGGCCTCGTCGCCTTTCTGGAAAAGTCGCTCTCCCGCTGCCGACGCGTGGCCTCCATTTGCGGAGGTGCTTATCATCTCGCCGAGGCTGGCCTGCTCGACGGAAGGCGGGCTACAACCCACTGGGCATACATTAAAGACATGCAGGGACGCTTTCCGGGCGTAAAACTGGACATTGACCGCATCTTTGTTCAAGACGGTCCCATCTGGACTTCCGCAGGAATGACGGCGGGAATCGATCTGGCGCTGGCCTTGGTTGAAGCCGACTTTGGCTGGGAGCTCACCAGGTCCATCTCCAAGAAATTGGTCCTCTATCACCGCAGAGCTGGCGGGCAGTCCCAGTTCTCCGAGCTGCTTGAGCTGGAGCCCAAATCAGACCGGATTCAAAATGTTCTCAAGCACGCGCGCCAGAACTTGCGCCATTCGCTTTCAGTGGAGGAACTGGCCGATGTGGCAGGCCTTAGCCCCCGCCAGTTCAGCCGGCTCTTTCACTCGGAAACAGGTCAAACACCGGCGCGCGCCGTGGAGAACCTCCGGCTGGAAGAAGCTCGCATCATGGTGGAGAGCGGTGAACACTCCATTGATGAGGTCGCGACGCACGCAGGGTTTGGTGATCGTAACAGGATGAGGCGGGCCTTTCTGCGCTCGTTCGGGCAAGCCCCTCAATCTTTCAAACGCTCGGCTCGTCATCTGGCCGGCCAAGTTGCTCCAAAGTAAGTCCGTTTTGGAGGAGCGCCGGGATTTGGTGAAGCGCAATTGCTCCTGCAAGGCTTGTGATCGGAAACAACTCAAGTGCACGGGTAAAGGGGTGTGCTGCGCACCATTCCCGTTTGACTTTGCACCCTGTAATCCCCAGCGATGAAGTTGCCGGTTTCTTCTTTTGAGAAATCCCTCTTTCCTTGAACGATGTGTATGCCGAACGCTCTGGAATCTCTCTCAACCTGCCCTGCCTTAACATGGCAAATCAAGCCCGATCCGACCGAATCCGACCGGATCGGGGTGAAAAAATCTGGGTTCAGGCGGCTGGAAGGGCCGGTGGCAACGAGTCTCTGTCCCAGCGCCACCTTTTATCACTGTTCTCCCGTTTTCCCCTCTGAGTCGGAGTGGCCTTGATGATCTTTGTGAATCGAAAAAAGCGATAAAAACACCCTCGGTTCTCCGATACGCCATGATGCCTACCACCCGCCGCCATTTTCTTTCCGGTCTCAGCACGGCTGCCGCCGCCACGTTTGTTGAAACTGTGCGTGCCGCACCGGATCCGAAGAAGGATGTGGTCATTGGCCATGGCACGCATCGATACAAGGTGATCAAGGACTGGGTCGCGCCCGGCCAAGGCAGGCATCATCCGATCCTGAACTGTCATGAAATGGTGCAGGTGAAGGACGGCCGCTTGTTCATGATTGGCGACCACTGGGACAACCAGATGCTGGTGTACAAGCCCGATGGCACCATCCTCGATTCCTGGGGCAAGGTGTGGCCCGGCGGCCATGGGCTCACGCTGAGCAATGAAAATGGCGACGAGTTCCTCTTCGTCACCGATTCCGGTCTGTGGAAGAGCGGCACGGGGGCCTATCGACAGACGGGGCGCGTGACAAAGATTGACCTCACGGGCCGCGAAATTTTCAGCATCAGCCACCCGGCCAGCGTGGGCGCTTACACGCCGGACATGGTCTTCAACCCCACCGAAACCGCCATCGCGCCGAACGGCGACATCTATGTGGTGGATGGCTACGGCTCCAACTACGTGCTGCGCTACGATCACAACGGCCGCTACATCTCGCGCTTCGGCGGCAAGGACGGTGTGCCGGAGCAGGAGCGGCTGAACAATGCTCACGGCATCACCATCGACCTGCGCAACGGCGCGGACAAGGCAACGGTGATAGCCACCTCGCGCGTGGATCACTGCTTCCGCCGCTTCACCATGGAAGGCAAGTACCTTGAAACCATCAGCGTGCCGGGCTGCAAGGTGTGCCGGCCGGTGATCTCGGGCAGCGAGCTCTATGCCGGCGTGTGCTGGTCCACCGATCCGGTGGCGAGCAAGCTGCCGAACAATCCCTCCGGCTTCACCGTGGTGCTGGATGCTGCTGGGAAGGTGATTGCGGCCCCTGGCGGCACGGAGCCGGTGTGTGATGCGGATGGCAAGCTCACGCCTCTGGCTCGTGGCAAGGAGGCAGTCTTTGACCATGGGCATGATGTCTGCGTGCTGGACACGGGCGACCTGGTGGTGTGCCAGTGGAACGCCGGCCAGACCTATCCCATCAAGCTGGAGAGGCTGGCGGCATGAAGCGGGTTGCGGCAATGTGGGGGTTAGGCATGGCGCTGGCCTCCTCCGTGCAGGCGTTCAGCGTGGCCACGGATTTTGAAGGTGCTTCCTGCCGCGTGCTGAAGGTGGACGAAGCGGCCCAGTCCGTGGAAGTGATGCCCGGCGGCGATCCGCAGCGCGGCTGGCCCTGCTGGTGGTGCTTCCGGCTCGATGGCTGCACGCCCGGCAAGCCGGTGACGGTGCTGCTGCATGGCTCTGATGCACCGATGCCGCGCGATGACAAGCACCAGCCGCTGGCGGCGTTCTGGGCGATGCCGCCGAGAGCTTTTGTCTCCACGGAGGGTGTTAGGTGGGAGACGTCGGAGCCCGGCAAGATGGAGGGCGCGGTGATGCACTATGCCTTCACTCCCTCCGCAGCTTCCGTGCGGGTGGCCTGGGGCCCTGCTTTCACGCCGAAGGATGCGAAGACTCTCGTGCACGGGCTTGCCGAGGCGCATCCCTCGTTTGCCCAGGTGGAGGAGCTGTGCCGTTCATTGGAAGGCCGTCCCGTGCCGATGTTGCACCTGAAGGAAGGCTCCGTCGCCGATGAGCATCGGCCCGTGGTGTGGATCGAGGCACGTCAGCACGCCTGGGAGGCGGGTTCGAGCTGGGTGGGCCAGGGCTGCATGCAATGGCTGGCAGGTGACGATCCCGCCGCCGCCTGGCTGCGCCAGCACGCGGAGATCTTTTGCATTCCGATCATGGATGTGGACAACACCGCCACGGGCAATGGCGGCAAGGATGCGCTGCCGCAGGACCACAACCGCGACTGGTCTGCCACGCCACATTGGAACGAAGTTGCCGCCGCGCAGTCGCACATCCGTGGCTTCATCCAGCAGCAGCGCATGGCGGTGTTTCTGGATCTGCACAACCCTGGCCCCACGGATAGCAAGGCCTTCTTCTATGTGCTGCCAGCCAGCCAGTTGCAGGCGCCGATGGTGGCCGCGCGCGACCGCTTTGTCGCGCTGGCCACCGCGAATATCGGCAAGGTCTATCCCATGCAGACCACACCGAAGTTCGATGGCCCTGGCTACCATCCGCTCTGGCACCAGATGAGCGGCACCTGGGTGAGCCTCAACGGCAATCCAGAGACGGTGGGCATCTGCCTGGAGACAGCCTGGAACACGCCGGAGGCTGGCACGGAGGGGTACCAAAACGTCGGTGCCGCCCTGGCCGCCACGGTGGCGGAGTTCTTGAAGACCAAGGGCAAAGGTGATAGTGAGGCACCTGCTCTGAAAAGGTAAAGGCCCATGCCTTGGCCGCCTGTTTCGTCGTATCTCCATCATCCGCCACACTTTCCTCTCATGCGTTCGATTATCTGGATTCTTCTGCTTGCCCTCGGACCCTCCGCCTGGGCTGCGGATGACAAGGCGGCCAAGGAAGAACAGGCGCCGCCGCCCGCCAAGTCGGCCCTGGAGCTGCGGGTGGAGAAATTCTACGCTGAGTACTCGACCCCTGAAAAGATCGCCGCCCGCTTCAAGGAGTGGACCGTCGCCGAGCCACAGAACCCCGAGCCGTACGTGATGGCCGCCAATGCCTACGTGCGCTGTTCCAGCCAGGTGGTGATCTCCGCCGATCCCAATGCTGGCAACGTGGCTACACTGGTGGACCCCAAAACCCAAAAGCCGGCTGGCAGCCTGGGCACCGAACTGGATCCCCAGACGCTGGGAAAAGCACTGGACATCCTCACCACCGCCACCACCAAGTTCCCTCAACGGCTGGACATTCACCTGGGCCGCATGGCCGTGGCGCAACTGCTCAAGAGCGTGCCTAAAGTGCTCCAGGCCGGCGTGGACCTGGTCAAGGCTGTGGCCGCCCATCCCGACCAGATTCGCGGCGGAGAAGGGGAGACCTTCGAGGAAGGAGCCAAGGCCAGGGCCGCAGGCGAAATCCAGTCCTACATCGCCTGGTTTTACGGCCAGAAGAACGATGAAGGCGACAAGGCTGGCCTGGACCTGGCCACTGAAGGCCTGAAGCTGGCACCGGAAGACACCAAGCTGCTCAACGACGTGGCCGTGTACTACGCCTACAAGGAAAAGTGGGAGACCGCGCTGGAGTACTTCCTGAAGGCCGCCAAGGCCGATCCGCAGGACTTCCAGGTGCAGAACAACATCGCCATGATCGAGGTGAAGCTCGGCCGCCAGGATGAGGCGCGCCAGATCTGGCTCAACATCCTTGCCCGCTACGGCGAGACTTCGCCCGCCGGCAAGCAGGCGACGGAGTATCTGAAAAACCTGGGGAAGTGAACTGAGGTCTGCTGATGGCCTCACCCGCTCACGTCCGCCTGCTGCACTTTGCCGCCCGTCACAAGGGCATCGCCTCCTTGCAGTTCACGCTGGCGGTCATCGGTACCTTGCTCATGCCGGTGTTTCCCGGCGTCACGCAATGGTTCATCGATGACATCATTCCCCATAAGCGTTCCGATCTGATCCTGAAGGCCGCGCTGCTTGCCCTGGCGGGCTTTGCCGGGCGCGAGTTCATGTTCTACTGCCGCACGCGGGTGAACAGCATCTTTGAGCAGCGCATGATCTTTGACCTGCGCGGGCAGCTCCATCGCAAGATCGCGCACATGCGCATCGCCTGGTTCGACCAGCAGAGCACGGGCGACGTGCTCACGCGCATGGCGGAAGATGTGCCGGCCACTCAACGTGTGATTTTGGAAGGCATTGACCAGGGCCTCTCTGCCTTGCTGCAGATCGCCATGGCGGCGGTGGTGATGTTCCGCATGAACGCCGAGCTCACCTGGATCGTGCTGATCCCCACGCCGTTTCTTGCTGCCGGCGGCTGGATTTACGCTCACCTGCTCTCACCCCGTGCGATGGTGGCGCGCAAAGCCAGCGGTGCGATGAATGCGCTGCTGTTTGATACCATCGCGGGCATTCGTCAGATCAAAAGCTACACCTTTGAAGACCGCCAGCAGGAGCATTTCAATGCCTCCAGCTCGCGCCTCCAGGCCGTGCAAAAGAACCTCATGGCCGCCGCGGCGCTGTATGCGCCGCTGATGTCCCTGATTGGCAACCTAGGCCTCGTGCTGGTGCTCTTCGTCGGCTCGTGGTGGTGCGTGGAAGGCAGGCTCACCGCCGGCGAGCTGATGGGCTTCGTGCTCATGGTAGGCATGCTGTACGAGCCCATCGCCCGCCTGCACGGGGTGAACCAAACCCTGGTCAACGGCCTCGCCTCCGCCCAGCGCATCTTTGCCGTGCTGGATGAGGAAGGCGAGGAGGACCTGCTTGCCGGAAAGAAACTCGAATCCGTAAAGGGCGAGGTGGTGTTTGAAAGCGTCAGCTTCGGCTACGTGCCAGGCCGCTTGGTGGTCTCCGACATCAGTCTGCACGTGGAGCCGCGGCAGACCGTGGCCTTTGTGGGCGCGACAGGCAGCGGCAAGAGCACGCTTTTTCAACTGCTTACCCGCTTCTACGAACCCGACAGCGGCAGCATCTCGTTTGATGGCCGTCCGCTCGGCTCCTGTTCCAAGGAAAGCGTTCGCGATGCCATGGCCTATGTGACCCAGGACGCCTTCCTCTTCGCCACCACGGTGCGTGACAACTTGTTGTTAGGCAAGCCCGCCGCGACGGATGAAGAGCTGTGGGAGGCGCTGAAGCTCGCGTGCGCCGATGAGTTCGTCAGCCGCCTGGAGAAAGGCCTCGACAGCGAAGTGGGCGAACGCGGCATGAAGCTCAGCGGCGGCGAACGCCAGCGCCTGGCCATGGCCCGCGCCTTCCTCAAGAACGCGCCCATCCTGCTGCTGGATGAAGCCACCTCGGCCGTGGACAACAAGAGCGAGCACCTGATCCAGGAAGCACTGACCAAGCTGCGCGCCAACCGCACCTGCCTGGTCATCGCCCACCGCCTCTCCACCGTGGTGGAGGCCGACCGCATCTACGTGATGCGCCTGGGCCGCATTGTGGACAGCGGCACACATCAGGAGCTCATCCGGTCGAGCCCCTACTATGCCGAGCTGGCGGCGCTGGCGTTTGATACGGCGAAGAAGGCAGGGTAAGACCTTACGCCATGATCGCCCGCACCACGTTGCCGCTCACATTAGTGAGGCGGAAGTCGCGGCCGCCGTAGCGATACGTCAGCTTTTCGTGGTTCAATCCCAGGAAGGCGAGGATGGTGGCGTGGAGGTCGTGGGTGTGGATCATGCCGTCCACGGCGGAGCGGCCGACTTCATCGGTGGCGCCGTAGCGCATGCCGCCTTTCACGCCCGCGCCAGCCATCCACATGGTGTAGCCCTTGGCGTTGTGGCCGCGGCCGTCGCCACTGCCGTTGTCGGGGGTGCGGCCAAATTCGCCGCCCCAGATGACGAGGGTGTCCTTGAGCATGTCGCGGCTCTTCAGATCCGCCAGCAGGCCGGCGATGGGCTTGTCGATGGCGGCGGTGCTGGAGGTGATGCGCGACTTCAAGTTGCTGTGGTGGTCCCAGCCCTGGTTGCCGATTTCGATGAAGCGCACGCCGGCTTCGGCAAAGCGCCGGGCCATGAGGCATTGCTTGCCAAATTCATCGGTGGTGGAGTCGCCAATGCCGTACATCGAGAGCGTGGCGGAGGATTCCTTCGAGAGGTCCATCACGCGCGGCACTTCGTCCTGCATGCGGAAGGCAAGCTCATAGGATTGGATCACACCTTCGATCTCGCTCGTGTTGCTCGACTGGTTGAGCAAGTCGTGGTTCATCGCCTGGATCAAATCGAGCTGCTCGCGCTGAAGCTTCGGTGTCAGGCGGGTGTTGAGGATGTTGCCGATGGAGGGCGTTTCGGAGGCGGCGTTGCGGCCCTTGCCCTTCTCATGCTCGCCGATGCGCGTGCCCTGGTACGGAGCGGGCAGGAAGGCGCTGCCGAAGTTCTGTGCGCCGCCCTGGGCCATGGGGGGATTGATGGTGATGAAACCGGGCAGGTTCTGGTTCTCGGTGCCCAGGCCGTACAGGGTCCAGGCGCCGAGCGAGGGGCGCACGAACTGGTTGCTGCCGGTGTGCAGCTGCACGAAGGCGCTGGCGTGGTTGGGGATGTCGGTGTGCATGCCGTTGAGCAGGCAAAGTTCATCGGCGTGAGCCGCCAAGTTAGGGAACAAATCGGACATCCACAGGCCGCTCTTGCCCTGCTGGTGGAAAGGCGCGGCGGCGGCCACCATCTTGCCCTGCTGGGCCTTGCCGTAAGCCAGCGCGGGCTTGTAATCAAAGGTGTCCAGATGCGAAGGTGCGCCCTGCATGGCCAGGAAGATCACGCGCTTCGCCCGTGCAGGGAAATGCGGCTGCTTCGGCAGCAGGCTGACGTCTCCCATGACGGCGGGGACGGGACGGCGTGTCGTGGGCTGCTCGGCGGCCCAGGTGCTCAGCGCGGAAAAAGCCGTATAGCCGAAACCGGCCGAGGCGGACTGGAGGATGTGGCGGCGGGACAGGTTCATGGGAAAGGCGGATTGAGGATTTGGGATTGCGGATTGAAAGGCGGTCACTTGATGTAGCGAAACTCAGCGCTCGAGAACAAAGCCTGGCAAAGAGCCGTCATCCCGCGCTCGGCCGCGCCGCCGGTCTTGCCCATGTGCTGGAGGAAGGCCACGGCTCTTGCCTGCTCATTAGTGTTAGCTGGCCGGCAGAGCATGCGCCAGTAAAGGGCGTTGATGCGGGCGCGGTCGTCCATCGGCGTCTTCATGAGGATCTGGGCGGCGGTGTTGGACTGCTTGTCGATGAAGTCGCCATTGAGCATGAACAGCGCCTGGGGCGGCACGTTGGTGACGTCGCGGCTGGCTGTGAGCAGGCTGGGCTCGGCGAAGTCGAACATCTCCAGCATCTCAGGCACGCGGTTGCGCAGGATGGGCAGATAAACGCTGCGCACCAGGGTGTCATTGGCGAGGGTGCCATACACCTTGGCCTTGCCAAGATCGGCATCGGGCAGCTTGCTGACGACGGAGGCACCGGGGTGCTTGAGGTCGATCTGGCCGGTGATGGCGAGCACGGAATCGCGGATGGCCTCGGCATCCAGGCGGCGCTGGGTGGCGTGCCAGCAGGTGAGGTTGTCGGGGTCGATGCGCTGGTTGGTTTCGTTGCGCTCGCTGCTGAGCTGGTAGGTGTGGCTGAGCACGATGTCGCGCACCAGATGCTTGATGGACCAGCCGTCTTGCATGAAGCGGGCGGCCAGGTGATCGAGCAGGGCCTGGTTGGTGGGGCGGCTGCCCATCTGGCCGAAATTATCCGAAGTCGCCACGATGCCGGTGCCGAAAAGCGTGAGCCACACGCGGTTCACCAGCACGCGGGCAGTGAGCGGGTTGGCGGGCGAGGCGGCCCAGTTGGCGAGCTGCAGGCGGCCGCTCTGGTCGGTGGGAATCGCGCCGGTCTCGGGGACCTGGAAGGCGGAGATCATGGCGCGGGCGACCTTGGCGCGCGGTTCATCGGGCTCGCCGCGGTCGAACAAGGGGCTGTCGCCGACGCTGCCTTCATGCACGCCCATGGCGCTGCCGACGGTCTGCACCGAAGTGCCGGCGGAGAGGGTTTTCACCGGCAGCGGGGCGTTCTTGGC
>OUNM010318778.1_pt1 | contig 11784 bp, 12 predicted proteins | sample 1769961 | NCBI WGS metagenome assembly OUNM01 (sample SAMEA3914820, study PRJEB12502) | metagenome | biome: forest; material: soil | place: USA | collected 2012-03-12 | depth 0.3 m
ATCCCAAATATGCGAGGCGTGCAGATCGATGACCACGTGGTCGATTCCCTCCGAGGAATCCTTCGCATAGTCGAACTGCGTGTAGAGGTCGTTGGAGGAAGCGAAGAACAACTCGCCGTCCACGGTATAGCTCGCCACGGTCCGGCCGTTGATCTCGACTTCGCTCCGCTCCACGGTGGCGAAATGGGCCACCCGGCGGGCAAACAGCACCATGGCCGTGAGGACGCCGGCTCCTACCCCGATGGCAAGGTTATGGGTCGCCACCACCACGGCCACCGTCACGAGCATGACGCCCGTCTCGGACTTCGGGAGCCGCCTAAGCGTCGAGGGACGGATCGAATGCCAGTCAAAGGTGATGAGCGAAACGAAGATCATCACAGCCACTAATGCGGCCATGGGAATCATGCCGACAACGTCCCCGAGTACCACCACGAGCACGAGCAGGAACGCTCCGGCCAGGAACGTCGACAGCCGGCTGCGGGCACCGGATCCCTTGACGTTGATCATGGTTTGTCCGATTACTGCGCAGCCACCCAGGCCGCCCAGGAAACCAGTGACGATGTTGGCAACGCCTTGGCCCCAGGAAACCCGGGTCTTGTTGGAACGGGTGTCCGTGATGTCGTCCACGAGTTTAGCCGTCATGAGGGATTCCAGCAGGCCCACGAGCGCCATCGACAACGCGAACGGGGCAATGGTCTGGAACGTTTCCCAGGTCAAAGGCACGTTGGGCAGGAAGAAACCGGGAAGGCTGTTGGGGAGTTCGCCCTTGTCGTGCACTGTGGGGACGCGAATCCCGGCCAGCGCCGTGACGACGGTGAGGACGACGACCGCCACCAATGGCGCGGGCACCGCCGCTGTGATTCTGGGCAAACCGAAGACGATCAGCAGACCGACGGCCACTATCGGGTAGACCATCCAGGGAACGCCGATCAGCTCGGGCAACTGGGCCATGAACACCAGAATGGCCAACGCGTTCACGAATCCAATCATCACCGAGCGCGGAATGAAGCGCATGAGCCGCGTGACACCGAGGACTGCCAGGACGATTTGGAAGACCCCGGCCAGGATGACCGTGGCAATCAGGTAGTTGAGCCCGTGATCCTTCATGACCGGGGCAATCACGAGCGCGACGGCGCCGGTGGCCGCCGAAATCATGGCGGGCCGACCACCCACGATCGCCGTAGTGACTCCCATGGTGAAAGACGCGAAGAGCCCGATCCGAGGATCCACGCCGGCGATCACGGAGAACGCGATGGCCTCCGGAATGAGCGCAAGCGCCACCACCAAGCCAGCCAATGCTTCCGTCTTGAGCCTGCGTGGCGAGCGCAGGGTGAATCGGAGGGACTGGAGCTGCTCGGGTGTCATGGGTCCTTAGCTGTTGGTCAGGCGGTACCGCTCAATCTGCTTGAGACGCCGCTGGAGGCTGTCGCGCCGGGGATGGGGGACGACGTCGGGCGCCTCAGCAGTGAGGTCGATGTGTTCAGTGCCGTACTGCCACAGCAGGAGGTCATCCAGGAGGCGGTCCGGTCCAGGGGAGTAACGGTGGTCCAGGGCTTTCCGGACCTCGGTGATCCGGTTGGCGCTGAGGAGCCCGGCGAGTTCCACGGTCTTGTTCAGTCCGTGGGCCGCAAGAAGCTCTGCAGCCCAACCCCAGTCGTCATCAACTTTACGGTCAACGTGCGGAAGAAGCGTCCGCCATACGTCACGCACACGATTCGGGGTGAGGGGCATGGAACCTTCACCATCGAGATCCCAGTAGCCGCGGACTTCCTCGTAGCGCTCGTGGAGGTCGGCGAAGGCGCTCTCCACGGTTTCCAGCATTGCCGCCGTGGCAGTGAACTGGCGGTCGAAATGTGGCGTCCAGGCGCGCGGATCCTCGGCCTTGAAGCGGATGTCGTGTTCTATCTCGCTCCAGGCGTGCGCGAAAACCGTACGGATCTGGCATTCGAAGAAGTAGCTGCCATTTGGCGGAATGTCCGGATTGAAGACCTGTTGGTACGCCTTCACGGACTCGTTCTGGATGGTGCGGAGGATAAGGTGGCGGCTCGAGTATCCGTAGGTGCCGGACTCGATGGAGCCGATGTCCTTCTCAAGGTCGCCGCGGCAATCGAAAAGCTGGCGCTGGCGCTTGATCAGGTTGGCAACCGCGGCGTTCTCGGCCGGAAGCTTGGTGATGACGCGCAGCCCCACCATGTCGTTCAGGGTCCGGAACGGGTCCGGGAACTTCAGGACCCGCGGACCCCCCTCCAAGGGCACCTCGGTGCGGGAAATCTTTTCCCGGAAAGATTCGACCGTCTTGGTGCGTCCCGTGACGAAGAGGGGCACGGACTCGCTGTTCTTGAGCATGTCCCGCAGGGTCAACAGGACGTCGCGGGTGACGAGTTTCAGGGCAGGACGGACGCGCTCGTAAAGCTCCACGTTCGCCTGTACTGATTCGCGCAGCTGAGGATCCAAGCTGTCCCAATTGCTAGCCATGCCTCCAGCTTACGGGGGAGGGCCGACAGTGAAGCGGAGCCGGACCCGCCCACACGCCGCACCGCGCTCCGTTGCCTGGGTCCGCGCGGAAATCGCGACGGCTCCCGCTCCGCAGCGCTCCTCCGCGATAGGCTCGGCACAAAGGAGGACACGATGAAGCGGCACAAGTACTACTACGGCCAGCACTCCAGCCAATGGGGCGAGCTGTTCGTACCAGATTCGCTGCAACCACACCGCACTCGACCCGACGGCGTGGTGGTGGTGATCCACGGGGGCTATTGGCGCTCACAGTATGGCGCGGAACTCGGTGAGCCGATTGCCAGGGACCTCGCTGCGCACGGAATAGCTGCCTGGAACCTTGAATACCGGAGGGCAGGAAACGGTGGCGGCTGGCCGCATACGTTCGAAGATGTCCTCGACGGGATCGACCATCTGGGCGAGATTGCCGGCAAGCATGAACTCAATCTGAACAAAGTGGTGGCGCTGGGACACTCCGCAGGCGGCCATCTCGCGGTCTGGGCAGCGGGGCGGGAAAAGCTCTCCAAAATCGGTGCCCCCGACGCCGACCGGCAGCTCCATCGGCATGACAACGGCGCGGCAGTGCGGCTGACCGGCGTCGTGAGCCAATCCGGACTGTTGAACCTGGCGGACGCCGAACGGCTCAACCTGAGCAACGGCGCCGTCGACAACCTCATGGGTGGGGACTCGGTGAGATACCCCAAACGGCATATCTATGCGGACCCCATGAGGTCGCTGCCTATCGCCGTTCCGGTCTTCGCAGTCCACGCTGCATCGGACGAGGATGTCCCGTGCAGCCAGTCCGAGGCTTATGTTGCCGCAGCCACCGCTTCCGGGGGAGCGGCCCAGTTCCTCAAGGTGCCCGGCGACCATTTCGACCTGATCGACCCCAGGGCCGTTGCGTACAAGAAGTGCCGGGAGTTGGTGCAGCGGCTGCTGGTGTGACGGATTGCCGACAAAGTCACCGGCTGTCATCGCGAGACGCACGCCACATCCGCGTGGCAGAGTTGTCCCATGCTGACAGTCATAGGTGAAGCGCTGGTTGATGTCGTCCAGCGTTCTTCGGGAGTCGACGCCCACGTGGGCGGAAGTCCGCTCAACGTTGCCGTGGGCCTGGCCAGGCTGGACCATGCAGTCCAGTTCATCGGCCGCTTCGGCAAGGACGCCTACGGGGAATCGATCGCGGCGCATCTGCGCTCCAGTTCCGTCATGGTTCCGTTGCCGCCGGACGAGAGTCCCACCAGCGTGGCCACGGCCCTGATCGACGACGACGGCGCTGCCAGCTACACCTTCGACCTCGCCTGGGAGCTTCCCGGCCTCGCTGCGCGCCTCCCCTTCATGCTTCAGGGGACATCACTCCTGCACACGGGCTCGATTGCCACCATGTTGGAGCCGGGCGCAGCGGAAGTCCTTGCCGCCGTCGAGCATGCCCATCCGAACGCGACCGTTAGCTTCGATCCCAACTGCCGGCCAAGCATCATCAAGGATCGCGACTATGCGCGCACCCAGGTGGAGCGTTTCGTGGCGCTTGCGGACGTGGTCAAGGCATCGGATGAGGACCTCGAGTGGCTCTACCCCGGCGTCGACGTCTTGGAATCGGCCCGGCGCTGGCTGGCCCTGGGCGGCAGTGGGGGACCCGCCGTCGTGGTCGTCACGCGAGGCGCAGACGGCCCCTGGGGCGTCACGGCCGCGGGCGAGGCCCAGGTGGACGCACCAAAGGTAGAGGTGGCGGATACGGTGGGTGCCGGCGATTCCTTCATGGCCGCCCTGCTCTCGGGGATCGTTGACCGCGGACTGGCAGGGGCCCAAAACCGGGAAGAGCTGCACGCCATGCCTGCCGAAGTGCTTGAAGGGATCCTCAACCATGCGGCGCGAGCCGCCGCAATCACGGTTTCCCGGCCGGGCGCGAACCCGCCCACCCGGGCCGAACTCAACGCCTTGGGCGTCCCGGAGTCCGGGGCTGGCGTCGAAAGGCAGCCATGAGCTACGCCGACCTTCCGCGGGTCCCATCCTTCGATGTCACCAGCAAGTCGCTCAAAGATGGTGACGTACTCAGCAGCGCGCAGACCAGCAAGCGCTTCGGCGTGGCGGGCGGCAAGGACGAATCCCCGGAACTGAGCTGGAATGGAGCGCCGGCCGGAACCAAGGGCTACGTCGTCACCGTCTTCGACCCCGATGCACCCAAGGCCGGTGGCTATTGGCACTGGGCCGTGGTCAACATACCCGCCGGTACGAACTCCTTGCCCGCCGGCGCCGGCGTTCAGGGCGGCCCGCACTTGCCCGCGGGCGCGTTTCAACTAAAGAACGACGGCGGGTTCCCCGGTTACCTGGGTGCCGCGCCTCCGCCTGGGCATGGCCCGCACCGGTACATCGTGGCCGTGCACGCCGTCGACGTCGAAGAGCTGGGTCTCGACGCCGGTGCCTCCACGGAAGCCCTCGTCCGCAAGCTGGCAGCCCACACCCTGGGCAGGGCCGTCATCACGGGCCACTTCGAGCGGCGCTAGCTTGGGGGCGAAGTCGACGGCGGCTGCCCCACGTAGACTGACATAATGCGGCTCGTAGCTAGTGACATTGACGGCACCATCCTCGGCCATGGCGGCAAGATCAGCAGCCGCACCATCCGCGCTTTCCATGCCTGCCGTGACGCGGGCATCGAGGTGGTGTTCGTGACAGGGCGGCCGCCGCGCTGGCTCTACCCCCTCCGCGAGCAGATCGGACACAGCGGCATCGTGATTTGTTCAAATGGGGCAGTGGTGTGGGACCTTGAAGCCGACAAGCTGATTTCGGCCAATGCCTTGAGTATCGAGTCCGTGCTGGAGGCCCGCAGGATCATCAAGCAGCTCCGGCCCGACGCCTTGTTCGCGGCCGAAACCCTGACCGGATTCCATCTCGAGCCCGGGTTCATCGAGAACGAAACCAGTGAGCTCCTGGCCGAGTTCACCCCTGCTTGGCTGGACGAAACGCTGACCGCGGACGATGCCGTCGTGAAGTTCCTTGCCGTGACGCGCAGCGGCACCCCGGACGATTTCCTGGCAAAGGTGCAGCCCGCCGTCGCGCACCTCGTGGAAACCACCCACTCGGCGCCTCGGACCGCGCTCCTGGAAATGTCGGCGCCCGGTATCAACAAAGCCGTCACACTCGCTGAATATGCGGCGTCCCGGGGTATCGAGGCCGCTGAGGTAGTGGCTTTCGGCGACATGCCCAACGACGTCGAGATGCTGCGTTGGGCGGGCGACGGTTACGCGATGGCCAGCGGCCATCCGGAGGCGATCAGCGCAGCCGGCCAGCAAGCCCCCCATTTCGACGACGACGGCGTGGCCCAGATCCTCGAGGCAAAGCTCGCTTCCCTGCGGGTCTAGTCAGCCCTGGGTTCCCGGGCCGCTGCGTACCGGCCGTTACTTCGGCGCCCGCAGCCCGTGGCTGTGCGCCAAGGCAATGGCTTCTGTTCGTGAACCTACGCCGAGTTTCCTGAAGATATTCCTGACATGGAATTTAACGGTGTTTTCGCTGATATGCAGCTTGGCGGAGATGGCTCGGTTGCGTTGTCCGGCCGCCAGCAGTTGAAGAACTTCCATTTCGCGCTCGGCCAGGCCCCATCCACCGATATCGCCCACAGGAGCCGATGGCGGGTCCAGCGGCATGACCACCTGCACGTCCGCTCCCCAGCCGGCCATGACCTCGATGTTCATTCGGCCGTCCAGCGCTGCCACTCTGCTGTTGAGCCGGGCAATGTTGGGCGAATCCGCGGTCAGTTCACCCAGGCCGTCGTCTCGGACATTGATGAGCAGGTTCACGCCGTCGCAGTCCCACTGCACCCGGACGCGCCTCACCGCGGGCTGCTCCACGATGGCCAATACCAGACCCCGCACGATCGCCCGGGCAGCGTGCGCGACTTCGCCGGGCAAGGCGCGGCCGTTGACCGGCGGTTCGATGAACTGGACGTCGAGCCCGCTGAAGTGCATGAGTGGCCGCAGGTCCTCCCGCAGCCTTTCAAAGGCGGTTGCCACGGGCTCTTCCACGAGATCCGATGTGCGGTCGCTCAACGTCCGCAGATTGACGAGCGAGGTCGCGGCAAGGTCAGTGACGGCCTTGCGGGCCGCGGCGTCGTCGAGGGAGCTTGATCGCAGGGCCGCCAACATCGTCTCGAGCGTGGTGGAATGCTTGTCCACTAGTTCGGCCGTGACGCGGAGCCGCTCGGCGGACGCCGCCCGGGATTCCAAGAGGTACGACGGCGGCGCGTCCGCCACCTTCTCCTGGATACGCCGTGCCGTGAGTTGCCATAGGTAGTCAAGCATCCGCAGTGCCGACTCCCGCTCCAGCGGTTCCCCGGGCAGGACCGGCTCCGTCAGGGTCAGCAGCGCATTGGTCTCGGACGTCAAGGCAAGAACGGGCCGCTCCCCACCCGCGATGATCGCTTTTCCCTGCCAGGCCTCGCCTTCCGAAACGTGGGAGCGCAACTGGTCCAGTTCAGCTATGGAGACGCGGCTGATGATGGCTTCCGCCCCGGCCTTCTTCTGGGGCCGGCCAGTACAGTCCTCGGTGAAAATGACCAGCGCGCTGCTGCCCACGTAGGGCAATGCTGCTTCACGAAGCCGCTCGGCGATGCTCATCAACGGGGCGTTCGCTAGTGCGGCAATTGCTTCGAGGAGCGTCCACGCGCTGGGAGTCATCCCGCCACTTTAGCGGCTCACGACTTGCGCATACTACCCAAACGGGTAGCTAAAACTGCCCGTGCTCAGCGTTATACCTATCCGTTCAATCCGGAACGATTGATTCAAACGGAGGATTCACCTGAGCAGGAGGTAACGCATGACCACCACCGCAGAGACGTTCCACGCCGCCTCGGATGTCGAGCTAAGCGCGGATGTCGAGCTAAGCCTGGCCCTCGTGGGCAGCGAGATCGCAGAAACGGCCGCTGAAGTGGACCTGGGTCAGCTGTCCCGCCTGGCCACGGAAGTCCAGACCGCCGGGAACTCGGCCACCGGAAGGATCTTCGTTGCAGGAGCCGGCCGCAGCGGCCTTGTCCTGCGGATGGCCGCGATGCGGCTGATGCACCTCGGATTCGACGTGCACATCGCGGGGGACACCACGACGCCTGCCATCCGTTCGGGCGACCTCCTGCTGCTTGCCTCGGGCTCCGGGACGACCTCCGGCGTCGTGCGGGCTGCCGAGACGGCCTCCAAAGCCGGCGCCAGGATCGCCGTGTACACGACGAACGCAACCTCCCCGCTCGCGGAACTGGCCGACGTCGTCGTCATCATTCCTGCGGCGCAAAAGACGGACCACGGATCCACACTGTCCCTCCAGTACTCCGGCAGCCTGTTCGAGCAGGTCCTCTTCCTCGTTGCCGAAGCGGTCTTCCAGACCCTGTGGGACAACGACGCAACCCCGGCCGAGGAACTCTGGCTCCGCCACGCCAACCTCGAATAGCCCCTGATTTCCACCGCACCAACACCACAACCAACGACGGAAAGAGAACCCCATGAAGCTGCAAGTCGCCATCGACGTCCTCACCACCGAAGCTGCCCTCGAGATCGCCGGCAAAGTGGCCGAATACGTTGACATCATCGAACTCGGCACCCCGCTCGTGAAAAGCGAGGGTCTTTCGGCCGTGACCGCCATCAAGGAAGCCCATCCGGACAAGATCGTGTTCGCCGACCTCAAGACCATGGATGCCGGCGAACTCGAAGCAGACATCGCTTTCAAGGCCGGCGCAGACCTCGTCTCAGTGCTCGGCGGCGCGGACGACTCCACCATCGCCGGTGCAGTCAAGGCGGCCAAGACACACAACAAGGGCATCGTGGTGGACCTGATCGGCGTTGCGGACAAAGTGACCCGCGCCAAGGAAGCCCGCGCCCTCGGTGCCAAGTTCATCGAGTTCCACGCCGGCCTCGACGAGCAGGCAAAGCCGGGCTACAACCTGGACGTCCTGCTGAGCGCCGGCGAGGAAGCTCGCGTGCCGTTCTCCGTCGCCGGCGGCGTGAACCTGTCCACCATCGGAGCCGTCCAGCGCGCCGGAGCGGATGTCGCCGTCGTCGGTGGTTCCATCTACGGCGCAGACGACCCCGCCCTTGCCGCGAAGCAACTCCGCGCCGCCATCATCTAGCAGCACTTTCAGCCGGGCGGGCCCAACTGACTCGCAGTTAACGTCGTTTTCAGGCCTCTAAACGACAACAATTGCGGGTCAGTTGGGCCCGCTCACCTATTACACAGCTTCAGTCCAACTGCCGTTCAACTACTCCCCGTAGGCTCTTGCCGTATTCGATGCCGATCACAGGGGACATGATGGCCAAGAGAAAGACGACGGGGTGGCCCGAGGCCCCCGTTCGCCGTGCAGTGCCGGCTGAACATTGGAAGCAGTTGCGCCGCGGAGACCGGGTGCGGGTCAAGCTCGCGCCCGGGTTTGAGAATCCCGGCCAGGTGGACGCCGTTTCGAGCGACCACAGCGTGGTCTGGGTAAACCTCGACGGCGGTCGCGGCCGCACGCTGGTGCACTGCGGCGACGGCGTGGAGATCGTCCCGCAGGAATCCTGACGGGGTCGCGGGCGGCACGGCCGGGTTACGCTACCCATGTGAGCTCGCATTTGCCCTTCTTCAGCCGCCCGGACGGACAATCCGCTCCGCTTGCCTTCGCGCACCGCGGGTTTTCGCCGGATGGGCTTGAGAACTCGGCCGCGGCATTCATGGCCGCGCTTGAGCTTGGCTTCACGCACCTTGAAACCGATGCCCGCACCACTGCCGACGGCGTGGTGCTCCTTTTTCACGACGACACCCTCGACCGGGTCACAGATGCCCACGGCCCCATCTCCAGCCTCACCGATGCCGAGATCGCCAAAGCCCGCATCGGGGGCCGCGAAGCAATTCCCCGCTTGGCAGAGGTCCTGGCGGCATTCCCCGAGGCTCGGCTGAACGTCGACGTCAAGGATTGGCAGACGGTCAAACCCCTCGCCGGAGTCATCGAACAACTCGATGCCCATGACCGGGTGCTGATCGCGAGCTTTTCCGACCGCAGGCGCCGCGCGGTCCTGCGGCTGCTCCGCCGTCGAACCGCATCGTCAGCGGGAATCGTCTGCAACGCTGCCTTTACTCTTTTGGGACCGCTTCTTCCGGAGCGCTGGCTGCGGAAGATCCTGCACGACGTCGACGCCCTCCAGGTACCCGTCCGCTATGGCCCCCTGACGGTAGTGACGCCCGGTTTCCTGCGGCGCGCGCATCGGCTTGGGCTGCAGGTTCACGTCTGGACGGTCAACGATTCCGCCGAGATGGACAGGCTGCTGGACATGGGCGTGGACGGCCTCGTCACGGACCGTGCGGATCGTCTGAAGTCGGTGCTGCAAGGCCGGGGCCAGTGGTGGTGAGCGCCCTGGCGCGCGCCGCGAGGAAGCCTCGCTCGGCGTCGTTATCGGTGCGCTCCTGCGCGGCCCGGTAAGCGGCGACAGCTTCTGTGTTGCGGCCCAGGCGCCGGAGCAGATCGGCCCGCACTGCGTGGAAAAGATAGTAGTGGCCCAGCTCAAGGACGTCGACGGCGGCAAGCCCCGCGGCGGGTCCGTCCACCTCAGCGAGGGCCACCGCCCGGTTCAAGGCGACCACCGGCGTCGGCTCCATTGCCAGAAGTTGCCCGTACAACGCCAGGATTTGGCGCCAATCCGTGTTCGCGGGCTGTGCGGCATCGCTGTGCACCGCGTTGATGGCAGCTTGCAATTGGTACGGTCCGGGCTGGTTCCTCTTCAGGCATTGCCGCACCAACAGCTGCCCTTCCGCTATTTGGTCCCGGTCCCAGAGGCTGCGGTCCTGGTCCGCGAGGAGCACCAGGCCGCCGTCGGAAGTTGTTCGTGCTGCACGGCGGGCATTTAGCAGAAGCATGAGGGCCAGGAGCCCTTTGGCGTCGGGCTCGTCAGGCATGAGTTCCATGATGAGCCGGCCCAGGCGCAAGGCCTCGCGGCAGAGGTCTTCGCGCACCAGCCCGGCTCCCGAGCTTGCCGCGTAGCCCTCGTTGAAGACCAAGTAGATGACGGCCAGTACCGACTTCAAGCGCTCGGGCAGCTCGGCCCCGCTCGGTACCCGGTAGGGGATGTGGGCGTCGCGGATCTTTCCTTTCGCCCGCACGAGGCGCTGGGCCATGGTTGGCTCGGGGACCAGGAAAGCGTGCGCGATTTCGGCGGTGCTGAGCCCGCCCAGGAGCTTGAGCGTCAGGGCCACCTGCGCGGCCCGGTTGATGGCGGGGTGGCAACACGTAAAGATCAGCCGGAGCTGGTCGTCTTCCACGGTGTCCACCTCGATTCCTACGGGTTCATCGCCATGTTCATCGCCGTGCAGGAGCGCCGCCTGGGCGAGTTTCTCCCTCCCGGAGGCCTCGCGGCGGAGCCGGTCGATGGCGCGGTTGCGGGCGGTGGTAATGATCCAGCCGGCCGGGCTTGGCGGCAACCCGGCGTCGGGCCAACGGGCCACGGCCTCCGTGAAGGCGTCCTGGACCGCGTCTTCGGCGGCATCGATGCTGCCCAAAACGCGGACCAGGACCGCTACGGAGCGTCCATACTCTTCGCGGAATATTTGTCCGATCTCCGAAATATGGACCATGGAGAAACTATTCCCGGTAGCCCGCGAACGGCCGGACCTCGATAGGCAGCGTGGTGGCTTGGGCGGCTTTGCGTCCCCAGCCGAGCGCAACGTCCAGGTCCGGGGCTTCGATCACCCACAGGCCGCCCACATGTTCCTTGGCCTCGGTGAAGGGGCCGTCCGTCGTGAGTACTTCTCCGTCGTTCACGCGCACCACTGTGGAGGTGCTGGCCGGGTGCAGGCCGCCCGTGAAAACCCAGGCGCCGGCGTCGCGCATTTCCTGGTTCAGGACGTCAAGATCGGCCATGATTTTGTTGAGGATTTCGGGTTCCGGGGCGGGGCCGTCGGGCTGGTAGATGCTGAGCAGATAGCGTGACATGACTGTTCCTCCTTGGGATGTGGCGCCGGCACTTTGCCTGCGTCTCACCCTCTATACGAACGGCGTGAGCTGTTTTCGACATCTCCACGTACGAATCTGCGAAAAGCTTAGCCCCGCTGGCAGGATGGGATCATGCGTATCCTGATTGCTCCGGACAAGTTCAAAGGTTCCCTCACCGCCGCAGAAGCAGCTTCGGCGATGGCCGAAGGGGCACTGCGCGTCTATCCGGATGCCGTGGTGACGCAGTTTCCCATCGCCGACGGTGGCGAAGGAACACTGGAAGCAGCCGTGGCGGCAGGCTACGAAGAGCGGATCAATGCCGTCGTGGGCCCCATTCTCAAGCCGGTGGGCGCCGC
>OUNM010375528.1_pt1 | contig 11782 bp, 14 predicted proteins | sample 1769961 | NCBI WGS metagenome assembly OUNM01 (sample SAMEA3914820, study PRJEB12502) | metagenome | biome: forest; material: soil | place: USA | collected 2012-03-12 | depth 0.3 m
ACGCCGCGCAGCAGATACGCGAGCCCGAGCACGAGCACGACCGCGAGGAAGATCATCTTCCGGCGGAAGCTCGTCCCCGGCGCCTTCCCGGCCTCAGCCGCCATCCCCTCGAATTGTATCACCGCTCAGTCACCCATGCCTTCGGCATGGACCCCCTCATCGTGCTAAGTCCGCCCACGCATGTCCCAGCCCTCGAAACTTGCACGCTTCGACGAGGACCTCCCGCGCCCGGTGCCCGCCCTGGAGGCCCAGGACGGCTCCACGCTGACCCGGCTCGTGCAGGTCATGCAGCGCCTTCTCGCGCCGGACGGCTGCCCCTGGGATCGCGAGCAGTCGTTCGAAACGCTCCGAAAATACGCCCTCGAAGAGGCCTGTGAGGTGATCGACGCGATCGACTCCGGCGATCGCAAGGCGATCCGCGAGGAGCTCGGTGACCTCCTTCTCCAGGTGGTCTTCCAGGCCGAGCTCGGCCGTAGAGAAGGCGCCTTCGCGATCGACGACGTGGTGTCCGGCATCGTCGAGAAGCTCGTTCACCGGCACCCGCACGTCTTCGGGGACATGGACGCCAAGGACGCCGACGAGGTCCTCCGCAACTGGGAGAAGATCAAGGCGAAGGAGAAGGGCGAGCGCGGCCTCCTGGGCGGCGTTCCGCGCAGTCTCCCCGCGCTCACGCGAGCGCAGCGCGTCGGCGAGAAGGTGGAGCGCGTCGGCTTCGACTGGCCCGACGCGCGGGGCTCACGCGCGAAGGTCACCGAGGAGCTCGGCGAGCTCGACCAGGCCATCGCGAGCGGCGACACGCAGGCGATCGAGGACGAGATGGGCGACGTCCTCTTCGCGCTCGTGAACCTCTCGCGGCACGTGAAGGTCGACGCCGAGGGCGCCCTCCGTCGCACCATCGACAAGTTCACGCGCCGTTTCGCGCACGTCGAGAGCCGCGTGAAAACCGTGCACGGCGGCTGGGGCGCGGGCGGCGAGAAGAATCTGCCGCTCGAGACGCTCGATACGTACTGGGAAGAGGCCAAGGCGCACGAGAAGACCCAAAACGCCGCGAAAGCGCCGCCCGCGGCGCCGAAGGGTTAGGATCGGATCGTGGCCCTGGCATCCAAAGCCGATCCGAGCACGCTGCCGCTCGCCCGCTTCCCCGAGGAGTGGGCGGCCGAGGTGGTTCGTCTCGGCGGCCGCACGTTCCACGGCAAGAGCGTCTTCAAGTGGATCCATCAGCGCAGCGTCACGGACGCGAGCCTGATGACCGACCTCCCATCGGCGCTCCGCCAGCAGCTCACGGCGGAGGGGCTCACCGGGGTGCTCTCGATCGTCACCGAGCGTCGCGCCACCGACGACACGCGGAAGCTGCTCGTGGGGATGCACGACGGCGCGAACGTCGAGACCGTGCTCATCCCGCGCGTTCTTCGCGGTGCCGGCGCGCGCTCCGATCTGGCGTCGCCGCTCACGAACGGCACGAGCGACGACGGCGCCGGGGGCGCGGGCGCGGACGACTTCGAGGACGCCGACGCGGCGGCCGCGGTCGACGACGAGGACGGTGACGAGGACGACGCTACCGGCGCGCTTGCCGGCAAGGTCCCGTTCGTTCCGGTCACGCAGTGCATCAGCACGCAGGTCGGCTGCGCCATGGGCTGCGTGTTCTGCGCGAGCGGCGTGGCCGGGCTGAAGCGGCACATGCGGCCGGACGAGATCATCGCGCAGGTACTGATCGGTCGCTCGCGGCTCGACGCCAACGAGCGCATCCGCAACGTCGTGCTCATGGGCATGGGCGAGCCGCTCCACAACTACGACTCCACCGTCCGCGCGCTCAAGCTCCTCACGCATCCGGACGGCATTGCGCTGTCGAGTCGGAAGATCACCGTCTCGACGAGCGGGCTCGTCCCCGAGATCAAGCGACTCGGAGAGGACTTCGGCGGTCAGGTCGGCCTCGCCATCTCGCTGCACGCGGCCGACGACGAGACGCGCTCGCGTCTCATGCCCATCAACAAGAAGTATCCGCTGCCGGTGCTCATGCAGGCGCTGCGCGACTATCCGCTGCCGCGCCGTCGCAAGATCACGATCGAGTACACGCTGGTCGCCGGAAAGAACGACACCGCCGAAGAGGCAAGGAAGCTCACACGCCTGCTGCGCGGCCTCTCCGTGAAGGTGAATCTCATCCCGATGAATCCCATCGAGGCCTCGACGCTCGGTCCGCCGAATCTCTCCGGCGTGCTCGCGTTCCAGCGGATCCTCGTTGACGCCGGCTACGCGTGCTTCATCCGAAGGCGACGCGGCGACGACGTGAGCGCCGCCTGCGGGCAGCTCGCGCTGCTCGGCGCGAAGCCCAAGGTCCGGGTGAATCGAACCTGATGCGCGCGCGCTCGTGCGGTTTGGCGCTGCTGCTCTTGCTCCTGCTTTCGCGCGAGCGGCCCGCGCACGCGGGCGAGAGCGAGAGCGAGACCGCCGACGAGACCGCCACGATCGCGCCTGAAAAGCCGAAGCCGGAGCCCAATCCATTCCGCACGCGGCCCGGCTACGTGCAGCTGTTCTTCACGTCGTTCGTCGGAGACGGGCTTCGCTTCAACAACCCGTATCGGCTCTCGACGCCACTCGGCAGTGACGCGGAGAGCGTGTCGCGGACGGCGCCGTACGTCGACATTGGCGTCGCCGCGACCTTCGGCAGCCCGCTCGGGTTCCAGCACGGCGTTGCGCTCCGCACCTCCGTCGCCGTCACCGGCGTCGGGCAGCTGGTCATGACACCGTCGTATCTCGGGTATCGACGCTGGACGTCGATCGCGCTCTACGGGCGCGCCGGCGTGCCGATCGTCGTCACGCCGGACGCGACGTGGGGCCTCGAGGCGGGGCTCGGCGCGACCTGGTATTTCCTGGGCGGCATCGGCGTGTCCGCGGAGATGGTCGGCGACGTGTTCTACGGCGCCGGGACGCGCGACAAGGCGACGGTGACCTATCCGGTCCTCAGCGGTCAGCTCGGGTTCGTCGTCGCGTACGAGGTGTTTCCGTGAGCCTTCGCGTGGGCGTGAGCCGCGTCGTCGCCGCGTTCCTCGCCGTGCTCGTCATGGCGCCCACCGTCGGGGACACGGGCGCGTGCGGTCGGACCGCGACCGATCTCGATCGCGATCGTTACGCGAACGCCCGCAAGGTCGAAGATTGCCAGCGCTGCCAGGAATGTGGCCTGTCCACCGCACGTTGCCAGAGCGCGTGCGACCCTGCGCAGCTTCCCGAGATCGTGCTGCCGCCGACGTGCCGGCCGCTCTTCCACGACGGCGAGGTGTGTCTGCGCGCGCTCGATGCCGCGTCGTGCTCGACGTATGCGACGTACGTCGACGACGAGGCGCCCGCCGTTCCGACCGAGTGCGATTTCTGTCAGACCGCGCCGCCCGCGCCGTCGTCTTCGTCGGTCTTCGCGGACGCCGGAGTCATCGGCGAGGGTGGGGCGACGCCGGACGGAGGCGCGCCGTGATTCCGCGCCGCTCGCGCCCGCTCTTCGCCGCCGCCGCGCTGATTTTCTTCGCGACGGGTTGCGCCACGTTCAAGCCGATGATCGCGCCTCCTGCCGACGTCGAGGACTATCGCGCATTCCGCGTCGCCGGCGCAGAAGGCACGCGTCTCGCGCGCGCTCTCACGTATCTCGCGCGCCATCCGAAGGGCGCATTCGCCAAGGAGGTCCGGGCCGCGTTCGAGGACGAGGAGCCGCGCTACTTCGAGGCCGCGCAGCGCTCGCAGGAAGGCGCGCGCCGCTACCTCGCCGATCTCCCCGACGGGCCGCATGCCGCCGCCGCCCTCGCGCTCCTCACTGCGCTCGGCTCGAACATGCAAGAGGCCGAGCTTCGCGACATCGCGCGGCGCGTTCGTTACGAGGACGCGAAGCTCGAGTCGGCCGCCGTCCAGCGGCGCGCGGTGGGCGAGTCGATCGTCGGGGCGCTCGGCGTGCTGCTCGAGGACGGCGTGTACGGTGTCGCGCGCGCCGATGGTCCGTCCGCGCTTCGCACGCTCATGACGGGTCGCGTCGGCTCGACGTGGGGAACGGTGCCGGCGCATCGCGAGGAGGATCTCTACTTCCTCCTTCCGACGCGTCCCGACCGCGAGTCGCGGCTCCTGTCGCTCGAGATCACGCTCGTCGAGCAGGACGGCGTGGTCACGTCGTCGCGCATCGAAGGCGCGGACATGCTCGTCCTCTGGGCCGAAGCGGATCAGATCACGAAGCTCGACCCGTCTGCCTCCGAGGATCGCACCGAGGCCCAGGTTCACGCGATGGACCGGCTTGGAGGCGCGCTCGAGGGCCGTTTTCCCGAGGCGACCTGCAAGGACCAGCGCGTGGGTGGAGAGCTGTTCCATCGCGCGTGCAATGGCTGGGAGGTCGTGGTGCTGCCCGGCACGCAGGCCGGCGCGAAAGACGCGATCGTCATCCGCGGACGTCCCGGACCTGGTAAATAGCGGAGAATTCGATGATCCCGTACATCCATGTGCCTGACCTCAAGGTCGGTCCGCTCACGCTGCACCCGTTCGGTCTGCTCGTGGCGACCGGCGTGATCCTGGGCACCTACCTCGCGACCCGACGCGCGCGGCAACGCGGCCTCGATCTCGAGAAGCTCAATTCGTTCATCACGTGGATGCTCATCGGCGGCTTTCTCGGCGGGCACATGCTCGACCAGATTTTCTATCACTGGCCGGAGTTCGTGAAGCGGCCGTGGTCCATCTTCCTGCTCTACGAGGGCCTCAGCTCGTTCGGCGGCTTCATCGGCGCGTTCATCGGCATCACGCTCTGGAAGTACTACGAGACGGCGCCGCTCGCGCGCGTTCCCGGGATCGGGTTCACGATCCCGAAGTTCGCGAAGCGCGAGATGGCGATGCCGATCCTCCCGTTCGCGGACGTGATCCTCAGCGTGTTCCCCGTCGCGTGGGCGTTCGGACGGAGCGGCTGCGCGTCGGTGCACGATCATCCTGGAATGAAGGCTGATCCGGGATCGCTGCTCGCCGTCGCCTTCGGTCGACCGGACCACGTCGACAAGCTCGTCAGGCTCGGGACGCAACCGGGCGGCCTGCCCGACTACCTCGAGCTGCGCTGGGGGAACGCTCCGCAGTTCGATCTCGGTCTGCTCGAGATGATGTTCACCGTCATCCTCGCCACGCTGCTCGCCCTCACGTGGCGAAAGAAGCTCACGACCGGCGCCTACGTGGCGGCCACGTCGCTCTGCTACGCGCCGGTGCGCTTCGCCATGGATTTCCTCCGCGTCCGCGACGTGGATCAGGCCGACCCGCGCTACGGCATGCTCACGCCCGCCCAGTGGATGTGCGTCGTGCTGTTCCTGTTCGGCATCGCGATGCTCTTCCGCATCCGCCAGATCAAGGCGAGCGGGCGGGACCCGATGGACCTCGTCGCAATGCCGCGCGAAGAGCCGCTGCCCGCCGAAGCGCCGTATCGGCAAAGCGCGTAGGCGCTCTTCACTCGGCGGCGACGTGCTTCTCCAGCGAAGCGCGGACGTCGGGCGGGAAGGGGAGCTTGGTCATGTTGCGGATGTCGGTGCACACGTGGACGTGGTTCATCGTCGCGACGTGAGCGCCGTCGTGCACGCGCGTCATCACGAACCGGAAGTGAGCCGCGGTGGTGCCGAGCTTCGTGACCGTGCCGTCGATGCGTGCAATATCCCCGTACCCGATCGGAGCCTTGAAATCCGAGCTCGCGTGAACGGCGGGGGAGCCGATCTTGCGCTTCACGATCAGGTCGACGTATCCGCCGGGGACGTCGTCGAAGAAGCGCTCCATCGCGTCGTGGCAGTAACCGAAGAAGCGCGCGAAGAAGACGATTCCCGCGGCGTCGACGTCCTCGAAGTGGACCGGACGGTCGTACGTGATCATGCGAGGTCCTCGGCGAGGCTCTGCACGAGCGACGCCGGGAGGACGGTCTTCGCCGAATAACGCGGATGCTCCACCACCAGCTCGACGATGAGCTCGGTCGGCTTGGCCTTCTTCGCGAGCACGTCCCGGAGCGCCTTCTCCGCAGCGGGCTCGAGCGGGAACTTCAGGTAGTGAACGGCGGTCGTGCGGTCGGGGCTCTCGCGCGCCTCGTCGTGCTTGCCGTGACACCGCACGCCGTCGACGACGAGCGCGAACGCGCGATCGAGGCCCTTCGCTTCGAAGAGGAACTTCTCGCGGTCGGCCTTCTCGTCGATCTCGATGAGCACCGTCGCAGAGAGCTCGTGATCGCCCGGCACGAGCTGGTTGTACGTCTCGATCTCGTGATCGATCGCGGCGGGCCGCGTGATGCGCTCGGTGCGGAGCATCTCCTGGATCTGCATCAGCGCCGTGTCGCGGTTCTCGAACACGCACGAGGCGTTCGGCCCGAGCGCGACGCGCCGTGCCTTCTTCTCCGCGATGACGCGTGCGCGAAACGGCTCACGGATCTTCTCGTACTCGGCCAGACCGAGGACCTCCGTGCGATCGATCGGTTTCATGCGTTCGCCTCCGCGCGCTCGAGCAGGCCGTAGGCACCGGCGAGCGCTTCCATCGGGTGCAGCGGCGTGACGTCGTTCTCTTGCTGGATGCGCTGCGCGGAGAGCGGGCAATCGGTCACGACGAGCTTCGCCTCGGCGTTCTCGATCCCGCGCGCGAGCTTCTGCGCGTACTTCTTGCCCATGTCGTAGTGCTGCGCCTTCATTCCCCAGGTCCCGTCGACGGCCGAGCACTTCTCGACGATGTCGACCTCCGTGTCCGGCAAGAGACCGAGGATGCGTGCACCCGGTGTGCCGATCTTCTGCGCGCGGAGGTGACAGGCGGCGTGGTACGCGACCTTGCCGTAGCCCTTCGTGAACTCCTTCACGAGCGTCTTCTCGCGGCGGAGCCGCTCCATGAACTCCATCGCCTCGAACGTGTGCGCGGCGACCTTCTTCGCCTCCGGCGTACCGAGGAGCTCGGGCCACTCCTTCTTGATCGTGTACGAGCACGTCGGCCCGGGGACGATCACCGGAAAGCCCTGCTCGACGAGGGGCAGGAGCTGCTCGATGTTGAAGCGCGCCTTCGCCTTCGCGGCGTCGATGTCTCCGCCGTCGAGGTTCGGCATTCCGCAGCACTCCTGGCGCGGACGCTCCACGGTGTAGCCGTTCTTCTCGAGCACGAGCACGGTGGCGGCGGCGAGCTTCGGAAAATTGTAGTCGCCGAGGCAGGTCGCGAAGATCGCCACGGTGCCTGCTTTTCCGGCCTCCGGTAGCGGCTTGTGCTTGCCGAGCCAGCTCTCGAACGTCTGCGCGGCGAAGCCCGGCACGTTGAACTTGCTCGAGATGCCCAGCACCTTCTCGTTCACCTTCCGCATCAAGCGGTTGGCGTTCACGAAGTTCGAGACGGGCGCGAACGTCCCCGACATGAGCGAGCCGAGACGGCCCGGCTCACCGAGCGCGCGGTCCTGCATCGTGATGCCGTTGCGCTTGGCGCGGACTGCCTTCTCGCGGCCGAGCAACCGAGGGACGTCGATCATCCACTCGTGCCCCTGGTCCGGCGTGTAGGGGCACTCGATGTAACACATCTTGCACTGCCAGCAGAGGTCGGTCACGGACGTGAAGTCCTTCGCATCGAGGAGCTCCGCGCCGTGCGCGCTCTTCGTCTCGATGTCGCGATCGACGCGCCCGAACAGGTCGGGAAAGCTCCCGCAGAAGTTCACGCACATCCGGCACGAGTGACAGACCTCGAAGACGCGCTTGAGCTCCCCCTCGAGATCGCGCTCGTCCCAGAAACGCGGATCGTTGACGTCGCGTGCGGGCGGTCGTGCGGGCTTGGGGCTGATCTTGGCCATGCGTCTCGGGATGGATGCAGAAAAGAAAAAAGGGACGCGGATGCGCTCCGCGTCCCTCTCGTCGCGTCGCGGTTACTTCAGCGTGTCGAGCATCTTCTGGAAGCGACCCGCGTGGCTCTTCTCGGCCTTCGCGAGCGTCTCGAACCACTCGGCGATGTCGTCGAAGCCCTCTTCACGAGCGCTCTTCGCCATCGACGGGTACATCGTCTCGTACTCGTGGGTCTCGCCAGCGATGGCGGCCTTGAGGTTCTTCTCCGAGTTGCCGATGGGCAGGCCGGTGGCGGGATCGCCGACCGACGCGAGGTACTTCAGGTGACCGTGCGCGTGACCGGTCTCGCCGTCTGCCGTCTCCTTGAAGTTGCCGGCGATCTCGGGAAGGCCCTCGATGTCCGCCTGCTGTGCGAAGTAGAGGTAGCGACGGTTCGCCTGCGACTCGCCGGCGAATGCATCCTTCAGGTTCTGGTGGGTCTTCGACCCGTTCAGCTGCTTGGCCATGTTGTGTCTCCTTTTCTCTTTCCGAAACTCAGGTGCGGGGCGGTCTCGCGAGGCAGTGATGACAGAGACCGCGGTAGGTGCGCTCCTCGCGGAGCACGCGAAAGCCTTCGACGTCGTGGGCGGCGGGCGCGGCGACCTCGCGGTCGACGCGCGGGATGTCGATGACGGTGCCGCACGTGTCACAGATCGCGTGGTGGTGCGGCTCGACGTTGGGGTCGAAGCGGACCGCGCGTGAGCCCTCGTCTGCGTTGAGCGATCCTGCGAGCCCGTGGTCGACGAGCACGTCGAGCGTGCTGTAGACCGTCGCGAAGCTCATGGTCGGGTAGGCCGGACGTAGCCGCTCGAAGAGCGCCTGCGCGGTGGGGTGGCTGAGATCGTCGGCGAGCTCGCGCACGATCGCGATGCGCTGCGGGGTGAGCTTGAGCCCAGCGCGCTTCAGTCCGGCGAGCATCTTGTCGGCGCGTCCCACCATCAGGAGGGGCACCTTAGTAAGAACGTTTCCAGGTTGCAACGGTCGCCGGTCAGTGGCTCGGCCGTTGCTGCTCTCGCCGCATGCACTTGCTTCGCTTTCTTTCGGTCATAGCATTCGGAGTCGTTTTTCTGGGCCTTTCGTCGCCTGCGCGCGCGGCGGGCGGCGGCGATCACGAGAAGATCTCGGCGTCGCACGAAGATGACGCTGTGGTCTCGTCACGACAGTCGGAGCCTCCGGCGATCGGGCCGCCGCGTGATCCGAACCGCCGCCGCGATCCGTCGATGTTCACCTGGGGGCTCACGGCGGCGGTGATCGGCGGCGCGAGCCTCGTCAGTGGGGTAGCGGTCATGATGATGGGAATGAAGGACGCCTTCTGCTTCAAGTGGAGCGACGGCGATTGCCCGAACCGAGCCGCGGGAGAGAAGGTCGTGGATACGGGAGTCGCGCTCGTGATCGCGGGCACCGCGCTGCTGGGGCTCGGCATCCCGCTCGCCATCGTCGGCGGCCGACACGTGAAGCCGTCGCAGCTGTCTCCGATGAGCGCATCGATCGTTCCGGTCGTCGGCCCCGGAACCGCCGGCTCGGCCTTCACGCTGACGTTCTGACGATCGCGCGAACGCGGCCGCGCTCAGTCCTTCTTGCGGCGCGAACCCGCACCACCGAGGACAGCGAGCTTGAAGTACGAGAGCTGGCTCTTCGCCGCCTCTTTGTAGACGGAGAGCTTGTCCTCGTCGCGCGCGCTCTTGCGCTCGAGGAGCGCGCCGGACTCGTAAAGCTCGCGCGTCTTGGCGCGCTGGAGCTTTCCGCTCGACGTCTTCGGGAGCACGCCGGGCGCGAGCGGCACCACGTCGTCGAGCGACAGGTTCATTCCGTCGAGCACCGCCTTGCGCACCGCCGAGACGAGCGGCTGATTCTGCCGCACGAGCTCCTTGGGATCGATCACCTTCGAGGCGTCTTGGACCTCGAACGCGACGACCACGCGCTCGCGATCGCGCTCGGTGTTGTCGCGCGCGCCGAACGCGATGACGTTGCCCTTGCGGACGCCCTCGACGTGGCTCGCTTCCCACTCGATGTCCTGCGGGTAGTAGTTGCGCCCGTTGACGATGATGACCTCTTTCGAGCGGCCGCAGATGAAGACGTGTCCGCCGTGGAGGAGACCGAGGTCGCCCGTCTTGAGCCACTCGCCGGCGAACACCTCGCGCGAGCGCTCGACGTCCTCCCAGTAGCCCTTCATCACGCTAGGGCCCTTGATGCGCAGCTCGCCGACGTGATCCTCGGGAAGGGGCGTTGCGCTCTCGGTGTCGCCCTCGGCGAAGATCTGGATGTCGTGCGCCTCGAACTTCTTTCCGCAAGAGACGAGACGGACGGCGCGCGGATCGTCGGCCGGCACCTCCTTCGCGACGTTCTGCGCCCACAAGGTCTCGCCGTCGACCGACAGCGTCTTCATGCCCTCGCCGAGCTCGGTGAACGAGATGGCGAGCGACGACTCCGCCATGCCGTAGGAGGGGAGGAGCGCGTTCTTGTCGAAGCCGACCTTCGCGAACGTCTCTGCGAACGACTCGAGCGTCTCGGGGCGGATCGGCTCGGCGCCGCAGCCGGCGACGCGCCAGCTCTTGAGATCGATCTTCTCGAGATCGCGCTCGCGGATGCGCTTCACGCACAGCGCGTACGCGAAGTTCGGTCCGAAGGAGATGCTGCCCTTGTGGCGCGTCATGGCCTGCAGCCAGCTCACCGGCCGCTTCAAGAAGAGGAGCGGCGGCAGGAACACGATGGGCGTGCGGTAGATGATGGGCGCCAGCACGAAGCCGATGAGCCCCATGTCGTGGTAGAGCGGCAGCCACGACACGCCGACGTCGTCGCCGGTCATGTGCAGGCCGTCGTGCGTGATGCACTTCACGTTCGCCATCAAGTTGGCGTGCGTGAGCATGACGCCCTTGGGGCGCGACGTGGAGCCGCTCGTGAACTGCAGGAACGCGACGTCGTCGCCGCCGAGCTTCACCGGCTTGAGCGGCTCGAGCGACTCGCGGATCGCCTCGACGGCCACCACCTGCTCGAGCGCGGGCGACGCGGCCTGCACGGTGCCGAGCATTCGCTTGATCTGCGACGTGGTGACGAGCGCCCGCGCGCCGGCCTTGGCGACGATGTGGCGGGTGTTGTCGAGATAGCCCTGGAGCTGCCCGAGCCCGAGCGGCGGATAAATCGGGACGGGGACGATGCCGGCCCGCATGGCGCCGAAGAAGCAGAGGACGAAGTCCTCGGCGGCAGGAAGGATGAGTGCGACGCGATCGCCCTTCTTCAGACCGAGGGCCTGGAGCGCGCCGCCGTACCGGGCGCTGGCGCGCTCGAGCGCGGTGTACGAAAACGACGCTTCGCTCTGGGCCTTCGGCGCGAAGCCGGGCACGCCTTCCTCGGAGATGAAGCGGAAGCCGAGCGTCGGATCGGCCTTGGCGGCGTCCTCCAGGGCGGCTCCGAACGTCGGAAAGGAAGGAAACGTGCGTGCGGTCACTTCATTCCTCGTGAATGACACTCTTTATACTGGGGAACGCCGGGCCGAAAGCGTCCCTTTGACACGGGGCTCGCGCCTTCGCGATACTGTGCCCGTAGCGCCGAGACCCGAGGAGACCTAGCCCGATGCCGCTGATCGAGACCGAAGAAGCCGCCCGCCGTCTGGCGCGCGCGATCGCAAGCGATCTCTCGCTCTACAACGAGGAGAAGATCGTCAACGGCGTCACGAACGACAACCTCTTCGAGACCCTCGCCGAAGAGATCGAAGAAGGCCGGGCCCTCTACAAGCGGCGCGTCGCCCCGGAGCTCTATCCGAAGAACTTCTATGATCGCGCGCTGGTCGACATCCTGATCAAGGCCAAGGGCCACATCAAGTCGAAGATCTGGTAGCGCGGACCGCGCCAGGAATGGGGACGGCTGCGCGCACCATCCGTCTCGTGGTCCCTCGCGAGGCGGCGGGGGCGCGGCTCGATCGCTTCCTCGCTTCGACCCTGTCGGCGATGGAGGACGGCCCGTCCGATGCC
>OUNM010073175.1_pt1 | contig 11780 bp, 13 predicted proteins | sample 1769961 | NCBI WGS metagenome assembly OUNM01 (sample SAMEA3914820, study PRJEB12502) | metagenome | biome: forest; material: soil | place: USA | collected 2012-03-12 | depth 0.3 m
GCCTGGACGTCTCCCAGATGCCCGATGGCCTCACTGCCAGAGAAACGACCGCCGTTAATACCCAGACCCGCAAGAGCTTCGCCGCCGAGGCCGAGAGTATATTATCTTCGCAACCTCGTTTGACTTGGCTTGCACCCAGCCGCGGCGAAAGCGCAGCTTCCACCTTTGTTCAAGAAGACGATATCCCGCTTTGGGTAGGATCGCCTGACGATGATTCCATCGATCGGCCAGTCGCAGCGGTTGTTCAAGGTGGTCGTGAGCGCGGACTTATTCTCCACAAACTTATGGAGGAAATCCTGACCGGTGAAACATCCGAAGCGGAACCAGCTGTGACAGCGCGTGCAAGTGACCTAATCCGGTCCCTTGGCCTGTCCCCGGTCACGGATCCTACACATGGGCTGTCAGCTCAGGAAATGGCCAAATGTGTAGCCCGGACCCTGGCTCTGCCTGAGATCGCCACCCTGCGGCCCAGTCTAACGGCCGAATTTAACGTATATTCTTCACAAATAAGCAATGGCTCGGAAACCGCTGTAGTTGGCATCGCGGATGCTCTGACTGTAGGACAGGATGGTCAGCCCGAGGTGATCGTGGACTGGAAGAGTGACGTCGATCCAGATCATCAAAAGCTCGACCACTACCGGTCTCAGGTCGCTGCCTATCTCGATATGACCGGGGCCGAGCGCGGTTTGATAGTTCTGATGACACACGGCACGGCCATTCGCGTGGAGGCGAAAAAGCCGGCGGCCTAAACTAATTCGGAATCATCCGGCGAGGTATACGAGCCCCGCAAGTTCCGACCAACAATAGGCGCAAATCGGTTTGCAGGAAAGGAGCCCGAAGTTAACGTGAAGAGGTTGGTCAACGGCTATGAAAAGCTAACCCATGACGTCCTGAAGCCGGTGCTCGACCGATTTGATTTGTCGATCTATCCAAAGGTACGCGTGGCGGACGTGATCGATCCGGATACCGTCGGCGCGACCGGGGCATTGAAAACATACGCGTTAAAAGCCCACTTCGACTTCGTCATCTGCCGGGACGAATGGAATCCTGTTTACGCGATTGAGTTCGACGGCCCCCTTCACGCAGCTTCCGCGCAGGCCGAACGGGACCTTAAAAAAGACGAGCTTTGTCAGCGTGATAGAATGCCGATCTTGCGCATCCATTCGGCACACTTGTCGAAAGACTATACGGATATGACGTTGCTCGGCTGGATGGTCGAGATCGCTGAGATGCAAAGAGTGTTTGATCAAGAACAGGAGGCGGGGCGCATTTCGTGGAATGAAGATTTCGATCCATTCAACTTGATGAGCATGGATCCAGATGAACCGCGATATCCCTATTGGATTTCTGGAAAGGCGCGCGTCCGGATTGAGCGTCTCCACGCAACGGGACGTATACACCATCCATCTTCGTCCGGCTTCATTGGTCTCGACTCCCGGGGGCGGTTTGTCGGCGCCGAACTTATGGCCGTTACACCTGGTGATGGGGTGTTGGTCAAGGCGGAAATGCGCCAACAGCAATTTCCCGTACCGTTTGGCGACTTGCTTCAGGAAATCCTTGCCGTTCAACTTGCACAAAAAGTGGAGCTTTGGATTAAGACGGGGAATGGTGCCGAGCCGTTGTCCGACATCTATTCGCGAGCAAGCGCGTTAAGAAAATCTCTCCAACTCAGGTCTTCACACTCAGTCGGGGACGTGACCAATTTGTGGATGTTTTAGATCGCCGGCCGTTTTAATTGGGCTGCCTAAGGCCCCGCTCCGCAGCACCGTAAGGCGATATCGTCTCCTGCCCATATGGCAAGAAATACTGGCACGGCGCTACCAAAGGGCGGCGCAATGACGCATATCGCCAACCAGGAGGCTGGCGGCGAACGTTCGCGAAGCGCTGGATAGCTGAAGCGGTCGTTGCCGGAACCAGCTGCCCGTTAAGATTCCCACCGGCGACGGGCGACCTCTCTTGACTCGTTTCAGTTCGCGAACAAATATAGAACATGAGCCAAGGAACCGGCGGACGGGAGTTCAGTTGGTAGGACATGATCTGTGATGGAAAACATAGCAACCGAGGCGCGGAATGGAACTAGCCGGATAAAAGCCGGCGGAACGGTCGACGTCCTAGCGCGGGATCGCAGCGGTCATCATGTCTTCAAACAAATGAAGTGGGGCCTGGTTCCTCCCGACTTTGGGGGATTTCCGGACGAATGGCACGGAAGCACCACCCATGCCCGCATTGAAACCGTTCACGAGTTGCCGAGTTACCGTGCCGCCTGGGAGCGAAAGTGGCGCGTCATTTTCCTAATGGATCACTACCTGCAGAAGACGACTGGGATGCAGGACTTGTTCGGCAAATCGGCCAAGGAAGTCCGCGTGAAGATCGGGCGCAGCGACGGCCAGCTTATGGCCGTGGCGGGCATTTACAGCGCCATCAAGCGGCCGAGCGGTCTGTTCTTGTCGTGCGCGATGCTGACGCGGCCGGCCAGCGCCGGACTCGAGGAAATCAATGAACGATTTCCGCTGATGCTTGAACTGGAGGAGGTTCGCCCGTGGCTTGATGGCGCCGATAATCTCGACCTCCTGACGCCGCCGCCGGCAGATCGATTATCCACCGTTCTGGCGGGTTAAGACGGCTAAAGAAGTGTGGCCTGGATCTCCTGCACGATCTCGCCTTCGAACGGCATCCCAGGCGCATCTTTCTTTCGCCCTTTGCCGACGACCTTCAGAGATCCGTCGGGCAGCGGCTTGACCAGCTTTTTCTTCAAGACGGGCCAAGGCTCGGTTAGCCAGATTTCGACCTCCTCTGGCGTGCGCAAGATAACCGGCATTGCCTTCGGGTGATATGCGGCCACCTCCGCATTCGGCTTCGTCGTAAAGAAGGCGTACAAATCGTTCGTGGTCTCGCCTTCCTTGACCATTCGGACGGACGTCCATTGCGGCGTCCAAATGCCCCCAAAAAACGCCAGCGGCCGGTCGTCATCGAGCGCGAACCAATGAAAGCCTGTGCGGTTGACCTGGTCCGGCTCCGAAAACGAAGTCCAGGGAACCACACAGCGACTTTCAACGCCGAGCCATGGTTGCCAATGCTCGATCCAGTGCCGGCGGACATTAGTCAGGCCGCTGTCGTAGTTTTTGCCGATCAGGTTATCAGCGTTAGAGGGCATCCCCCACCTCGACATAGCAAGCTCGCGGCCCTCCAGGGTGTTCCTGACGATCGGCCCGAAGCCATTTGCGAAGATTCCAGGCAATGCGCCCAGATTGCCGGCGCCGGGCCCGACGTTGAGGAAACGGGTGAATGCCCGGATCGCGTCGATGTTGCTGACCATCGAATATAGATTGCACATGCTCTGCTTCGGTTTGGGCTCGAATTGACCTTCATCCTCAAGAACTTATACACATATCTTTCGGGCACGAAACTGGCCTCGGCGACCTTTGTCACCGGAATGCGTTGGCCCCTTTTGCCCAACTGACATCTTATCTCGCCTGCCTGTACTTTAAGTCGTGAGGTACGAGATGGATTATTTGACTGAACCGGTATTTGTCGAACCGCAGCTGGCGACGCTGGCAGACGGGATGCCCGACGGCGAGCAATGGGTTTTCGAAAATAAGTTCGACGGCTACCGAATGCTGGCGCTCATCGGAGATGACGTCCACCTGGTCACGCGGAACAACGTCGACTGGACGCGCAAGTTTTCCGGGATCCGAGATTCGCTGAAGCGTCTGACATGCAAATCCGCCGTACTTGACGGTGAGGTCGTGTCAATGACAGCCGCCGGCGTCTCGAATTTCGAAAAGCTGCACGATAATATTACGGCTGACCGGCAGGAAGCACTCACCTACTGCATCTTCGATATCCTCATGCTTGACGGGTCTGACTTGCGGGCACTACCGCTTCTTGACCGGAAAGAGAAGCTTGAGCGGTTGCTCAAGGGTCGCCCAACGAACCTCGTCTACAGCGAGCATTTCCCGGCCGCCGCGGTCGACTTGAAAGCCATTTGTGCCCGCGGTCTTGAAGGCGTGATGGCCAAGGTCGCAACGGCGCCCTATGCAGAAGGCCGGACTAAGGACTGGCTGAAGGTCAAATGCCACAAGCGCCAGGAATTGGTAATCGGCGGCTTCACAGAGCCGACACATGCCAACCGGGGTATCGGCGCGATCCTTCTGGGTTACTTCGAAGGCGACGTTTTCCGATACGCGGGCAAGGTCGGCACCGGGTTCGATCACGATAGCGCCAACGAGCTTAGGCGCCGGCTTGAGCCGCTGCGTGTGAAGCAGCCCGCGTTCGACGAAGTGCCAAAGCCGATCGCGCGGATCGGCGTGTTCACCGAACCAAAATTGGTGTGCGAGATCGAGTTCACGGAGTGGACGGCCGATGGTAGACTAAGGCATCCGTCGTTCCAGGGCATTCGCGAGGACAAGCCGGCACGAGACGTTCATCGCGACGTCGAACTGCACGTGCGGGCGGTCGAAAAGCCATAGACGGATTACCTCGGCATCCCTACTGACAATTGCTGGCTGCAGTTCGGGGTTTTGAATGGACTCCGCGATGCGACATGGAGAAACCAAATGCCCGAACTGCCCGAGGTCGAAACCATCCGACGCGATCTCCTGCGGAACATCGCCGGCGGACATATAAGCCGCGCGAGAATCCATTCCGCTGGGTTGCGATACCCATTTCCGGATGATTTTGCCGAGAGCTTGGACGGGGCCGCTATCAAAAGTATCGAGCGGCGGGCCAAGTTCCTTCTGTTAAAGCTGACGGACGGCAAGATTTGGGTCACACACTTGGGAATGACGGGACACTTCGCCCTTGACCGCTTGAACGATCACGGTGAAACCCCGGACCGAAAGTACCGACATTTCGAATGCGAAGTGAAAACAGACGCCGGGCGATTCCGGCTGTCGTACTGCGACCAACGTCGGTTCGGATATATGCTTGTCTTATCTGAATCCGAGCTGCAGGCGGCCGACTGGTACCAGGAATTGGGGGTCGAGCCGCTTTCGGACGATTTCACGGGCGCAGTCCTCGAGCAATTGACCGCGGGCAAAAAGGCGGACATCAAGTCGCTTTTGACGGACCAAAAGCGTATCGCGGGCATTGGGAACGCCTATGTCTGCGAGGCGCTTTGGACCGCAAAGGTTCTTCCGGACCGGCCGGCAGGGTCCATTTCCAAACAGGAATCCAGTGAAATCGCGAAAGCGGTTAAATCGGTACTCTCCGATGCCGTCGAGGCTGGCGAAGCCACGATCACGGCCGACGAGACGGCGGGCCAGGACGGCTATTTCGATTTCGAGTTTAAAATCTATGATCGCGAGGGAGCGCCCTGCCCTCGGCGCGACGGAGGAACAATTGAATGGAAGACGTCAAAAGGCAGATCGACCTTCTTTTGTGCTGTATGCCAGAAATAGCCTCGAAAAAATTTTTATCCGGCGAAACAATGTCCAAAACCATAAATGCTAACCTGGCCGGAAATTCCATCGACCTCGGCGCCACCTTTTCGACTGCCGGAACGCTGTTTGCGGTCGGCGACACTCTCGAACTTCGTACTTCGGCCGGCCGGTTCGAGCTTGCCACAGTCGTGTCATGTGGCGGCGAATTCATGGTCATTGGATTCGAGGAGGCCCTGTTTGAATGTCGCCGTTGGAAGGAGGGCGATCCCCCCGTCCAAAAGGCGGCCGGCCAGACGTCTTGGCTGATCTATGGGCTCGTCAATCATACGCGCGACTAGCGACGATGTGGGAAGCGACATGTAATAGTGAAAAGCCAGCGCCGGCGCGCTGGCTTTTTTTACGCTGCGTCGTCGGCGCCGGCGCTATCTTCTTTCGAAATCGTCGTCACCAGTTGGACGATCCGTTGTCGAAGCGTCCGCCGCCGGATCTTTGGGAAGCTTTCTGCCAGTTCGATTCCTTCCGCGGTGGCAAGAAACGCATTCACCTGTCGTTCCTGTGACAGGCCGGTTCCGTCGTCTGTTTCCGCCACGCCTTCATCCTCGTAGCCGTCGAAGAAGTACTGCTCGCGGACCTTCAGCACCTTGGCAATTTCGTAGAGCTTGGACGCACTGATCCGATTGCTGCCACGCTCGTATTTCTGGACCTGCTGGAACGTCAGATCGATGCTGTCGGCCAAGCCTTCCTGGGACATGCCAAGATATTTCCGGCGGAGGCGGACGCGGGCGCCTACATGCAAATCGATCGGGTTCGGCCCATTCTCTTTAGCACTGGGTTTCATTGGTATCCCTTTTCTGATGACCTGGTCGCACCACTGGCGGCCGGCGGGCGGTAATTGTCGAAGGCGACCTGGCTTACCTGCCAAGATCGACGACCTTCGAGGCCCTTTCCTCTTCCAACCTAGGCCAGATCGTGCATTCCATAATGAATTCTCTATCGTTGCAATCGAGGCTAACGGGTGTTCGATAATCGCGCAAGAAAAGGCCCGGCGAGAGGCGTTACTCGCCTTGAATGTTCGCCGTGCGGGCTATAGCTTCGACGATGATGTCGGCCCGAACCGGCACGCCATTGCGAATGAAGACCACTTCTTGATCGGCCGTGAAGGCCAGCGCGCCTGTGGTCAGGTTCGTGATTTCCGTGAGAAAATGGTAGCGTAGGCGCCCGCGATAAAATCGAAGATCCAGGCGGTAGCGGTGACTCTCCCGCATAACCTGATGGTATTTGCCATGAACCTCGGTGACCACGGGCATTAGGACATTTATGTCGATGCCCAGCGACTTTAAAAATGTGTGGCGGACGTGCTGTGCGAGAGCCAGGTAGGCAAAATTCGCGACGCCGCCCTGCATGTCGACCTCTGCGTCTCGAACGATGTCTTCCAGCGAATAGACGATCGGGTGATCCGCGATGTCAGTCATAATGCCTTGGCCTGGTGCGAAATAGGTGATTTATCGCGTCGATCCGACCCGGTCAAACAATCCGCGGCATTTCGAGGCATTTTGGGACTTACGCACTTATCGAACACCAGCGAGACTGCGAACTTCATTGATAGGAGCAAATAATGAATGCGCTACCGGGCCTGATCATCATCGTCGCCATTATGGCCGTGGCCTACTATTTCCTGTTCTCACGGAAGAAACTGGTCGCCGAGCAAAAGGCCAGTGACGACATTTCGAATGTCGGCGCCGGCGATCGCGTTCTAACGAAAGGCGGGCTGCTCGGCGATGTGAAGCATGTGGAGGACGATGTCCTCTTAGTGGAAGTGGGCCAAGGTGTCGTTGTTCGGGTTCTGCGCTCGTATGTCGACAGCGTGGTCAGCAAGGCCACGGATCTGGCCGCCGCCGCGTAAACGGACGAGAGTATGTCGGGTCTGCGCAACGACGATATTTTCGTCGACCAGGTGAAGAGTGCCATAACACTTTCGGAATTCATCGGCCGAACCGTGAAGCTGACGAGGTCCGGTCATGATTTCAAAGGCCTGTCCCCTTTTGGCCGGGAGAAGACACCATCCTTCTACGTCAGCGACGAGAAGCGAGCCTTCTATTGCTTCAGCACAGGCAAGTCCGGAGACGTGTTCACCTTCCTGATGGAAACGGAGCGCTTGAACTTCCGCGAAGCGCTCGAACGCGCCGCTGCGCACGCTGGCCTTCAAATGCCGGTCTATAACCCCCAGCAGGCGGCAATTCGGGCGCGCCGCGAGCGCCTGTATGCCGCTTTAGGGGCGGCAGCTGGGTGGTTCCAGGCGGCTCTGCATAGAGATGTTGCAGGCGCCGACCAGGCTCGGAACTATCTGCAAAAACGGGGCGTCACCCTGGAGGTGGCGCGGCAATGGGGACTCGGCTATGCGCCGGCCGCCGGCGGACTGATTTCGGCAATGGCGGCGGCTGATATCGCCGAGGTCGAACTGGTCGAGGCCGGCATTATCGGTAAGAGCGCGGATGGCAAGGTCTATGAGCGGTTTCGCAACAGGTTGATATTTCCGATCGAGGATACTCGAAGCCGTCGGGTCGTCAGCTTCGGCGGCCGGGCCCTGGCCAACGACGCACCCGCCAAATACCTCAACGGATCGGAATCCCCGATTTTTAAAAAGAATACCGTGTTGTACGGCCTGCAGCGCGCTATCGCTTTGCCAACGACCGACAGGCGACGGGATCACGACCTGGTCCTGGTCGAGGGATATTTTGATGTAATTGCCTGTCAGGCCGCCGGCGTGCGGGCGGTTGCGCCGCTCGGAACGGCCGTGTCGGAAGCGCATATCGAACTTCTGTGGCAGCGCTGCGGCGAACCGTTGGCCTGCCTGGACGGTGATGCGGCCGGGCGTAACGCCGCTTATCGGCTCGTCGACTGGGGGCTTCCGTTATTACGACATGGAAAATCATTGAATTTCTGTGAGCTCAGCGGCGGCGCGGATCCGGATGAGGTGTTTCGAACGGCAGGAGCCGAAGGTCTATTGGCTGCCTTGGAGCAGATCCGGCCATTGGTCGACCTGGTTTATGAAAAGACGGCCGGGCTAATCGAGTCCCCGACCCCCGAACGAATTGTCGGTTTGAGGCATTCGCTTTTGGAAGCGTGCGCCCCAATTCCCCTGCAGGATCTGCGCGAAGCGTACCGGCGGACGCTCCTGGCGCGATACCATGTTGCTTTCGGACACATTGATCCCGTTGAAGACCATATCGAAATCCCGGCCGATGAACCGCTCCCGGCCGAGGGCAATCTGGCGGCGGCCGGCAAAGTGGATCTTCAGGACGGTGATGTAGGCGCCGCTCTTGGTGTCGAGCCGGTAGCGGCATCTCTGGCCCTGGCGGCGATCGACCATCCAGGGTGGCTCTGCCGGCAGCGCGAGACCTACGAGACGACCTGTTTCGGCGACAAACGGCTATCAATACTGGCGGGCTTCATGCGCCGAATAATTGGCGACGATATTCATCCGGAAAGCTGGCTGGACGGCCGCACTCTGCGCGAAGAGTTGGTAGCAAACGGTTTCGACGAGGATATTGCCGCTTTGGCGCGCGCGGCAGTCGAGTTAAATGCTCCGTACCTGCGAGCTGAAAACGACTTGATTCTATCGTCCGAAATCTGGTCCGAGACCTTTATCGCCCAGGAGCGGCACTACGCCCTAAAAAACCTGTTCGCCGGCGATCGAGGGGATCTCATCGACCAACTCGGGCAGACCGCCTTTTACGAAATGCGCAATGAACGGGACCGGCTCAACGCAGCACTGACCTCAGGATATCTATGGGATGTGCTGATCGCCGGCATTGATGAGCGAGCCGACCGGATGGGTGTCGGCTGACGCACGCCGGCGCTCGATCAACTGGCCTTGATCGCGAGAATGTCGTCCTTCGCAACCTTGCCATCCTTGGTGAAAACCAGTTCCGCCTTCGACGTTGCGAGCTCGGTAAGTGAGGGCTGTTGCAGGATCTTGGTGTGGAAGATATAGCGCGCGCCGCGCCGTTGAAGGGCCATCTGCAGACGATATTCCATGTCTCGCTTCAACGCGCCGGAAAACGTCATCTCCAAGTTTACCAAGGCCGGGACGAAGCCTTGCTCGAGAACGGTTTCGTAGGCGCCTCCCTTGGAACGCAGGTATGCAACACGGCCGTTGTGCAGCCATTCGGCTATTTTGTGATGGTGCACAAATCCGAGCTGGTCGAGCTCGGGCTCCAAGACCTTGCCGTCGAAAGTGAAGTCGTAGTCGATCATTCCGTATCCTGTTGGGCTGCTGCCCTATTCGGATACTGGTTTAGCCTCTGTCGTATCCCGATGGGAAGTCGTATTTAACGGCCCATCGTCAATAGGAACTGCATCGATGCAGCCCGGGCAGACGGAAATGTTGGGCTGTGCCGCAACAGCGCCCGCGCGAGGCGTGGCGAGCCAAAACGCGAATGCTGCAAAGAGCAACGTCCCGATTATTGCTAATTCCCAGCATAGCAAGGGGTTGGAGACCATATCGCGGGTCACTCTTTCGACTAAGCGAGGCCAGGCGGGATGGGCTGTCGAGGTCGTTGATTTGGCGACAGCGGGGGCTTGGTTGTCAGGCCCAAGAATTGGCGGCGCCGGCGATGGCTCACGGTCGGGACTATGAATGTTCCATTTAGGCGTTTGCATCGTTTGCCCTTATTTGACTTTGCCGGAGGCGCCAGGAAACAAAGCGCTCTATCTATCCGGTCTGCCGGGGCAGCGGGTCCAGGACGTCGGATATGAGCTGAGCCTCGCCGAGATTCAGGAAAATGTGGTTCGTGCGCCCGGCGCCGACGGCGTCGTCCCGCCTTTCGATGAGGGCTTCGCTGTCGTTGGGCCTGACCACCCACAGCGAGGTGGCCCTGTCCGGCGTATCGAGGTAGACTATGGATGCGATGGCGGAACCAGGGCCCAGGTTGAACCGCAGTGGTTTCATAAATTGGCGCTTTTGCGAGGTCGAGTATTTGACGAGGAGATCGTCGATCTCGTCGGCGATCGGAATCCAGTTGTGGGTGCACATCATCACCGTGATGTCCTCGATCGTGGTGTACCCGCTCTCCTTGACCGACAGGGTGCCCAAAGCCATGAGGTGGCCTGGCGGATCTGTTGGGTCGGGCTTTTTCTCTTGCTCGCGCTTCAACATCCCGAATTCGTTCTGATATCGGATCATCATGACCTTGAAGCTGTCTTCCGACATGTAGAACCGGTCGTCCGGAACGTTCTTGGCGGTGATCGCGTATCCGCCGTCGACGCGTTCGAAGCTTTTGATCTCAAAGATGAACATCAGGAGTTCGCGGGTGGCCTTGTTTGACGCCACGGTCTGGAAAAAAGCGCGACGCCGCATCCGGATCCGCTCCTTATCTTCGGCGACAAAAGGTTCCGGGATGTAGAGCCGATTAGCCAAGATGTGGCCCTTCGTCAGGATGTGTTTCGCATAATCCTTCAGCGTGGCATGAACGAACCGCCAGTTCCGCTGGCCGATCATGTAGGGCTTCCAATGATTCAGCTTGGTCCCCTCCCAGAAGTAATGGAGGGTCGCGCGCAGCTGAAGGCGAGCATTGGACTGGTGGGCCGGGCCCTCGCGGATGTCGGCTTCCTGGCCCTTTTCAACGAGCTTTTTCATTTCGTCGATTTGCCGAGGCGTGCGTCGGAGCGCGAACCCAAGGGTCAGGTTGACATTTCCGGTATTCGGATCCTCCTCAATCGCGTGGCCCATCAGCTTGCTTATGCCAGAGGCCTCCAGGGGCGCTTCGTAACGGTCGCAATTTGCCGCGTGTTCGTGGCCGCTCCCTGGCCACCGCTTCAGGATGAAGCGGTCACCAAGGTTGGCGATATACATCCGAGGCGCGACGGGCAGACATAGACAGGTGGCCGGCTTTCCCTTGAAGTTGTGATAATGGCTTTTCAGGGCCGCCTGCAGGTCCTCCTCGCCGATCGAATCTTCGACCCGCTGGTCGTTGAGCATAATGGCCGGCATCCCTACCCTTCCTTTCTGGTCGGTCGAGGCTTCGGTTTGCGGGCGTCCGCGGCCGGCTTTGCCAGCTTCCAGAAGCCCGAGGTCTTTGCCCGTTCTGAGCGCTGTCGGGAATAGCCGGGCGCCGTCATTGGATAGTCGCTCGGCAGGTTCCATTTGCGCCGGTAGTCCGCGGGCGTCATCCCATAGGTTTCGCGAAGGTGCCGGGTTAGGAACTTGAACTTCTTGCCATCCTCCAGGCAGATAATCCAATCCTCGGTCACCGATTTTTTGACCGTGATCGCCGGTTTCACCGATGTCTGTAACGCACGTGGCGCCGGTGTTGTGTCCGGCACAGCCAGGGTTTTGGCGACGGCGCCGATCAAGTCGGGCAGGTCCGCGGTTGGAATCATGTTGCGGCGGACGAAGGC
>OUNM011229086.1_pt1 | contig 11776 bp, 7 predicted proteins | sample 1769961 | NCBI WGS metagenome assembly OUNM01 (sample SAMEA3914820, study PRJEB12502) | metagenome | biome: forest; material: soil | place: USA | collected 2012-03-12 | depth 0.3 m
CCATTTGCGTCACCGACCTGGATCGGCGCATCACCTATTGGAATGCAAGCGCGGAGCGGCTTTACGGCTGGCCGGCAGCCCGCGCGCTCGGGCGGGATTTGCGGGAACTCCTTTACCCCGGCGACGCGGGCGGATTCGATGCCGCTTACGGGCTCGCGCTGGCCCGGGGCGAATGGCATGGCGAGCTGCGCCCGCAATTGTCGAGCGGCGACAGCGTCGTGATTGAAAGTTTTTGGAGCGTGGTGGCCAACGAGACCGGAGGCTTGCGCTCCATCTTTTTGATCGAAAGGGATATCACCGCGCGCAAACAACTCGAGGCCCAGGTCGCCCATGGCCAGCGCCTGGAAATGATCGGGCTGCTCGCGGGTGGCATTGCGCATGACATGAACAACGTGCTGGCGCCGATGGTGACTTCGGTGGACTTGCTGGGCCGGCTGGCGTGCGAGCCACGCGACGCCGAATTGCTCGAAGTGCTCGAGCACAGCGTGCAACACGGCGTTGGCCTGGTGCGCCAGCTCCTGGCCTTTGCCCGCGGCGAGAGCGAGCAGCGGCGGGACCTGGAAATCGACACGCTGATTGCCGGCATCCGCCGCCTGTTGCAAAACGCGCTGCGCGCGGAAGTGGAATTGCGCGTCTCCCTGCCGCAGGAACTCGATCGGATCCATGGCGATGCCACGCAGATCCGGCAGGTGCTGCTCAATCTCGGGATCAATGCCCGCGATGCCATGCCGGGAGGCGGCCGGCTGGAAATTTCCGCCAACAACGTCGAGGTCCCGGCGGGCACGACGGCGGCGCAGGGCGAAGCGGAGCCCGGCTCTTACGTGTGCCTTTCGGTGAAGGATTCCGGCACCGGCATTCCGCCGCACGTTTTGCCGAAATTATTCGAGCCGTTCTTCAGCACCAAGCAGGTGGGGAAGGGGACCGGGCTGGGATTGGCCAATGTGGCGAGCATCGTCAAATCGCACTATGGCTTCATCCAGGTGGAAACCGAGGTCGGGGCCGGCACGACTTTCCGGCTGTATTTTCCGGCGGTGCCCCGGCCGCCGCAGGAGACCGTGGCTGATGGTGCGAGCCTGCAGGGCAACGGCGAAAGCATCCTCGTCATCGAAGACGACGACGCGGTGCGCACGGTGCTGGAGATTATTCTCAGCACGCGAGGCTATCGGGTGGCCGCCTTCAAAAACGGCCTCGAGGGCCTGCAGGAATTCCGCCAGCACCCGGACCGGTATGCGCTCGTCACCACCGATTTTCGAATGCCCGAGGTTTCGGGAGCGGATGTCTTGCAGCAATTGCAAGCGACCGGCACCCCGCCCAAAGTGATCATCATCAGCGGCATGCCCCGCGAATCGGTCGGCCTGCCGGAGGCCGAGATCGAGTTTCTCCAAAAACCGCTCACCGTGGATGGACTGCTGGGCACCGTGCGCCGCGTCCTCGATGGTGATCGAAGCATCCCGCATCCCCATGCCGCGCCCGCGTCTCGCTGAAACCACATCCCATTTTCTGCCTCGGCGATGAGCACGGCTGCACTCTTGGTTGCCTTTCTCCTGGACGGCCAGCGCTACGCGCTGCCCGTGGAAGCCGTCGAACGGATTGTGCGCGCGGTGGAGGTGACACCGCTGGCCGGGGCGCCGCCGGCGGTACTGGGAATCATCGACGTGGCCGGGGAGGTGCAGCCGGTCTTGGACCTTCGCGTGCGACTCGGCTTGCGGTCGAAAGCGCTGGACGTCACGGATCAGTTCATCATCGCGCGAACGCCGCGGCGCATCGTGGTCCTCATTGTTGAGCAGGTCCTGGGCATGGTGGAATCGCCGGCCCGCGGGATCGTTCCCGTGGCGCAGTTCGCGCCGGAACTGGCCCATATTCGCGGCGCGATCCAATTGGAGGACGGGTTGGTTTTGATCCAGGATCTGGAACTCGTCCTCACGCCGGAGGAGGAAAAGGGGCTCACCGCGGCGCTCGAAGGAGGGAGGACGGATGGACCTTAAGGAAATCTCCGAATGGCAATGCGAGCAGCTCAGCGGGACCATCGCGGAAACGATCGGGCTGCACTTTCCCCGCGATCGCTGGCCGGAATTGCGTCGCGGCGTCGCGGCCGCGGTCAGCGCTGCGGGACGCCAGGATGCGGCGGCGTGGCTGGAGGAACTGATTTCCGGCCGGAGTCGTGCCGAACATCTGCGGGCGCTGGCGAGCCATCTCACGATCGGAGAAACGTATTTTTTCCGCGACCGAAAATTGTTCGAGGCCCTGGCCGGAAACATTCTGCCGGCCTTGCTCCACGCGCGGCGATTTTGCGGGCATCGGCTGCGCGTTTGGAGCGCCGGCTGTTGCACGGGAGAAGAAGCCTACTCGCTGGCGATCGTGCTCCAGCAACTGGTGCCCTCGGATGAAGATTGGCCGACGACCGTGCTGGCCACGGATATCAACGAACGTTTTCTCCAAAAGGCCGTGGCGGGGATTTATGGCGAATGGTCGTTCCGCCATTCGCAGCAATGGTTGAAGGAGCGCTACTTTGAGCGCACGGCCGACGATCGCTATGCCATTCAAACCGGGTTGCGGCGCCGCGTCGTTTTTGCCCCGCTGAATTTGGCGGCGGACGCCGCGGAGGCCCCGGAGACGCGCGACATGGATCTGATCCTTTGCCGGAACGTGCTGATGTATTTTACCCAACCGCAGATCGTTCGGGTGATGAATCGCCTGCATCAGGCGCTCGCGCCGCACGGGTGGCTGGCGGTGAGCGCGAGCGAAGCGGCGCTGGTCCCGCCCGCGCTCTTCGAAGCAAAGCCGTTTCCCGGGGCCGTGCTTTATCAGAAGCGCGTTGTCCCACTGCCCGGCGGAGTTTCGATGGTGGTTCCCAGCGTGCCAAAATTCGAGCCCGCACCGGCGGTCTCGATGATGCCAGCCGCAGCCCCGGCGGTAGTGAATCCGCCGCCAGCGGTTGCAGCCGCGCTTGGCATTTCAGCGCTGGAACCGGAGGCGGTTCTGGCGGCCCGCGAGGTTTTTGATCCACGCGCCCGGGCCCTCGCCAACGAGGGCAAACTGGCGGAGGCGCTGGCGTGTTGCGACCAGTGGCTGGCCGGGCACAAGCTGGATCTTTCGGCGCATTATCTGCGCGCGACGATTCTCGAGGAGCTTGGTGAAATGGCCCAGGCGCGCCACGCCCTGCAGCGCACCATCTACTTGGATCAGGATTTCGTTCTCGGCCATTTCGCCCTGGGCAGCCTGGCGTGCGGGGCAGCGCAACTCGATGAGGCCCGGCGCCATTTTTCGAATGTCCGGCGGCTGCTGCAAAAACAAAAACCCGAAGCGATGCTTCCGGAGTCCGATGGACTCACGGCGGGCCGTCTCGCGGAAATCGTCCGCAATCTCGCTCTCTTGCCGGTCGCTGTATGAAGCCTGAATCCTCCGTCGCCGAATCGATCCTCCGCCAGCGGGCCCGCCAGCTCGCGCAGGTGCGCGAGCGCCCTCATGGTGAAACGGGCGGGTTGGAGCTGCTGGAATTCAGCCTGGCGCATGAGCGTTACGCGGTGGAGACGGGCTACGTCCGCGAGGTCGGCCCGCTCAAGGAATTGACGCCGCTTCCCGGAGTGCCGCCGTTTATCCGCGGCATCGTGAATTTGCGGGGCCGCATCCTCGCCGTGCTGGATTTGAAAAAGTTTTTCGATTTGCCCGAAAAGGGCCTCACCGATCTGCACCGGATCATTCTGGTCGCCCATGAAGGCCTGGAATTATGCCTGCTCGCGGACGCCGTGGCCGGCGTGATTTCGGTCGCGCCCAGCCAGCTTCAGCCCGCGCTGCCGACGCTGACGGGCATTCGCGAGACCTATCTCAAGGGGCTGACCGCCGAACGGCTCGTCGTGCTGAATCTCGCCCGCATCCTCGCGGATCCGAAAATCATCGTCTCCGAAGAAGCGAACTTCGAATCGAACCCAATCACCTCATTCCCATCAACCGCATGAAATGGAACGTCGGCTCTAAAATTGGCACGGGCTTCGCCCTGGCACTGCTCATTCTCGTCATCATCGGCATCGTGGCCTATCGCGCGACCGGGCAACTCACGGCGACGGCCCGATCCGTGGACCACACCCATCTGGTGATCGAAAACCTCGATCGCCTGTTTTCTGGGGCGCAAGACGCCGAGATCGGCGAGCGGGGTTTCATCATCGCGGGCGAAGATCGCTATCTGGAACCCTATCGCGCTGCGGAAACCTCGATTGGTCCGGCGATTCGTACCTTGCGCGATTTGGTCAAAGACAATCCCGAACAGGAGCGCCGGCTGGACGGATTGGAGCAACTCCTCGTGGGCAAGGATGGGCTTCTTCCCGGATTGCAGGCCATCATCGAACTGCGCAAGGACCAGACCAAGGGGCTGGATGCCGCCGCCCAGGCCGTGCGCACGGATCGCACCAAGAAGACGATGGACAGCATTCGAGAGGCCGTCGCCGAGATGGTGAATGTCGAGCACGCGTTGCTGAAGGAACGCTCCGACGAAGCCTCCAGTACGGCCCGTAGCGCCGAACTGACGATCTTTGTCGGCACCGGGCTGGCCTTCCTTGCCGTCGGACTGGCCGGTTTTTTCATCACCCGCAATATTGCCGGGCCGCTGCAAGGTCTCACTCACGTGGCTGAGCAAATCATCACTGGCGACTTGGACGTGAAGCTTCAAGGGACTGGGCGGAGCGACGAGGTGGGCGTGCTGGCCGGCGCCTTCGATCGGATGGCCCAATCCCTCCGCGTCATGGCCGGCACGGCGGAGCAGATTGCTACCGGTGATTTGCGCACCCGTGTGACGCCGCAATCCGCCCGGGATGTGCTCGGCAATTCGTTTGCCCGCATGGTGGCTGACCTGCGCCAGCAAATCCAGGGACTCGTGGAAGGCGCCAATGTGCTGGGCTCGGCGGCCGGCGAGATTGTGGCCTCCACCGCCCAGCTGGCAAGTGGGGCCGCGCAATCCGCCACCGCGGTCAGCGAGACGACGACGACGGTGGAAGAAGTGCGCCAGACGGCGCAATTGTCGGCGCAAAAAGCGAAGGGGGTTTCGGACAGTGCGCAAAAGACGGCGCAAATTTCGCTCAGCGGCCGCAAATCGGTGGAGGACGCGGTCGCCGGGATGAATCGCATCCGGCAGCAAATGGAGTCGGTCGCCGGTACCATGATCCGGCTCAGCGATCAGGGACATGCCATCGGCCAAATCATGGCGACCGTGGAAGATTTGGCGGCGCAATCGAATTTGTTGGCGGTCAACGCCGCCATCGAAGCCGCCAAAGCTGGCGAGCACGGCAAAGGCTTTGGCGTGGTGGCGCAGGAAGTGAAGGCCCTGGCGGAACAATCGCGCCAGGCGACCACGCAGGTGCGGGGCATTCTCAATGAGATCCAGAAAGCGACCGCCGCCGCCGTGATGGCCACGGAGCAGGGCGGCAAAGCGGTCGAATCCGGAGGACGGCAAACGGAGCTCGCCGGCGAATCGATTCAAGCGCTCAGCGGCAGTGTGGCCGAAGCGGCGCAGGCCGCCACGCAGATTGCCGCCTCCAGCCAGCAACAGCTCGTCGGCATGGACCAAGTGGCCACCGCGATGGAGAACATCAAACAAACCAGCGTCCAAAATGTCTCCAGCGCCAAACAGCTCGAGACCTCAGCCCGCAATCTCCACGAGCTGGGCCAGCGCTTCAAACAAATGGTCGAGCGCTACAAGGTCTGAGCCGCCATGCCTCGGGAAGACGAATTTTTGCAATCGCTCCGGGCGACGTTCAAAGTCGAGGCGGCGGAGCATCTGCAGATCCTGGCTGCGGGTCTGCTCGAATTCGAAGCGGTGCCGCCGCCGGCTGAGCCGCTGCGGATCATCGAGCAAATTTTTCGCGCCGCTCACAGCCTGAAAGGAGCGGCGCGCGCGGTCAGTTTCACCGAGGTCGAATCGTCCTGCCAATCGTTGGAGGATGTCTTTGCCGCGTGGAAACGCCAGCGAACGGCGCCCTCGCCGCGCGCGCTCGATACCGCGCATCGTGTGCTCGATGCGATCACCGAAATTCTCGCGGGACCATCGGCGCGGGCCGGAGCCGGGCCGGTGCCGCCGCGCGCCGTAGCGGCATCCGAGCCGATGCTCGAGCCGGCCGAGGTTCCACCGCCATCGGTGCCGGCGCGGGTGGAGACGCCGGTGGTCGCGATGTCCGGTGAGACGGTGCGTATTCCCGTGGCCAAACTCGATGCGCGCCTGCTGGAGGCGGAGGAGATGCTCACGGCCAAAATGGCCGCCGCGCAGCGCGCCGCCGAGTTGCGCGGATTGCTCGGAGAACTGGAGCGATGGACCAAGGAATGGCTCGACGTGCAGGCGGACGCGCGCGCCTTCCGCCAGACGCTCGAGCGCCGGAAAGAGGAAGCTGCCTCGCCTCCGGGGCTTCGCCGGGTGATGGAGTTCTTTGCCTGGAACGAAGACTTCCTGCGCGCGCTGCAAGGACGCGTGGCCGCACTGAGCGGCGCCGCGGAACAGGACCGTGTCTCCGTCGGCAAGCTCGTGGATGATCTGCTGGAGGATTCCAAGAAGCTGCTGATGCTCCCGCTTTCCACGCACACGGCGCTGTTTCGCAAATTGGTGCGCGATCTGTGCCGGGATCAGGGCAAGGAGGCCGAGCTCCTGATCCACGGCGAGGACTTCGAAATCGACAAGCGCATCCTCGACGAGATGAAGGACCCGCTCGTGCACATCCTGCGCAACTGCGTCGATCACGGCATCGAAACGCCCGCCGAGCGCCAGCGACTTGGGAAGCCCGCGCGCGCGGTGATCCGGCTCACGGTCTCGCCGATCAACGGCAACAAAGTCGAGCTGACCGTCGCGGACGACGGCGCCGGGATCGACCCCGTCTCGGTGCGAGCCTCGGCGCTCAAGCACGGCACCATTCGGCCGGAGGAGGCCGGCCGCCTCACCGAGCAGGAACTGCTGGAGTTGGTGTTTCGGGCCGACGTTTCCACCAGCCCCATCATTACACGCCTCTCCGGGCGCGGGCTGGGCCTCGCCATCGTGCGGGAAAAAACGGAGCAGCTCAATGGCCACGTCTCCATTGAGAGCATTCGGCACGCTGGCACGGCCCTCCGCATTACGCTCCCCATCACCCTCGCGACCTTTCGCGGCGTGCTCATCGAAGTGGAGAACAGCCTGTTCGTCGTCCCCACCACGAGCATCGAGCGGTTGGTGCGGTTCCACCCGGAAGACGTGCAAACCGTGGAGGGCCGCGAGACGCTGGCCGTGAATGGACGCGCCGTTGCTCTTTGCCGTCTGGCCAGTGTCCTCCAATTGCCCCCCGCGCCGCGCGCCGCGAAGGAATCCGAGCACAAACCTGCCCTTATCCTCGGGGTCGGGGAACGCCGCATCGCTTTCGCGGTGGATGCCGTGGTCGAGGAGCGCGAGGTGTTGGTGAAGCCCTTGCCAAAACCGCTGGTCCGGGTGCGGCACCTCGCGGCCGCCACCATTCTCGCCACGGGCCAGGTGGTGCCCATTCTTCACGTCAACGATCTGCTCAAATCCGCGCGCCGCAGCGAGGGCTCGGTGCGCGCCGCCGCCGCCCCGGTCATTGCGGAGCCGGGCGCAAAGTCCATTCTCGTGGCCGAGGATTCCATCACCTCGCGCATGCTGGTGAAGAACATCCTCCAATCCGCCGGCTACCGCGTGAAGACCGCCGTGGACGGCCTGGAGGCCTTCGCCACGCTGCGCGTCGAGCATTTTGACTTGGTGGTTTCCGACGTCGAGATGCCCCGCCTCAACGGTTTTGATCTCACCGCCCGCATCCGGGCCGACAAGCAGCTCGCCGAACTTCCCGTGATCCTCGTCACCGCGCTGGAAAGCCGCGAGCACCGCGAGCGCGGCATCGACGTCGGGGCCAATGCCTACCTTATCAAAAGCAGTTTCGATCAAAGCAACCTGCTCGAAGCCATTCGCCGGCTCCTCTGATTTTTTGCTTATGCCCAACGACAAAATCAAAGTGCTCATTGTCGATGACTCCAAAGTGGCGCGCCAATTTCTCACGCACCTCCTGGAATCGGATCCGCAAATCCACGTGATGGGCGTCGTCTCGGATGGGCAGGCGGCGGTTGATTTTGTCGCGAACGAGCGTCCCGACGTGGTGCTCATGGATATCCATATGCCCCGTCTCGATGGCTTCGAGGCCACGCGGCACATCATGGAAACCACGCCGGTGCCCATCGTGATCTGCACTGGGACGGCGGATGCCAGCGAAGTGGCCATGACTTTTCGGCTGCTCGAGGCGGGCGCCCTCGCCTGCGTGGAAAAGCCGGTCGGCCCGCAGCATCCAAATTATGAGGCCGCGGCCAGAAACGTCCTGCAAACCATCAAGCTGATGTCCGAGGTGAAAGTCATTCGCCGCTGGCCGGCGACGCGGATGCTGCCACCCGCTCCGCCGATGATCCGCCCCGATCCCGTTCCGGGCGGCGCCCCCATCATCGGCATCGGCGCCTCCACGGGCGGCCCGCCCGTTTTACAAACGATTCTCGCCGGATTGCCCCGTGATTTTGGCGCGCCGATCCTCATCGTCCAGCACATCGCCCACGGCTTTTTGCCGGGCCTGGTGGAATGGCTTAACCAGACCACCGCGGGGAAAGTGCAAATCGCCGCGCATGGGACGATTCCCCAGCCGGGCCACGCGTATTTTTCGCCCGATGATTTTCACATGGGCTTGTCTCCCTCGGGCCGCATCGTGCTCACGCGGGAGGAGCCGGAGAACGGCCTGCGGCCCGCGGTATCGTATCTTTTTCGTTCGCTGGCCGCGTCGTGCGGCGCCAACGCCATCGGCGTCTTGCTCAGCGGAATGGGCCGCGATGGTGCCGCGGAATTGAAACTCATGAAAGACGCCGGTGCCGCCACCATCGCCCAAAACCGGGAAAGCTCCGTGGTCCACGGCATGCCGGGCGAAGCCATCAAACTCGGCGGCGCCACCTACGTGCTGTCGGCCGGACGAATTGCCGCTGCGCTCATGCAGCTTTTGCAGCGCAAAACCTTTAGCGGAGAAAACCAGCCATGACCACTCGTTCCCAGTCATCCGAATCCAAATTCGAAATTCTCATCGTCGAGGACAGCCCCACCCAGGCACAGCGGCTCCGCTATTTGCTGGAACAACAAAGCTATCGCGTCACCGCTGCCGTCAATGGGCGGCTCGCCTTGGAAGCCGTCGTCCGATCGAAGCCGACGCTGATCATTAGTGATGTCGTGATGCCCGAGATGGACGGGTACGAGCTCTGCCGCCGTGTGAAATCCGATCCGTCGCTCGCGGACATCCCGATTATCCTGGTCACCACCCTCTCGGATCCCCAGGACGTGATCCGCGGCCTCGAATGCGGGGCCGATAATTTCATCCTGAAGCCCTATCAGGAAACCCAGCTTCTGAGCCGGCTGCGATTCGTGATCGCGAATCGCAAGACGCAGGACTCGGAACACGACCGGCCCGTGGAAATTGACTTTGCCGGACAGCGCAATGTCATCACGGCGGGGCGGCTCCAAATTCTGCGCCTGCTTCTTTCCACGTATGACGCGGCGATCCAACGCAACAAGGAATTGCAAATTGCCAATCGCGCGCTCGAGGACGCCAATGAAGAATTGGAAGCATTTTCCTATTCCGTCTCCCACGATCTCCGCGCACCCGTTCGCCACATCAACGGCTTTTCCAGGATGCTCGCCGACAGCTATGCCGCAGACCTTCCGGCGCCGGCACGGCAGCTCATCGATCGGATTTCCAATGCCGGCCAGCGCCTCGGCCAGCTCATCGATGCCTTGCTGAACCTCTCGCGCCTCAGCCGCCAGCACCTGGTCAAAACGACGGTGAATCTGACGAATCTCGTCGAGGAAGTGCTCGAAATTTTGGAGCCGGAACGCCAGGGCCGGAACGTCGAAGTGCGCGTGGGACCTCTGACGAATTGTTCCGGCGACCCGTCGCTGCTGCGCCAGGTCTTTGCCAACCTGCTCTCCAACGCGTTCAAATTCACGCGAGAGCGGGAGAAGGCCATTATCGAAGTCGATTGCCTCGAGGAAGGGGACGAGGTGCACTGCATCGTCCGGGATAATGGCGTCGGCTTCGACATGGCCCATGCGCCGACCATCTTCGGCGTGTTTCAGCGTTTCCACGAAGCCGAGCAATTCGAGGGCACGGGCATTGGCCTTTCCATTGTCAGACGAATCATCCAGCGGCATGGGGGGCACATCAGCGTCGAAGCCGAAGTGAATCGCGGCGCAACCTTTCGCTTTTCCCTTCCGGCCGAGACGCGGCGAAATCTCTAGCGCCGCCGTTCCGCCGGCCCGTTCTCCGCGGATGCATGTCTTTGACATCAAAAAAAGGTACCTGCATGCTTTCGCTGCCTAGAACTTATGGCGAATCCCCGCAGACGTCCGAGATCCCCCGATCGCTTCCAACCGGCATCTCCTGGTGCGGAGAGAAGTGGAGGGCTGGAGTCCGGCGGGAAGGAAGCTGCCGGCTCGAACAAGCAGGACTTTCGCCTGATCGTCGAAAGTTTCCCGGGATTCGTCTGCACGACTACGGCATCGGGCGAGATCGAGTTCGTCAATCGGCGGATTCTCGACTACTTGGGCCAGACGATCGAGGAATCGAAGGACTGGCGCCGAACGCTGTTGCATGAGGACGACTGGGAGCGGGTGGTCCAGGCGTGGAGCCGTTCTATTGAAAATGGAGACACCTACGACATTGAACATCGGATCCGTCGTTTCGATGGGAGCTTTCGCTGGTTCCACGTGCGGGGCCTCCCCTTGCGAGGGGCCGACGGTCGCATCGTTCGTTGGTATATGTCACTCGTCGATATTGATGAGCAGAAACGGGCCGAGGCACTGCTGGCAGGCGAGAATCGGCTGCTCGCAATGGTGGCCAAGGGCGAGCCACTCGCTTCGATCCTCAGTGGGATTTGCCGGCTGGTGGAGGAGATTTCCAGCGGCACTCTCTGTTCGATTCTTTTGGTGGACCCGAAGGGTGACCGCTTTTTACACGGAGTGGCTCCCAGCCTCCCTGCAAGCTACCTCAGCTCTTTTGAGGGCAGTGCCATCGGTCCCGAAGCCGCTCCTTGCGCCAGGGCGGTTTACTTCAGGGAGCCAGTGATCGTTTGCGACATCGAAGCCGATCGGAAGGGGAATGAATATCGCGATTTGGCCTTGGAGCACGGATTGCGCGCGTGTTGGTCCACGCCTTTTTTTTCTTCCGAGGGGAGAGCCTTGGGAAGCTTTGCCATGCTCTCGCGCGAACCAGGTTGTCCGACGGAGGAGCATCACAAAATTATTAACCAAGTCACGCATCTCACGGCGGTGGCCATCGAAAGCCAGCGCACGGAAGAGGAATTGCAACGGAGCGAAGCCTACCTGGCGGAAGCGCAGAAATTGAGCCGCACGGGCAGCTTTGGGTGGAGGGTTGATACGGGAGAAGTCGTCTGGTCAGAGGAGACGTTTTCCATCATGGGCTACGATCGGTCGATCAAGCCGACCTTGGATCTCATCCTCAAACGAGTGCATCCGGATGACCTGATCCTGGTGCAGGAGACGATGGATCACATGACGCGCAACGGAACGGATTTGGATTTCGAACACCGCTTGTTGATGCCGGATGGAACGGTCAAACATGCCCACGTCGTCGCTCGTGCCACCAAAGCCGAGTCCAGCGCCATTGAATACGTGGGAGCTTTGATGGACATCACGGAACGCAAGGAAGCGGCCGAATCTCTCAAAGCATCGGAGAAACTTGCGCGCGGTCAGGTCGAGGCGCTCAAGAGCGCGCTGGAGGCC
>OUNM010013163.1_pt1 | contig 11774 bp, 8 predicted proteins | sample 1769961 | NCBI WGS metagenome assembly OUNM01 (sample SAMEA3914820, study PRJEB12502) | metagenome | biome: forest; material: soil | place: USA | collected 2012-03-12 | depth 0.3 m
GGACGGAGGCCGACTCGGGGTCGTCGTCGCGGGGGCGGGGGCGGTGCGCGGGGACGGGCGCGGGGGGGAGGGGCTGGGCGCCGCGGGCCTGGGCCTTCTTGTTGGCCCGGTAGTAGACCCACCCGACCGCGAGCGGGACCGCTACGATGAACAGCCCCGCGAGGCCGATGAGGACGGCCACGAGGGTGGAGATGGGCTCCGGGTGGGGAGCCGAGGGCGGGGCGACGTCGGGGTTTCCGGCGCCGGGGCCGGGGATAAAAGTGAAGCCTGGCGCGTCGGGCGCCAGGCGGGAAGTCGTGATGGCGACCATCGTTGCTGTTGTCTCGGCGGAAGGGCAACAGCGACGATGGGAGAAGAAGAAGGCGAAGACGGCGAGAAGATCGTGTGGGCGATCCGGTTCAGAAGGTCCTGAAAGGGATGGCTCAGGGCGAAAGACCTCTCGAGTGATGGACGCCTGGGGAAGTTGGGAAGAGCTGGACGGGCGAAAAGGCGCTTCCTATATACTTTAAGCCGGAAGGAGGGAGACGTGGTACAATCAGCATCTGCAAGACGAGTATGCAGCAGCCGTCGAAAAATCGTACTCATCCTCGCTCTTTTCCACTTCCTGCAAACTTCCCATTTTCTGAAGCAAGATCAGTGGAACTTAATCATCCGCAATGTGGTGGCTATGATGATAGCCTTCCACCGCATCCTGCAATGCAGCAGCAGAACCACAGTCTGCAGCTGCACGTCTGTCCCCTCCTGCATGCCCGCCACCGGGATCCTCAGCAAGGTCCCGGATTCCTCTTCATACCCGCTGTCCTCGCTGCGCACCTCACTGCCAGCGGCAGCCTTCATCGGCATCCCAGAAGCCGCCACCTGGTGACAGTCAAGAACCCATCTTGTCTGGGTTTGAAAACAACAGCGAGACGGCATGATTTTGTTGGTGGTTAAGGGGTGAGGTGCGGGATGGAGCCGAGTTCGGAGTTAGAGTCCGACCCGGAGCCGGCAGATGTTCAGGCGCTGCCGGGTTGTGGGGCGACCCGGCCCGGGGTCCAACTGGTGGCTACGGCGGAAGCTCGCACGGTCGTTGCCGTCGGGAAATGAAGTGAACTTGTAGCGGAAGTGTATATGGATCGCGCTGTGCATCATTTCAACGAAGTGATGACGAAAGGGGGTCGGGGATGGCGTGCCCTTGAAGCAACCGACCGCCGTCTTGCCGTCCTGGGTCGGAAAAGACAGAGATGGCTTTGTGTCAACGGGCTGTCAGCTCAACACTAGTAGTTTGCGCCTAATGACCTTGGGAGGTGTCATAGGTCCTAGCAAAAAACAAAGCTTCTCTCCGTGCACTCGCCAGACGCTCGCAGCGCCAGCGCCTCACCATCCATAAACCCCTGAACGTAAGCCTCGCCAACGGCCTGCCACCTCTCCCCGAGCGGCCGGACAACAAGCGGCACCGAGCACCCAAACACCACACATATCACGTCCCCAACCCGCGTCTGGTCCTGGGGCTTGCCATACATATTGTCAGGCGCCCAGCCGACAAACCCCCGCTTGGTCAGCATCAGCCGCCGCTCCTTGCACGAGCGGTCAAACGCGCCGTAGACATGGTCGTAGTCGGCCTCGTCGGCCCCGGTGGGAATGTCGTCGCCGAAGTAAGCGCGCAGCGGTAAGCCCCCCACCTCCAGCGTGTCGTTGCGGCGCGCCAGCACTCCCATCGGAAGTAGTATTCCTCTTGTGAGGACAGCCACACCCACCCGCGCTTCGAGAACTGCGGGCCGGCCAGGTCGAAGGTGCATGGCAAGTGTAGCATGGCTGTTGAGTGCCGGTCTGCGGCTGGCAGTCCGCCGGAGACATAGCCAAGGAGTAAGGTGCGGGCGATGGCCGTGGCGGTCTCGGTCCTCCCTCCGTAGGCGCTCGTCCATCCCTGCGCTTGTGAGATGGAGCGTTTGTGCCAGTCGAGATAGCCTTTTGCTCGAGCTCCGAGTCCGGCGATGGAGTCCAGAACAAAACCCTTACACTCCAATAGCCCAGGTCCCGGGAAGGTAAAGCGGGGGGGCAGATCACCGGCCGCGCGGTAATGTACGTATTCGGACTGAGGCTCGGGGTCGTCTGTCTTTTGCCACGCCCCCCAGATTGGAGAATCAACGCGAGAGTAGCGGAACCTGCCATCCCATGTCCAGTCCGCGGCCCACGACGGGGTGCCAGTTTTGCCCCAGGGGTTGCCTTCCCGCAACGGCTCTAGGTTGTTGTAGTGCGTGATGAAGAGCCTCGTCACTGCTTCAAAGATCTGTGAAGGTTTCATTGAATAGTCCTGAACGATGGCCTGCGCAATCCTGGGCTCGACCATGCCTAGTAGCGAAAAGACCTTGTCGCGTTTGTTCCGACAGTCGGACGAGCAAGCCATGTCCAGGAGCCGCCGAAGCCCCAGGGATCGGTCACCAATTGCGCTCTGCTTGGTCAATGTCCAGAGGTCCTTGTGCACCAGGTGCAGGCTCAGGGTATGCCAGATTGGGCTCTTCCTCGAGCGGCGCCTCAACACTTCGGCCTGGAGCAGCCCGTCCTTGGCAATGTACATGTCCCTTCGGAACAACACATCCAAGCCCGCGCAGAAAGTCGTCCACCCGATCAGGTTGCTGCCGCAGCGGAGGACAGCCGCCGAACCGCCGAGGACAATTTCTTGAACAACCCACAGCCGGAACCAGTACGGCCTCTTCATGAGCTCATTCAGTCCGTAGAACGCCTTGGTCCATCTCGGGGCCGGATTCGTCTGCAGCTGGCGGGCGAGCTCCTCCTGCCTGGTAGGACTCATAGTCGAGAACCGGCGCAGCATATCGAAAGCGAGATCGGCATCTTCGTCCCCGGCACCCAGCCACACGATGACCGCCCAAGAGCCAGCATATATCTCTCTCATCTTGCTAATCTGAGACGCCTGCTCGGCTGTATCGTCCTGGTTGATGCAGAGCGCGTCGACCCAGAGCTTGTACCGGCCCCGAAAATGGCCCGGCTGGGCAAGCTCCCGGAGCGCGGCCTCTAGGTTCCGCGTCACGGACGTGACCTGTCCGTTGAGCACGATGTCGCGCCGGTTCTTCACTGACCCCCAGGTGTAGGAGAGGGTTGCAAAATCCCCCCAGACGAAGCGGCACGCGGATTCTGGGGGCAGGTGTCTTTGGACGGCGTCGGAGTCCTCCTCCAGGCCGTGCCGCGCACCCCACAGCGAGATCTTTTTGCGCTGGGGCTTGTCCGCCACGTTTGGCGAAGCAAGGTGTGTAGCGTACTCATCGCAAAAATCTTGCAGCGAGACCTTCTCGATGGTGCAGTGCACTGGCTCAGAGGGAGCCGGAGAGTTGACGATGGTGAGGACTCGGATATCGTCGCGGCCGCCGTCTAAGGGGGAGTGAATTGCCGGAGCAGACGACATTTCGGATTGATTCGAAATGAGAAGGGTGAGAGTTGGCGTCAAACGGGGAGCGAGATCCCCTGATCCCCTCACTTCAGCTGGAGATTTCGGGTCATGATGGTGGGTTGTGGCTGTGCCCGAAGCCGCCCAGCGGGCAGATTTACCGCGCCTTGGAGGCCGGCAGAGGAAGTTTCAATTTTTGCCCAGTGTCTCGTCCCAAAGTGGTCGTCAGCGTCCAAGCCTTGTAGTACTACCATTATGGAGAACGACGGTAATGGAGAGAATGGAGAGCAAGAATGAAGTACGTTAGGGTACTTGTGTTGTTCGAGTTTAGGGGTCGAAACAACGGAAATCAAAAAAGTGGAGACCCAGTGTTGAAGTCTGAACCTCGCCAACCATTCATTCATCAAGCCTGATCCACCACCCTCATTCATCAACCTCACTCACCAGCTCACTCAATACAATAATTACCAACCATCCACTTCACAGCTCAACCATCTCAGTCATCTCATCAACCACCCACAAACCAGAAACAACAACCGCCCAAGATGGTCAAAGCAGTCCGGGGTAAGCCCCCGCCTCCCTTCCCCCCCTCCTCTCCCAGCACATCCCAACTTACAGAACCTCCCCAAAAAACAGGCGTGCTCGTCGAGTGCGAACCCGCCATCAAGTCCATCCTGGTGCACATCGACAGCACCCACCACAACGAGTTCATCATCGAGGATCTGGACGAGACGCACCTCTTTGTTAAGGAGACGATGCTGCATCTGCTGAAACAGAAGCTCGAGGAGGTGAGTCTGGTTGCTGCGCACATGTCCTGCGCGCTGATGTCGGCACGGCACGGGGCTGATGGTTTGTGTGGTGTAGCGCTTGAAGGAGACGTATAGGCCGGAGGAGCCGTTGGAGGATAGCGAGTAGATGGGAGGTCACTCTTGGGTCGTGTCCGTGGCTTTGGGTTGGAGAGCTTTGGGTTGGGTTTTGTTTACATCGAGCGAACGTGCATACGGCATCGCATACGCGGGACTTGGACTTTCTGTACAACTTTCTTGTTCTTTTTTCTTTCTTTTCGGTTTGCTTCTTACGGCTAATGACGTCCATGACCGTGTAAATGATACAACGCTTCCATTTGCGCTACAGGCGAGAGTCGGGCAGCCGCCACACCTCAAATTACTAGTAGACATTCATGACCATCACATTCTCCGCCGCATGCTTAGAGCTTCTCAAACGTCGGCTTCCTCTTTTGGATCCCAGACAGCAGAGCGCGCTCCACATCGGTCGTCTGCAGGGCCGCGGCATTCCACACCCCCGTGTACCTCAGGTCTGCAAACGTCAGTCTCGAGACACAAACACAAGCGGTGGCAAGACGAATACGTACTATCCTCAACCGTGTGGTCGCGGCTGTGATTCAGCAGCTCCTTGGTGCCCTGCACGGCCACGGGGCTCTTGGTGGCGATGAGCGTGGCCGTCTTGACGGCGGCGGCCAGCGCGGCGGCCTTGGACTCGTGCACCTGGCTGACGAAGCCGGCGGCGAGGGCCTCGGCGGCGCCAAAGTCGCGGGCCGTCAGGGCCAGCTCCTTGACCCACGACAGGCTGCCGACGACCTTGGGCAGGCGCGCGAGGGTGCCGATGTCGGCGGCCAGCCCGATGTCGACCTCCTTGATGGCGAAGCGCGTGTCCTTGGCGCAGACGCGGATGTCGGCGCAGCACGAGATGTCGATGGCCAGCCCGATCGAGACGCCGTGCAGCACGCAGATGACGGCTAGCAGTACCCCGCGGTCAGCCCACCTCCTCATCCCGAAAGGAAAAAGAAACTCATCCACCTACGCTTCTCACACTTCTCCACCGCCGAAATACACTCCTGAAACTCAGCAATATGCCTCCTCATCCGGGCCGCCTTCCGCGCCCCATCCAGCCCCTTCGCCTCGGCCGACGACAGCGCGCCCTCCTCGCTGGCCGCCTTGACGTCCAGCCCGGCGGTGAACGCGCGGTCGCCGGCGCCCGACAACACCACGGCGCGCACGTCGGGGTCCGACGACAGCTTGTCGAAGACGGCCCGCAGCTCCAGCCACATGGCCTCGTGGAAGGCGTTGAGCTTGGCCGGGCGGTTGATCTCGACGTGCGCGACTAGGGGGGCGGGGGAGGTTACGAGGAAGTATTTGTGGGCGGCGTAGGCGGCGAGGGGGGTGGGTTGGGACATGGTGGGTGGTGGTGGGTGGCGCGGTGAGGGTTGGTGTTGGTGGTGAGGTCAGCTTCGAGGTCGGGGGTGTGGAGTGGGTGGGTGGTTGTTTGTCAAGTTGTTACGGCGGTTGTTTGGGGTGCTGTGACGAAATGTCGGGCAATCTCTGAAGGTGAAGCTGTCGTAGATATGCCATGTCGCGGCAGTGCGAGCGACACCCGACGGTCACCAGGTATGTAATCAGAGTTGCCGAGGTCGAGGGTGGGTTGGCTCCCTGAAGCGGGCCGAGAAAGCTGGGGTTGGTTGCCACAGGGGTGTTGGTTCGCGGCCCGGCCGGCTGGGCCTGAATTGTGGGGAGGCTTCCTCGCTTCCAGGTTGTTGTCTGCCGCTTGTGTTTGCGTGGTTGGACATGTGAATGTGAGGATTGCGCTTCAACCTTCAAATACCTTTCTCTCGATCGAGAACTGAGGCACCCATCCGACAGAACTCTTACTTTTTCTGTACCTCACTGTGCTCCCTGGTGTCGAAGCCGTCAGGCGGCACAGAGCCTGTTTCAACAACGGCACCCCGGCCGAGTCCTCTTCGCCTTTTTCTTCCTCTCCTCCATTCCCTTCTCCAAGGACTGCCCCACGCTTACTACGCGCTGCACTGGCGACGCATTGTCCAAGCTGTGCTCTCGTCCACGTGGGACGGTGGCGTTCCTGCAGCCAGCAATGCGCGTCGGGTCTCGAGTGTTTTTTCTTTCGTGAAAAGAGGAGGACTGGCAACATGCCAGAGTCGAGATCCAATTCAGATCCAATTCAGATCCAATTTAGATCCAATTCAGGCCCGGCCCTGGCTTGACGGCGGGCCATCTGCGTGGCTCTGGTCAGCCTCTGGCTCTGCCCACGCAGCAGATGACAGGGCCCACATGGGAATGTTGACCATCCCGGTCGTTTTCGCTGCTGAAAGCCTGGGCTTCCAGGGCAGATGCACAGGAGGAAGCACGGCCGCAGCGCTGAGTCGAGGCCGTCGGGTCTCGCATAACCGAGATCATCCTTACAAGCATGCTTTTGCTTAGTCCGGCTGTCTTGGAGACGATTTGATTTTTTCCTCAACACCATCGTACACAGGACACGGCATTTTATTTATCAAAAACAAAACCACAGCCGCCCCGTGTAAGGTGTGACCAGCACGACCTTGGGGAGAGAAACAGGCTCTGCAAAGGCCCAATAACCACAGTCCACGCACCCCTCGTATCGTTTACTGGCCGCGCCCCCCAATCAGCAACGGAGCCCGAGTGCCGCCGCCGCCGCTGAACGGTCCCGCCCCATCGACCCCCCATCATACGTGGTCTTGCCGCGAACACGACGGCACCCAAGCGCTCCATGCCACCTGGGAAAGCCGCCGAGCTACGAAGCCGTTCCTGGAAATAGATTCAGCAAGCGGCACATAAACCATGGGAGCGACACTGCGCAGCCTGCCTTTGCCATCTCCCGCTTCTCCGCCGTCCGCCGGCGCCGTCCGTCTAACGTAACCGTCGCCGTCAATAATTCCAAGGCTAGCCTCGCTCGGCCTGCTTGCCCCCCCACGGCCACGGCCACGACCCACGACCCACGACCCAACGACGGCCGCTTTGCTGTGGCCCCAGACCCGATTCTGGGCCCGCCCTGGCTCTCGCAAATCACGACTTGCCCATCGGCCAGCGACCGAGCCTGAGCCACTGGCAACCCCTCACAGCAGCGCCCACCTCCGTCCGACATCTGCAAAGCCTCCCTCCATTTTTGGCGCCACTTTCCCGACCTTGGCGTTCTTTGAAGAATCCCATCCCCGATCTCGACTCGCAGCCCTCCACGCCGTCGTCCACCCTTTCTTTCTCTTCCAGACAGACGCACCCGCGCAGCGACTCGGGCTGCCCTCCGAGGCACGACCATGGCCGCGCCCAATCCAAATAAGCCCGATGTGGGCGATGTCCTGCTCGTTATCCGTGAGTCGCTCCGTGCCCCGCGTCACGACTTTGCCTCGCCCATTGCTTCGGGACTGCACCCTTCTCGGTCCAGCAATCGAACCCGGCCTGCTGCATCGCCAGAATGCTCGTCGCTTGCCGAGGAGACAAGAGACAATTGCTGACACTGACCCTCCCGCTTCGCAGACGACTTCCAGGCCCGCAGTTCCGACGAGTTGAGTCTAGCAAAAGGCGACCGTGTAGAACTACTCGAGCGCGACGACGAGTTCGGAGACGGGTGGTACTTTGGCAAGCATCTGGTTAATGGAAACAGCGGCCTCTTCCCAGAGGGTGCGTTCGCGGCCCCGTGTGCCCGCATGCTGCACCAACCTTGGCTGACATGTCGCAGTGTATACGCGCCCCGCGCCGAAAAGCGTTTCAAACGTGTCCGCCTTTGCGTCGCCGAGACAGCCTCTAACGCCTTTGCCCGAGGTCACCAACGAGCAGCCTCCTCCCGCGGCCAGCCCACCCGTCGAGGAATTTCAAAATGCCCCCCCGCCCGAGACGACCCCGACCCAGCCCTCGCTTCCCATCAGTTCCTTTACGTCGACGACCCCCACCGTCAGTCCTGTTCCGCCCTCGGCCAGCAGCGTGCCGGCTCATATAGGCTCGGGGCTCGGCAACGCGACACGCCCCAGCACCAGCACCGACAGCCACGTCCTGCACGAGACCCTGAACGTGATCGACGAGCACATTACGGATTTCAACTCGCCACCAGGCCACGCCTCGAGCCGGAATGGCAACGATTCCGGGAGCGAGTACAGCTCGCACGTGGGCAACCGCATCTCATACATCCAGGGCGAGGAGACGGATGAGGAGGAAGAGACGGCCCATACGCGCCTGGAGGTCCAGGCATGGAACGCCGACGAGGTGGCCGAGTATCTGTTTACGGTCGGCGTGGAGAAGCACCACTGCGAAATTTTCAGGGACCAGGAAATCACGGGCGAGGTGATTCTGGGCATGGACCAGACGTCCGTCTTCATCAAAGCCCTCGACTTGGGGTCCGTCGGGAGACGACTGAAGACGTGGCAGAAGATCAAACAGCTCCAGGACGAGGTGACGGGGCAGGGGATAGGCTCGGGCAGGACGACGCAAAACTACGGGAGCGAAGCGGGGTCCGAACCAGGGAGGGTCCGGAGCAGGACGAACACCATCACGAGCGCCGGCCCGCGGTTTGCGCCCATCAACGAGGCGTCGCTCTCGCTCATGACGAAGCGCCAGTCGCAGACGCCGAAGCTCGAACCCTACGAGCCCGTCTCGCCCGTGTCCCCTCTCGAGAGCCCGACCCGCACCTTCCACGAGAAGCGCCCTTCCGCCGCCTCGGTCCGAGATTTGCACCACTCGCGCCGCCACTCGTCGACGACCGATTTCCGCACGCCCAGCGCCTCTGGCACCACTTCGTCGGGGCCTCCGAGGGTGTCGGTGAGCGGCTCGTTGGCGCGGCAGCAGGACGGCACTCATAGGAAGCAGCCGTCTTTTGACCGGAACTGGACTCTGGGGGCTGCCTCACCTTACAACCCGCGACCCCTGTCGTCCGCGGGGCACCAAGACAGAACGGCCGGGCAGGGCTCATCGCTCCAAGATGCGTCCGCCGAGCTGGACCGTGGTTACTTCTCGGGCACCGAAGCCGATGGTCGGCGTCGCAGCGTCCTGAAGAAGCGCGACAGTGCACAGGCCGCGGCCAAGGCGAGCTACACGGAGGAGCAGCGGGTGCGGAGCGCCACTGCCCTGTCCAGGCACTCGAGGCTTGGCAGCGTGGATTCGGTGCGCGAATCATCACTTTCCCCGGCCGCCCAGAAGTACTACGGCGTAACGAAGCGCACGCCTTCGGTCACCACCGCCGACTCTTTACACCACTTCTCGGGAACGAAGGAGGCCACGCACCCGACCGTCACGAGACTGGACAGCAATTCGTCGGACCAGTCGCGGTCGTCGCCCAAGTCGGCCATTAAACGGCTGAGCCAAGTCAACCACCCCGACTTCAACGTCAGGATGATGCTGCAGAGCGGGCTCGGCGGACTGCGGGCGGCCTCGGAAGCTGTTACGGGCAGCGAACGTGCCAAGCTGTCGCCAATGGACTCGCCCGCCAAGGAATCGCCCATGTACTCGCCCGCCCGGACCGGGTCCAGCACGCCATCCGGGGGCCCGAGCTTCGAGCTCGACTCTCCCGACGCGGGCAAGAGCCCGAGCACGACCACCACGGTGGCCAGCCGGACGACGCGCAAGACGAAGCAGGAGACCAGCGCGTACACGCGCGGCCTCCAGAAGATCACGCCGCGGGAGGCGATGAAGGACGCCGACTACAGCGGGTGGATGAAGAAGCGGAGCGCCAACCTCATGACGACGTGGAAGCCGCGGCTGTTTGTGCTCAAGGGCCGGCGTCTTGCGTACTACTACTCGGAAGACGACGACCAGGAGCGGGGTCTAATCGACATTTCCTTCCACCGGGTCCTCCCGGCGGACAACGAGCGACTCACGGGGCTGCACGCGACGCTCACGGGGGTGTCGAGCACGCCCGCGATGCCGGCGGGCAGCCACATGACCACCCTCGCAGCAGCCGACGCGGAGCGCGACCCGGTCAAGGAATCCGACGCCATCTTCATCTTCAAGCTCGTCCCGCCGCGGGCCGGGCTCTCCCGCGCCGTCAACTTCACCAAGCCGACGGTGCACTACTTTGCCGTGCCCAACATCAAGCAAGGCCGGCTGTGGATGGCGGCCCTGATGAAGGCGACCATCGACCGCGACGACACGCAGGCCGTCACAACGACCTACCAGCAAAAGACCATCTCGCTGGCCAAGGCGCGGCAGATGCGGCACCGCCCGCCGGCGCTTATGAACCTGGACGAGGGCGGCGGCGACGATGCCAGCGCGGGCGAGAAGAAGAAGAAGGGCGGCAGCAAGGACGCGAACGGGCTGGGCATCTACGGCAGCGAGACGGACCCCGCGGGGCTGGGGGAGAAATACGGTCTGCGACACCCGGAGAGTGCGCGCCCGGGGCGCGGGTTTGCGGGGCTCGGGGCTGAGAAGGACATGTCGTTGCTGCCGCAGAGCGCTTAGCGGGTGCGTTTGTGAAGCGGCTCCTGACGCTCAACACCTTTTTCGCCCTGGCATGACTGGATTCTCATCGCCTGCCTACCTACCCCTGCTTCCTACTTCTATCCTACCTTCCACTCTTCTCCTCCCCAGCGCATGCATGCTTTTGCCTACTTATAATACCCCGAGGCCTGCCCGTGTGGTGGTGTGGCCGACGCTGCTTTTCCCTTTGTTTTTAGCCCGCCCCTGCCCTATCCTGGACCTACCTGACCTGCCTGTCTGCTGGTATACCATACATGATATCATCTCTGACTCAAACCGAGGAAGCGGAGGGTGGAGGGTGGGCATTTGGGCGGCTGTCTTTTTCTCTCCTCATCGGATGGATGGTGGGTGGTGGTGGTGGATGGGTGCCTTGTGGCTTGTTTGGTGGGGAGCGGGTGCTAGGCTAGGTAGTGAACTCACAGCATGAAATGGCCTTTTTTTCCCCTTCATTTTCGGTTGCTTTTTGTGCTGGGTGGGTGCTTGGGTGCTTGTGTTGGTGTTGGTGTTGGTGTGTTTGATGGAAGGAGATGCGTGTATCTGTATGACTTTGGTTTTGGTTTGGTTGGTGGAGTGGAGCGTATGTGCTTTTACGTGTATTCTGTATGAATTATGGAGATTGAGAATTCCATTAAAATCCTTAGCCAACTGCCTACCTGCCTGGCCTTCATTACTTGATGAGTGTGTTGAAGAAAGCCAAAGTCGAGTGTTGAAGAGAGAATCACGGAACTTGCCGAGGCGCGCAGCCGCCGCCAAAAAAGTCGCGTCTGTGCATCTGGAGCTCCCGGGTTTCTGGTTTGGTTTTTGGAGCTCAGCTCTGTTTGTCCATCAACCCCAACTCCCAACGAAAACAACCACAACGAATCCACGCGCAACAACGTTTGCGCATGATTCTCGAGTGCAATCGACCAAACCAACGACTGGCCGACTGCTAATTTAATATGCCGGCTTGAACTCGCCACTCGGCCTCTTCGAGCGAAGTCGATTCTGACCTACCGACCGATCGAGACACGCGCAGTCCCGACCTGCCAAAACACCTCCACCATCAAGAACCACCACGTCAACTCGAACCAATTAATCCAACAATCCGACGAGAAAAAAACACACAAGAGAAGAAAAAAACATGTCAACCCGCCGCTTCCAATACCCCCCCTCCTCCTCCC
>OUNM010033399.1_pt1 | contig 11771 bp, 10 predicted proteins | sample 1769961 | NCBI WGS metagenome assembly OUNM01 (sample SAMEA3914820, study PRJEB12502) | metagenome | biome: forest; material: soil | place: USA | collected 2012-03-12 | depth 0.3 m
ACTACTTCATCGGCGACCGCATCACCGCGCCGCTGGCGCACGCCGCGCACTTCACCGAGCACATCGCGCAGCTGGACGGCTGCTACCAGCCCAACGACGGCGCGCGCCCGCTGCCGCCCTGCCCGCCGCGCGCGGCGCTGGGCTTGCCCGACGACGCCGTGGTGCTGTGCTGCTTCAACCAGACCTACAAGCTGTCGCCCCACATGCTCGACCTGTGGGCCCGCATCCTGGCCGGCGCGCCGCGCACGGTGCTGTGGATGCTCACGTGGAATCCGCACGCGCGCGAGAACCTGATGCGCGAGCTGGCCGCGCGCGGCGTCGGGCCGGAGCGCGTGTTCTGGGCCGACAAGCTGGGCCTGGCCGACCACATCGCGCGCCTGCGCGCGGCCGACCTGTTCCTGGACACCTGGCCTTGCAACGCCCACACCACCGCCAGCGAGGCGCTGTGGGCCGGCGTGCCGGTGCTCACGGTGCCGGGCCCGACCTTCGCGTCGCGCGTGGCCGCGAGCCTGGTCGACGCCGTCGGCCTGCCCGACCTGGCCTGCCGCAGCGACGCCGACTACGTCGAGCTCGCCACCGCGCTGGCCAACGAGCCCGAGACGCTGCAAGGCCTGAAGGCCCATCTCGACGCCAACCGCCGCGCGCTGCCCCTGTTCGACGCCGAGCGCCTGGCGCGCGACCTGGATGCGCTGCTCGCGCGCATGCACGAACGCCACCTGGCCGGCCTGCCGCCTGCCGCGCTGGAAGCGGCGCCGCGATGAGCTTTCGCGTCGCCCTGGTGATGATCGTGCGCAACGAGGCGCCGCGCATCGTGCGCGCGCTCGCCAGCGTCAGCCATTGCGTGGACGAGATGCTGGTGCTCGACACCGGCTCCACCGACGCCACCGTCGCGCTCGCGCGCTCCGCGGGCGCGCGCGTGGGCCACTTCACCTGGTGCGACGACTTCGCCGCCGCGCGCAACGCCGCGCTGGCGCTCGCCGACGCCGACTGGAACGTGGTGGTCGACGCCGACGAATGGATCGCCGAGGCCGGCATCGAGCTGCTCGCGCTGCGCCACACCAGGCCCGACTTCGTGGGCACGCTGCGCGTGGACAGCCACTTCGACACCCCGCTGGGCACGTCCGTGTCGCCGAGCTGGCTGTCGCGCGTGCTGCCGCGCGGCGTGCGCTACGAGGGCCACGTGCACGAGCAGCCCGTGCACCGGCTGCCGATCAAGCGCCTGCCCACCGTGCTCGCGCACGACGGCTACCGCGCCGACGCGCTCAAGGCCAAGGCCGGCCGCAACGCCGACCTGCTCGCGCGCGCGCTCGCGCAGGCGCCCGACGACGCCTACCTGCACTACCAGATCGGCAAGGACCACGACGTCTACGAACGCTGGGCCGACGCCTGCGCGCACTTCGCCCGCTCGCGCGCCTGCGAGGACGCCAGCGGGGCCACGGTCACGCTCGTGGGCACCACGCCCGGCTGGCACCACGACCGCCTGGTGCGCGAGCTGCACGCGCTCAAGAAGTGCCGCCAGCACGCGCAGGCCGTGCTGCTGGCCGAGGCCGCGATGGCCACGTGGTCGCACTCGCCCGACTTCTTCTTCGCGCTCGGCGACGTGCTGCTCGACTGGGCGACCGAGGAGCCCGCGCGCGCCGGCGAGCTGCTGCCGATGATCGAGTCGTCCTGGCTGCGCTGCCTGGAGATCGGCGAACGGCCCGACCTCGAGGGCTCGGTGGCCGGCCGCGGCAGCACGCTGGCGGCGCGCAACCTGGTCGTGCTGTACGAAGGCACCGGGCGGGCGCTGGAGGCGCTCAGGATCCGGCAGTCGCACTGAGCCGAACTGGCCGCCCGGAGGCTTCTTTTCGACGCTTGGCCGACGCCGCAGCTCTTCAGAATCGGCGCATGACCGTCCCCATGGCCGGTCGCGACTCGGAGCCCGGTTCCATGAAGAACGTCCCCGCTATCCACCTGGCGATCATCCAGCCTGCCGGCTACGTGCATTCGCTCGGCTTCCTGGACCAGGCGCAGTACTTCCGCCACATGTTCCGCCGCCTCGGCGCGCGCGTGACGATGGGCAAGAACCGGCTGCGCGAGGACGCGGTGAACTTCGTCTTCGGCGCGCACCTGGGCTTTCCCGCCGGCTGGACCGAGCGCCACGCCTGCGTGTTCGTCAACCTCGAGCAGCTCGGCGACGGCGGCGCGGCCGTCAGCCCCGACTACCTGAAGCTGCTGCGCCGCTCGGCCGTGGTGGACTACGACGCCGCCAACGTGCCGGCCTACGCCGCCGACCCCGACGACGTGCCCCTCTTCACGTTCGGCTACGGCGCCTACCTCGACCAGCCCACGCTGGCGCTGGAGCAGCGTCCGATCGACCTGCTGTTCTTCGGCAGCGTGAACCCGCGCCGCCGCGAGTTCATCGCGCAGGTGGAAGCCGCGGGCCTGAGCGTGGCGATGTTCGACTCGGCCATCTACGGCCCCGAGCGCGACCACTACATCCGCCAGGCCAAGGCGGTGCTGAACTGCCACTTCTACGAGAGCAACCGCTTCGAGCAGGCGCGGGCGTTCCATTGCCTGTCTCTGGGCACGCCGGTGATCTCGGAGTACACGCCCACCACCGCGCCGGCCCCGGCCTTCGTCGATTCGGTGCTGTGGCTGCCCGAGCAGGTCCAGGAGTGGTTCCGCCTGCACTTCGACACGCCCGCCTTCTTCGAGGAGGCGCGCAAGCGCCTGGCCGCGTTCCGCAGCGCCGACGCCGCGCACGACCCGATCGCGCAGTACGCCGACCTGCTGGATTTCGCCAGCGGCTTCCGGCAGGGCTTCCAGACCGTGCGGGTGCCCGGCCCGTGGTCGCCGCGCGCGATCCAGCTGGCCGCCGGCGCCGACTACAAGCCGGGCTGGCTCAACGTCGCGGCCTCGGCACAGGACGATCCCGACCTCGTGCTCGACCTCGCGCAAGCGCTGGCCCTGCCGTGCGAGCTCGCCACGCCCTCGGGCGGCCGCGTGCTGCTGCAGGAGGAGGCGGTCGAGCTGGTGGTCGCCGACGCGGCCCACGCCGACGCGGCGACGCTGTCCAACGTGCTGCGGCTGCTGAAGGTGGGCGGCTCGTGCGCCATCGACCAGCCCTGCGGCGCCGGCCGATCGCCGCGCCAGGACTGGACCGAATTGACCGACGACTTCTGGCGCCTGGGCTGGCTGGCGCACCGCTTCGAGCACGCCGCCACGCAGTGGCTCGACGACAAGGGCAACGCCGTCGCGCCCGAACGCGCCGTGCGCATGCGCGTGGTGCTGCACAAGGCGGTGACGACCCCGCGCGAGCGCACGCTGGCGCGCACCATGCAGTTCGACTTCGGCCTGGGCGACGACCTGCGGGAACGCGTCGAGCCGGAGGAGGCCCTGCCGTCGCTGGCCGGAACGCCGGCGGTGCCCACCTACGTGGCGCCGCAGCCGATGCCCGCGGCGGCGCCGGCGCCGGTCGATGCGCCCGCGCCGCGCCGCGGCGTGCCCGCGTCGCTGATGGCCACCGTCGCGGCGGCCGCGGCGAAGTCCGCCGCCGCCGAGCCCGTGGCCGCGCCGCGCGCGCCGCACCCGGCCGGCCTGCCCCCGTCGCTGGTCGCCCTGCTGCTCGACTGATCCTGGAGCCACCGAGATGAACGACGCCAACCTCTTTCTCGTCCTCGCCTTCGACCACCCGACCCGCGCGGTCGAGAGCGTGGGCGTGCGCATGGCCGCGGGCCTGTCCACGCTGGGCTTCGACGCCCGGGTGCTGTCGCTGCCGCGCGACCTGGCCGCGCTCACGCAGCTGGCGCCCGCACAGGTCAGCGGCGTGCTGTCGCTGGGCCCGCTGCCGCTGCAGGCGCGCGTGGGCGAACGCCGGCTGTGGGAACACTTCACCTGCCCGGTGTCGGTGTACATGCTCGACGCCATCCTCTACGACATGGCCCGCGTGCCGGTCATGGGCGACTTCCTCAACGCCGCGCGCATCGACGCGCGGCTGGGCATCGTGTCGCCGGAGGCCGGCTACCGCGACTGGCTCGGCAAGACGCTCGCCGTGCAATGGGACCACGTGCCGTTCGCGGCCTTCCCGTGCGTGCAGCGCGGCGCGTTCGCGCACGCGGCCGGCCCCGAGCCGGTGGTGCTGCCGCGCGTGGCCGTCATCGGCACCATCGGCAACGAGCTGGGCGGCACGCCGGCCGGCGAGACGCTGCCCGACCTGCTGGCCCGCGTGGGCGGCTCGCTGGCGAGCGCCGACCGACTGGCCGACCTGCACGACGCGATCCTCGCGCCCGGCGCCGACAACATGCCCGCGCTGACCGTGGCGCGCACGCTGGGCTGGGGCCCGGAGCGCGCGTTCGACCGGCCGTCGCTGGCGCTGATGGTGGCCGTGGACTCGTGGGTCAAGCGCGACCGCCGCATCCAGGCCGTCGCCAGCCTCGCCGGCGTGGCGGTCGATTTCTACGGCACCGGCTGGCAGGAACAGTTCGGCGCGACCCCGGGCTTCAACTACGTCGGCCGCGTGCACCACGACAACATCGCCCGCGTGCTGGCCCACTACCGCGCCACCGTCAACTTCGACCCCTGCTGGCAGGACGGCGTGCATGACCGCGTGTACTCGGCGGCCGCGATGGGCACGCACGTGTTCACCAACACGAACACGGGCCTGGCGGCCGCGGCACTGCCTGCGGACCTCGTGACCACGTACGACCCGACGCGGCCGCAGCTGGCGGCGCTGGTGCGGCGCAGCGGGGTGCTGGAGTCGGCGGCGCCGACGTCGGCGCGGGCGGACGTGCTGGCGCGCCACAACTGGGGCTCACGGATGGCCGGCTGGCTGTGCGCCGCGCGCGCGCCGCGCGCGGGCGCGGTGGCACGCGAGGCCGAGGCCCGCGAAGTGGAACACGCGACGGCCTGAGCTCCGCCCGCTTCAACGACAACGCCCGCGATGCGGGCGTTTTTCATGGGCGCCGGCAGGTCGGACGGCAAAGGGGCCTGGCATCTCCCCGGATCGCGCTGTCGCCCTGCCTCGAGCGGAAACGCCGATCGCGATTCGAGGCAATGCCAGCCCCCTCGTCTGTCCTCCACCCGGAAAGCGAAACGCCCGCACGAGGCGGGCGTCCTTCCAGGCGCGAGCCGGACTCAGGCGACGGCCTCGAGCACCGTCTGGTTGCGCAGCTTCGCCAGAGTCTGGTTGATCAGCGTCGACGACGTCGTCTTCGTGTACGGCATGTAGACGATGCGCACGCCGACCTCGGCGAACTCCTTGTCCAGCGCCTTCCAGCGTTCGTTCTGGTACCAGTCGTCGCCGACGAACATGATGTTGAACTTGTAGCGCTGCCACGCGTCCATCTTGTCCATCGTCTCCTGCGGCACCGCGACGTCGCAGTAGCGCGACGAGCGCACGATCTCGATGCGCTCCTCGAACGGGATCACCGCCCGCTTGTTCTTGTAGCTCACCAGCTCGTCCACCGTGACGCCCACGATCAGGCGATCGCACATCGCGCGCGCGTTGCGCAGGATATTCACGTGGCCCACGTGAAAGAGATCGAACACACCGGCCGCGTACCCTACGTCCATGACAAGGCCTCCAGACTGAGATCCTGAAACACTCGGTATTCCTGTTGCCTGCTCGCCTGCCGATGGCCGGCGGTGCGGGCGACGAAACCCACCTTGGCGCGTGCGAGCGGCCCGTTCAGGCCGCGCACGCGCAACATCTCGCGCAGCGGACGCTTGGCGCCGCCCGCATCCAGCTTCAACTCGCCGCGCTGGCGATAGCACATGCGCGCCAGCCGCCGGTCGGCGAACGGCACGCGTGCCTCCTTGCCGGCGGCCATGGACGCGAAGTCCATGCGGCGCAGCAGGCCGGGCAGGTGCAGCTGCCAGAAGAAATCCTCGACGAACTCGAGCACGGTCTTTCCGCGCGCCAGCTTGTCGATCCAGGCGGCCAGGCGCGGCCCCGGATCGAGGTCGTCGCTGTAGCCGTACAGGCGGAAGAACGCGTCGCGGTCGAGCGGCTCGCCGCGCGCGCTGGCCTGCGCGGCCCACGCGAAGATGCGGTCGTAGCCGAACATCAGCTCGTCGGCGCCCTCGCCGGTCAGCACCACCTTCTCGGCGGGCGACATCGCGCTGCAGGCGGCGTGGATCAGCGCCTCGTTGGGCACCGACAGCGGCTCGCCGCGCAGGCGCGCGAGTTCGCGCCAGCGCGCAGCCAGGCTCGTGTCGGCGATGCTCACCGGCACGCAGGCGCGGCCGAGGGCCCGCGCGGTGTCGGCCGCGGCGTCGAATTCGTTGCTCTCGGGCAGGCCGGCGCTGTACGTGCGCGCCACGCGGGACAGCGCGACGATGAGCGCGCTGTCGATGCCGCCCGACAGCAGCGCGACGTTGTCGACGTCGCTCATCTCGTGGTCGCGCACCACGCGCGCCAGCAGCGCGTCGAACGCGCCCTGCTCGAGTTCCTCGCCGGACGGCTCCCAGCGCCAGCCGCGGGTGCGGCGGCCGTCGGAATGCATGCGCTCGCCCGGCTGCACCTCGTCGACGCCCACGAAGAACGTGTGGCCGGGCGCCGGACGGCGCACGAGGCGCCATTCGCGCAGCGACTGCGCGTCGACGGCGCTGCCGGCGAGCTGCGCCAGCGCGGCCGGCTCCGAGGCGAACGCAGTACCCCATGCGGTATCCACGCGGTGCAGCGGCTTGATGCCCAGCGGGTCGCGCGCGGCGATCCACTCGCCGCTCAGCGCGTCGACGATCACGAACGCGTACATGCCTTCGAGCTCGTCCAGGAAGGCCTCGCCCATGAGCGCGTAGCCGGCCAGCAGGGTCTCGGTGTCGGACGTGGTGCGCAGCACGACGCGCTCGTCCAGCCGGTGCTTGCGGCGCAGCTCGGCGTGGTTGTAGATCTCGCCGTTGAAGACGATGTGCCAGCGGCCGCCGTCCAGCGCGAACGGCTGGTCGGAACGCGGCAGCGGATCGACGATCGCCAGGCGGTTGTGCCCCATCCAGATCGTGCCGTCGCGCAGTCCCAGCAGCTGCTCGGCGTCCGGGCCGCGGAAGCCTTGGCGGGCGAGCGCGCGCGCGACGTCCTCGCGCGCGAGCCGCTCGGGCCGCGTGGCGTGGACGAAGAGGATGCCGCACATGCGCCGGGTTCCCGTCAGGCGAGCACGCGCTCGACCTCGGCGGCGATCAGCGCGCTGGTGCGCTCGCCAGCGAGGCTGTCGGGGTGGTCGAACAGGCGCGCGCGCAGCGCGTCGCGGTTGGCCGCGAACTCGGCCGGCTCCTCGGCCAGGAGCACGCAGGCCGCCACGAGCTCGTCGGCGGTCGTCACCGTGGCGCCCAGCGGTGCGCGCACCTTCTCGTCGAACAGCTCGCGCGAGTCGGCCACGTAGGCGTCGTGGTCGGGACGCCAGAGCAACACGGGGCGCTGCGTCATCAGGTAGTCGAACATCAGCGACGAGTAGTCGGTCACCAGGGCGTCGGTGGAGGTCAGCAGCGGGTAGATGTCGGTGCCGGGCGCGACGAAGCCGACGCCGGGGCACTGCGCCTCCAGACGCGGCTGGTGGCGCTGCTCGAGCGGGTGCAGGTTGACGAGCAGCAGGTGGCCGTGGCGCGCCAGGCCGCGCGCGGCCTCGTTGAGCGCCTCGGGATGCAGCCAGCTGCCGTTGCCGCTGTCGCGGTAGGTCGGCGTGTAGAAGAACACCTTGCCGCCGCGCGAGCGCACGGTGCGGCAGGCCGCCAGCGCGGCCGTGTCGACGTTGAGCAGGTCGAGCTCGGTGGGCTCGCGCAGCAGCACGTCGTTGCGCGGATAGCCGACATTGGCGTAGCGGTCGAACGCGAACCAGCGGCGCCATTCGCCCTCGGCCTGCGCGCTGGAGCCCACGAACACCGACATGTCGCCGCACGAGGCGAGGTTCTGCGCGTGCGCGAGCGTCATCTGCGCCAGGCCCACGTTGGCGCGCAGCGCGATCTCCTTGATCGAGATGCCGTGCCACAGCTGCACCTCGGCGGCGCCCGAGAACAGCGCGACCTGGTACGGGTTGGGCGACGCGATCGCGGTGTAGTGGGTGTCGATCACGCGCACCGCGGTGCGCAGCGCGGCACTGGTGTGCTCGCGCGTCCAGGTGGTCCAGTCGACCGGGAAGTGGTTGACGCCCAGCGTCTTCATCAGCGCGTCCTGCTCACGCGTCTGCGGCGCGAACCAGCACTCGATGCCCAGCGCCTGCGCGCGCTGCGCGAAGTCGAGCCAGGCGTACTTGATGTTGCCGGCAAAGCCGGTGCTGCCGATGAAGACGACGCGGCGATCCTTGGGCGTGATCTGCGAGATGCGCGTCAGGCGCTCGTTGATGCGGTCGCGTTCCTGCGCGGCGTGGAGCGTGCGCAGGTGCTGCAGCACGGTGCCGTTGAGCTCGGCCACGGTCTTGCGCAGCGCTTCCAGCTCGCTGCGGGTGGCGGCGTCGTCCGCCGGCGCCGGAGGCAACGGAAAGCCGAGGGGCGCTCGGGGGTTGGCGAGGGCGGCGATGGCGGACAAGGGCGTCTCCTGGATGCTGGTTCGATTCGACCATGCGCCCCCCGGGCGCGGTCCGTCGAACAAAGGGCGAGACGCCCCCCGATTTCAGTGCGTGGCCAGGCGCGCCGGCTGCATCTCGCCGGGCTTGCCGGCGCCGGAGTCCTTGGGCTTGACGAAGCGGATGGCGTGCGCCTTCAGGGCGCGCTCGAGCACCACGCTCGGGATCGAGCGCGGATAGCGCACCTGCCCGTTCTGCTGGCCCGACCAGTACCCCAGGTGGTTGGCCAGGTAGCGCGTGGACTGCAGTGCCGTCACCGGCAGCTGGCCGCACGACTCGATCAGCGCAGACAGCACCGCGTCGATCTCGTTGGGCGTGCTGCCGATGCAGATCGCGTCGCCGTTCTGCAGCAGGCCGCCGTAGGTCAGGTGCAGGTCGCTCGGCTGCTCGACCATGTGCGCGGCCGACACCAGCCATTCCTCCTGGACGGGATCCAGGCCGGCCTTCTTGCTGAACGCGTAGTTCGGGCCGCCCACCGGCCGCGTGTGCTTGACGGGCGTGCTGTCGATCACCGCCACCTTGCCCAGCGTGGACAGGCGCGGCCACACGCCGTCGAGCCCGTAGCCGCTGATCGAGTCCTTCATGGTGTGGAACACGCGCGCGAGCATGTCGGTCGACAGCACCGGCGCCATGATCTCCACGAAGTTGGTGAAGCGCAGCTGGAAGGCGCTGTGCTGCATCGTGATGACGTGCGAGAAGTACGAATCGGGAGTGAGCGCGGGCTGCGCCAGCTCGAGCGCGAGCTCGTCGCAGATCCGGAACATGCGCGTGACGTCCTCGGGCACGCACAGCAGGTCGTCGTCGGGCAGCCAGACGTAGCGGTACTGCGAGATGGTGTCCCAGTGCGCGCGGATGGTCTCGTACAGGCCCGGCCACTTGGCGCCCTTTTGCATGTGCACGAACGCGGCGCCGGGCGCCTCGGGCGGCTCGTCGGCGAACCACGACAGCGCGTAGTCGAACTCCTGCGCGGCCAGGCGCTCGACCGCGTGCGGATGGAGCGAGGACTTGCCGGCGCGGAACAGGGCGAGGTAGGGCTTCATGTCGTGTCCTTCGGGGTCAGGCGGCGAGGCGTTCGTCGGCGGCGGGGGCGGTCAGGCGCGCGCACAGGGCCAGCGCGGCGGCGACCACCTGGTCCATGTTGTAGTAGCGATATTGCGCGAGGCGACCGATGAAGTGGACGTCGGTCTCGGCATCGGCCAGCGCCTCGTAGCGCTTGTACTGCGCCTCGTTGAGCGGGTTGGGCACCGGGTAGTACGGGTCGCCCTCGGCGCACGGGAACTCGCGCACGATGGACGTGCCCGCATGGTCCTGCTGCGTGAGGTGACGGAACTCGGTGATGCGCGTGTAGTCGTGGTCGAGCGGGTAGTTCACGGTGCCCACGTCCTGGTAGCGCGCCACGCCGGGCAGGTGCTCGTGCTCGAAGCGGATCGAGCGGTAGGGCAGCTTGCCGTAGCAGTGGTCGTAGTAGGCGTCGATCGGGCCCGTGAAGATGGTGCGGGTGCACGCCAGCTGCGCGCGCACGGCGGCGTGGTCGACGCCCGTGCGCACCTCGATCAGCGGGTGGTCGAGCATGCGCTCGAACAGCACCGTGTAGCCGTCGGCGGGCATGGCCTGGAAACGGTCGGTGAAGTAGCGGTCGTCGTCGTTGGTGCGCGTGGGGATGCGCGCGGCCACGCCGGCCGACAGCTGCGACAGGTCGAGCCCCCACTGCTTGCGCGTGTAGCCACGGAAGAACTTCTCGCACAGGTCGCGACCGACGCTGTTGAGCACCACGTCCTCGGACGTCTTGACGGCGTCCTTGGGCTCGCGCACGCGCTCGAGGAACGCGGCCACGCCGGCCTCGTCCAGGTCGAGGCCGTAGAGCTCGTTGATCGTGGTGCGGTTGATCGGCATCGGGTAGCCGCGGCCGTCGACCACCGCGCGGACGCGGTGCTCGTAGGGCAGCCACGCGGTAAAGCGCGACAGGAACTCGAACACGCGCTCGCTGTTCGTGTGGAAGATGTGCGGGCCGTACTCGTGTACCAGCACGCCGTGGGCGTCCAGGCGGTCGTACGCGTTGCCGGCGATGTGCGGGCGGCGCTCGATGACGAGCACGCGTTCGCCGGCATCCGCCAGCGCGCGGGCGCAAGTCGCTCCGGCAAAGCCGGCTCCAACGACGAGGGTGACCACGGGAAAACCTTTCCTGACGCCGGCCGCGGCGCGCGGACGGTCCTTCAGGCAAAAGTCTAGGGTGGGCTCCCCGGCGGCAAGGGCGGGAAGTGGGCGGGATTGACCGTCCAGTTCCGCGCGGCGTTCAGGCCAGCTGCTTCTGCGCGTGCAGCACCATGGCCCGCAGCGTCGTCCGCTCGCGCTCCGTGAGCTTGCGCTCCTTGCGGCTCAGCAGCATCAGCCGGCCCGGCGTGCCGTCGGGCGCCTTGAACGACTCGGCGGCGACCACATGGAAGCCGGCCGCGTCGCGCAACGGCGGCGCATGCGCCAGCGCGTCGCCCGACACGATGCGGGCGGCATCGACGTTGCACATCTTGGCGATGTCCATCAGGAGGAAACCAACATCGTCGAATCGGGACATGGCGATCTCGGTAGGCTGGAGGGGCCGGAGTTTGTCAGCGCTGTCAGGCAGCACGGGGCAAACCCGCCTGTCGAGTCATGATATCCCAGGGCCACGATACCCAGATGGGTATTTTGACCGCCCTTTTGTAGGAATTTGCCTGACACGTGACGTGGCGCCAGGACGACTCAAGTCGCGGAAGTGGACTTATGTTGCCTCCCAGTTCCCCGCTTTAAAGTTCATCCCACGTTGACACCGTTTCTTCCTTCAAACGAACCAAGGACAAGCATCATGGAAACCAACCAAATCCTCGCCGAGATCCGCGAAGCCAACCTGTCCTACATGATGCTGGCGCAGAGCCTGATCCGTTCGGATCGCGAACAGGCGCTGTTCCGCCTGGGCATCTCGGAAGAGACCGCCAACATGATCGCGTCGCTCACCCCGGCCCAGATGATGAAGATCGCCTCGGGCAACACGCTGCTGTGCCGCTTCCGCATGGACGACGACCTGGTCTGGAACCTGATCACCAGCCACGGCAAGACTGCCGCGAACGAGACCGTCTCGCGCCTGCACGCCTCCATCCTGATGGCCGGCCGCCACCAGGAAGCCGCGTAAGCCGCCGTCGCTTCGCGAAGTCAGCCCCAGAACGAACACCAGGCAGGAGAGATCACCATGAGCCGCGTCAAGAG
>OUNM010871299.1_pt1 | contig 11768 bp, 9 predicted proteins | sample 1769961 | NCBI WGS metagenome assembly OUNM01 (sample SAMEA3914820, study PRJEB12502) | metagenome | biome: forest; material: soil | place: USA | collected 2012-03-12 | depth 0.3 m
CCGCCCCGCGCCGCCGCGGCCCCCCCCCCCCCCCCCCCCCCCCCCCCGCCACTGGCGCGGGAAGCGGCAGCGTATCGACCCCAGGCAGACCGGCGCCGACCAGCGTCTGCAACGCCACCTGTCGATCCATCAGCGCAAGCTCGAGCGTCATGACATCCTGTTCCCTGGTGAAGCGTGCGGTGATAAGCTCGACATAGGCCGCCTCGTCGATCGCCGATGCGCCATGCGCCGCCTCCGCCCGCTGCGCGGCGAGCCGCGCCGCCGGAAGGTCGGCACGGGCAATCGCGAGCTGGCGGGTGAGTTGCTCCATCTCGGCGAGTGTCGCGCCGACCTCGCCGGTGGTGGCCGCCAGCCGCGCGGCATATTCCGCCTGAAGCTGCGCCCGCGTCGCCCGCACAGCGGCAATGCTGCCCTGCCCGCGGTCGAAGATCGGCAGGCCGATGGTGGCCTGCGGGCCGATGTTGAGCACCTTGCTCGAATCGCGGGTGGCCGAACCGCCGAGCACTAGATCGGGGAATTGCGTCAGGATCGCCTGTCGCACGGTTTCCTCCTGCGCGGCATAACCGAGCCGCAACGCCAGCAGGTCCGGGCGGCGATCGGGGAGCGTGGCGAGGCTGGCGCGGATCGCCGCCGGATCGAACGGCGGCAGCTCCGCTGCGGCGGCGAGTGGGACGACCGTGTCCGGCGCAAACCCAAGCAGCGCATTGAGCTGATGGCGCAGCGACAGGATACGCTGGTCGAGCGTGTCGAGGGTGACGCGCGCGGACTGGAAGGCAGTGCGGGTCGGCGCGGCGATGACCAGCGTGGTGTTACCGGCAGCAAGCGCCTGCTCCACCGCCTCATCGCGAGCGCGGAGTATCCGCACCGCCTGTTCCGCGAGCGGCCGAGCCCGCGCCGCGCCGATCAGATCCACCGCAAGCTGGCGCGCCTGCCCCGCCACCTGCCATTCCTGCCAGAGCAGATCGGCATCCGCTTGCCCCAGGTTGTCGCGCGCGGCGCGACGCTTCGAGCGATAGGTGACGATTGCCTTGATGTCCTGCGTCAGGCCGACGCTCCACGCCGGCGCGACGCCATCGCCCGAGATAAGCGGCAAGAAGGCGACCGCCAGCGACGGGTTGGGCAGGATACCGCTCTGGATCAACGCGGCCTCGGCCAAGCCCCGCTTGGTCCGCGCAACCTTGAGGTCGAGATTATTCTCGAGCGCCAGCCGCACCACGTCGCCGACGCCGAGTGACCGTTCAAACGGCACCGAGACGAGCGGCGGTGTCGTCGCGAGCGGCGCGGGCGCATAATGCTGGCAGGCCGTCGCCAGCAGCGCAGCGGTCAGGATCAGGCGCCTCATGCCGCAAACTCCAACATGACCGTCAAGCCGGGCGCATTGTCGCCGATCGACAGCCGCGCGCCGTGGATATGGGCTATCGCCGCGACCAGGCTTAGGCCCAGACCATGCCCCGGCCGGCTCCGGCTCGCCTCCAGCCGCGCGAAGCGGTGCGTGATGCGGTCGCGATCGCCCTCCGGCACGCCCGGGCCGTCATCGGCCACCGACAGGCGCGCGCCCTCGGGGCCGGCGGACAGGCTCAGCGTGATCGTCGTGCCCTGCGGCGTGTGGACCTGCGCATTGTCGAGCAGGTTGATGAGGGCCTGCGCGATCAGTTCGCGATCCCCGAACACCGGCGCGACGGGATCGACATGACAGAGGAGCAGCCGCCCGCCATCCTCGACCGCCGGCGCGTAGCTCTCGCCGATCTCGGCCACCAGCGCGGCGATGTCGACCGGCCCGAACGACGCGCGCAGCTTACCCGCCTCGATCTCCGACAGACGCAGAATCGCGGCGAACAGCGCGAGCACCTCGTCGCTCTGCTCGATGGCACGCTCGATCGTCGCCTCGGTCGCGCCGGCGCGCAGGCCATCCTCGAGCTGGTTGCGCAGCCGGGCGAGCGGCGTGCGCAGATCATGCGCGACATCGCCCGACACCCGGCGAAGATTGTCGAGGAGCCCGCCGATGCGATCGAGCATCGCATTGAGCGCCGCCGACAGCCGGTCAAACTCGTCGCCGCGCGAACCAACTGGGATGCGCGGGCCGAGATCGCCGGCCATGATTGCCTCCGCCGCGCCGCTGATGCGCGACAGACGCCGCCGCAGATAGGCCCCGAGCAGCAAGGCGCCAGCGCCCCCAATCAGCACCACGACCCCGAAGGCCGCGGCCAGCAGCGAGAGGATCAGATGGTCGGTGCCCTCCAGCTCGTCCCAGTCAGCGGCGACCACGAGGCGCTCGCCGTCCCCTAGATCGACCGCCAGGGCGCGGGCCGAATCGGCCCCTTCGATCGGATCACGGAAGTTGATGGTCTGCCAACCGGGGCGCGGCCGCCCCGCGACGAGCGAGCCGGCGACCCGGCGGCCGTCGGCCGAGAAAAGCGCATAGCCGAGATCGTTGGTCGCGCGTGCGATCTCGCGGCGGGCGATCACCAGGCGCAGGCTGAGCGCGCCTTCGCTGCGATATTCGCTGACCAGCGAGCTCATCTCGGCAGCGATCCGGTCGTCGAGCTGCCCGCGCAACGCGACATGTGCCGCGGCATAGACGCCGAGCCCGAGCGCCAGCGTCGCCAGCGCGAAGGCTGACGAATAGATGATCGCGATGCGATAAGCGGCGCTGCGGATCACGCCGGCTCCTCGATACGCAGCCGATAGCCGGCGCCGCGTACCGTCTCGATCACGTCCTTCACACCCCCCAGCGCGAGCTTGGTGCGGAGCCGGCTCATATGCGTCTCGACGAGGTTGGTTTGGGGATCGAAGTGGAAGCCCCACACGCTTTCCAGCAGCATGGTGCGCGTTACGATCCGGCCGGCGTTGCGCATCAGCTCCTCGAGCAGACGGAATTCGCGGGGCTGGAGCGGGATCAACCGCCCGTCGTGGCGCACCTCGCGGTGGAGCACGTCCATCGCCAGCGGCCCGACGGTGAGCGCGGTCACCGAGTCACCGGCCGAACGCCGCCGCATCAGCGCGTTGAGCCGCGCCACCAGCTCGGACATCGCGAAGGGCTTGACCAGATAATCGTCAGCACCAGCCTCCAGCCCGTCGACGCGGTCCTCGATGCGGCCGAGCGCCGTGAGCATCAGGATCGGCAAGGCAGTCCCGGCCGCCCGCGCCTGTTGCAGCACGGCCAAGCCATCGAGCTCCGGCAGCATCCGGTCGAGTATAGCGACGTCGAAGCCTTCGGCGGTCAGCCGGGCGAGCGCCTCCGTGCCGGTCGCGGCCCAGATCACGTCGTGCCCCAGTTCGATCAGGCCGCGTGCGATGAAGTCCGCCGCGGTGGCGTCGTCTTCTGCGACCAGAACCCGCATCTCAACCTCTCGCGCCCCATGCATGCCCAGCACCCTTAGCCGGCCCGCCGGGCGGCGAAGCATACAATTTCCCAATGTCAGTGGCTCGCCTCCGACATGATGCTGCGGGTTTTGGACGACGGCGGCGTGATCAGGGAGTGTACGACATCGGCAACCCGAGGGCGATGAATAGCCCGCTCCGCATCCACCGTTCTCCCTCGTGGCGAGGAAAGGCCATGAAGGTGGCGACATCGCACGGGCACGCGCTGGATGTCGGCTGGTTCGCCCGGATGTTGATGTGGGCGACGCGCAACTGCCAGCATCCGGCTAGAACCCCGTGGAAAGCCCCAGACGGATTGTGCGCGGGCGAAGCGGAGTCACCTGCCGCGCCATGGCAACCGTGAAAGGGTCTCCGAGCGCGAACTGGTTGCGGCCGTCATCGAGCAGATTGCTGACGTCGAGCGTGACCGACAGGGCGCGCACGGTCCAGCGCAGGCCCGCGCTGGTGTCGACATAATGTCCCTGCGGCAGCGCCAGGATCGGGCCGACGCCCAGCCTGGACGAACCCACATAGCGCGCCGCCGCCGTGAACCCGATCGCACCCACACTCCCCAAACGCCGCTCATAGCTCACCCGCCCCTGTCCGCCCATGTCGGCGACATTGGGCAGCGAGGCGTCCTTTTCGCCGACGAAGCCCGGTGCCGGATCGGAGAGCGCGCTGTCGTTGAGGAAGAGGCTCCCCGAAAGCGCCAGGCCGGGCAGCGGCCGCCAGCCGGCCCGCGCCTCAAATCCCACGACGCGGCCATTGCCGATATTGGCGGTCATGGGCAGTCCGCCGCCATCGACAAGATCGGCCTGGATGCTCTCCCAATGCGCGTAGGAGACCGCGGCGGTCGCATCGACCCGGCTCGCCGCGTCCCCCAGCCGTAGGCCGGCCTCGACGGTGGCGAGGCTGTCTCCCCGAAAGCGCTCGACCGACCGATCCGAAACCGACAGGCCGCCAGCACGATAGCCCTCTTGATATCGCGCATAGGCCGAAAGCCCGGCATCTATCTTCCACAACAGGCCGGCCGACGGCAGGAAGACGAGCGTCCTATGGCGATGATCCGGCGCGTTGTCGGCATGGTCCAGCACTTCGCCCGATAGGGAGTCGAAGCCGATCCGCCCGCCCCCGGTCGCATACATGCGATCGGTGAGCCGGATCGTCGCCTCCCCGAAGATCGCCGCCTCGCTGACTGCGTTGCGGCTGCCCGAAATGCGCGCCAGCGCCAAAGGCGGGCCCAGCTCGCGGTTGATGCGATCGGCGCTGTGCAGCAGTTCCACGCCCCCCACCCAGCCGCTGCCGTCCGCCGCCTGGCGCGACAGGCGGGTCTCGTTGGTGACGAGAGTGATGCGATCATCCTCGTGGAACAGACGCGGCGCGGTGGGCGTGAGCGAGGCGTCGTAATCGGTTGCGACGTCATGCTGCACGACGGAGGTGGCGGAGACGAGCTCCGCTGCGCCGATCGGATGGCGTACAATGACGCTGCCCAGCGCATAATCATTGTCGAAGGGCTGCGGCAGCACGCTGCGCCGTTGCAGCCTTTCTTCGCCGCGCTCGGCATATTGGCCGTCGCGGCTGTTGATGTTCTGGAGGACGGCGGTGAAATCGATGGTCCAGTCGCTGTCGGGCTGGATCCGAAGCTCTGCACGACCACCCTCGGTCCGCGTGCGGTTGATGTTCGACAGCCCGCGCCCCGGATCGTCAATATAGCCGCCGTCGATCGTCCAATAGGCGAGCAGGCGAAGCCCCGCCCGGTGCTTCGCGATCGGCACGTTGACAAGCGCGGCCTCGTCCCAGCTGGCAGCGCCATGCGATGTTCCCGATACGCCAAGCGAGACTCCGATCGCGAAGCGCTCGAGATCGGGCATGACGGGGACCAGCCGAATGATGCCGCCCAGGGCGCCTGCGCCATAGAGCGTGCCCTGCGGCCCCTCCAGCACCTCGACCGAGGCGATGTCGTAGAGGGCGAGATCGGGGTCGGGCGCGTTATAGTTGAGCCGCGCCTCGCCGAGATACTGGCCGACCGTCGACTGGCTCGGGCCGTTGAAGCTCGAATCGGCGATACCGCGCACGAACAGCTTGTTGCGCCCCGTTCCCAGATGCGTGGAGCTCAGGATCGGCAGCTCGTTCACCAGCACTTCCGAGCCATGGGCCCGGTCGCCGAGCGGGATCGTGCGGACATCCGTCACCACCACCGATCCGGGATAGGCGGCCATCGGAAGATCCCGCTTGCTGCCGGTCACGACGATAGCCCCGGCAGGGGGCGGCGGTACGGCGGCTTCCGGCCGCTTCGGCGCAGGCAGCGGCCTCGCGAGGATGCGGAAGGCGTCTGGGCCGATCGCAACCGCGCGTGCCCGCGTACCGCTCAGCATCCGCTCGAGAGCATGCGCCACGTCGAGGTGACCATGTACCGCGTGGACGGGCACTCCACCCAGCGCCGGATCGTCGAGCCCGATGGTGACGCCGGCCTGCTCGCCGATCTGCACCACCGCATCGGCAAGGCGCCCCGCCGGAATGTCCAGCATCGGGGGCTGGGCAGCAGCAACCCCCGTCGCCCAGCCCGCGACTGCCCAGAACAGGCCGGCGCGGACGCCCCGCTTCACCGCTTGGCGGGAGAAAGGTGCCAACCATGTCCGGCGCGCGCCACGGCGAGTCCCATGATCGCCGCCAGCCGGTGCACCGTCCGGTCATGATCGGCATCGAGCATCACCACACCGGTGAAACGCCGCCCGGACAGCAGCGGGTCGAGCGTCACGGGCTCGCCAAGGCTGCGCGAGAGATCGCGGACGACCCGCTCCAACGATACATCGCGGAACGACAGTCGACCGTTACGCCAGTCGCCAACGCTGACCGGTTCGACGCGGGCGATCATGGTCGTGCGGCCGTCCGCCGCAATCCGCGCGCCCTGCCCGGCGCCGAGCCGCGTCGCCTGCCCTTCCTGCCCGGCCAGCACGGTCCCCTCCTGCACCGCAATCTCGGCTGCCCCTTCATCGAGCGCCACATTAAAGGCGGTGCCGACATCGCGCACCACGCCTCCTCCGGCGTGGACGACGAACGGCCGGGTGGCATCATGGACCACCTCGAAATAGGCCTCGCCGCGCGTAAGCGTCACCATCCGCGGCTGGGCGGGATCGAGGCGTAGGCCGGTGTCGCCGTTGAGGGCGACGCGGGTCCCGTCCGCCAGCGCCAGACTGCGCGTGATGCCCGGTGGTGTCGCAATCGTCTCGAGCGCGCCCGGGGCGTGATGCAGCTGCGGCGCCACGACCAACCCGACGATTCCAGCCGCAACCGCGATCCCGGCCGCTCCGCGCCAGCGACGGCGTGCGACGACGGGGTGCAGATTGTCGTTGACCGGCTCCAACTTGTCTGGCGGTGGCACCGGGCCGGCCAGCGCCAGCCCGGCGGTCGCCTCGTCGATCAGTGTCGAAACCCGATTGAACATCGTCAGGTTGCGCGGATCGGCTTCGAGCCAGGCGGCATGCGCCTCCCACTCCGAAAATTCCGGATCCTCGACGCGACGAACCCAGGCCAACGCCTCCTCTTCACGGCGGCGGTCGAGCTCAGCCATCAGTCCGCCCCTTTTCCGCACGGGGAGCAGCCTCGCTCTGTTCCAGCCGCATTCGGGCGGACAGCACCGCTCGATAGGCCTTCTGAAGATGTTTCTCGACGCCGCTCAGAGTGATGCCGAGCTCCTCGGCGATCTGCCGTTGCGAAACACCCTCCACGCGGTGGCGGCGGAAGATATAGTCGGTGCGGGCGCCAAGCGCGGCCAGCGCGACATCCATCTGGCGAAGATTGTCCCGCGCGACCAGCGTCCGTTCCGCGTTCGGGGCGTGGTCGACGCCCGCCCCTTCGACATCGATCGCACCCTGATAATGCTGGTCGCGCGCGACGCGGCGTTCGTCCGAGCGGCGACGATCGACCATGAGGTTGTGGGCCATGCGATAGAGATAAGGCAGCGGCTCGAGGACGTTGCCGTCCTCCGACGTCGCGTCGATCTTCAACCACAGCTCCTGCAACAGATCCTCGGCATCCTCCCCTGCACCGCGCGCGCGGAGGTAGCGAAGCAGCACGGCCCGATGGCGCACGAACGCGCCACCGAGCACGCCATTTGTTCGTCCGGTACGATCCGTTGGCGCCGTCACGCGCCCCGCATAGGGCAATGCCAGCGACAAAGGAATAACCGAGTCTTCGGCCAGAATTGCGGCTGAAAAAAACAACGGAAACTCCGATATGCCGATCGATGCGAACGCCGCCAATCCCTGCGAGACAGATATTCTCTTGGGTGACGCCACGGGCGCCCCTTTCCCGCAGTTGCGAGACGGGCCAGGTCGTGAACGGGCCGCGAAACCCTTCCCGGCTATTCAGGCGTGGCGATGATATGATCCAGAATGGCCGGGTGGAGCGGCTGCGAAAATGCGCATCCGGCACGGCACGCGTCGTTCCAGATCACCTGGGCCATGAGCGGGGCAAGCGAGCCGATCCTCACCCAGATCCTGCTGTTCCGTCTCAGCCGTTCGTCGGCCTGGAGATGAAAGCCGGTGGTCGACAGATTGGTGATGGTGGCCGGAATGCGCGCCGGTCCTTGCTGCCGTACGTCCACCTGGAGCGATGTGGCGAAGCGCTCGCTCCTCCTGCTCCATTGCGCGTCGTCCCGCTCGTCATCAGCCGCCATCATGGCCCTCCGGCAACCCTGACGACCCGACCACTACCAGCACCAGGCTGATATTATCCCGTCCCCCGGCTGCCAGCGCGCGGGCGACGAGCCGGTCGGCGATTGCCTCGAGGGTCCCAGCCGCGAGATCGGAACGATCCGGATCCTGGCCGCCGCGAACCAGGCCATCCGAACACAGCAGATAGAGATCGCCTTCGACGACATCGATCTCTCGCCGCTCCACAGTGGTGCCTGCCGTGGCGCCCAGAGCGCGCGTAATGACGTGAGCATCAGGATGGCATTCCGCCTGCTCCGGCTGCAGCGCACCCGCATCGATCAGATCCTGCACGACGCTGTGATCGCGCGTCAGGCGTTCCAGCTTACGCTCCCGAAGACGATATACGCGGCTGTCGCCTGCCCAGAAAAGCGTGGCCCGCGCGCCATCGATGTGGAGCGCGGCGACGGTCGAGCCGCTAGTCGCCCCGGATTGCCGGGAAAGGGCATGAATACGCCGCCCAGCCTCCTCCAGCGCGCGCTCGATCATGGTGTTGTCGGCAGGGGAGCCCCGCTCGGCCAGCTCGCGCAGCGCGTCTACCACCATCTCGGCAGCCAGATCGCCGGCAGAGTGGCCACCCATGCCATCGGCGATCGCCCAGAGCGCCGCCGCGGGCTGATCGAGCACCCGATCCTCGTTGATCGTGCGGACATAGCCGACGTGGGTTCGAGACAACGATCGCACCATCGGCGCACCACCATCGACAGCAACGGCCGCACGGGCCGGCGCGCGCCGCCAGCCCGAGAGAAGGGAGGACAGGTTCATCAACCCTTACCCTCCAGCTCGCGTTCCGCGGCGCCATAAGCTTTGACGAAGGCCCGGTTGAGCGAGCCGTCCGCATCCTGTTCGAGCTGGCGCCGGAGATCAGCGTGACGCTCCGCCAGCTCCTGCGACAGCAGCGACCCGCGGCTCTTGAGCAGCGAGGCGCGAGCCTCGACGGCGGCATCGACCTGCTCCGGCGCGAAGCTGTCAATGGCAGTGTGAAGCGAAGCCTTCACGCCGGCGAAGGTAGCGACAAGGTGGCGCTTGATGTCGCCGAACGACGCCTTGAGCGCGGCCGGCCCGGACAGGAAGCCGCTGGTGCCGGCGAGCAGCAGATCGATCGCCAGCCGCTGGGTCGGTGCCCATTTGAACGGGTTGTTCCCGGTGCCGCTGATCGTCGTGCGGCTGAGATGGTAGCGGGCACGGACCCGTTCGCGCTCGGACATCAGGTCGCCGATGCCGAGCACCATCTGGCGATAGACCGCGCCCGCCCGCCGCATGATCTCCAGCGGCTCCTCTGAGGACAGCAGCGAGGCGTCGAGCCCCGCCCCCTGACAGAAGGCCTCGAGCAGCGATCCCTCCTCGAAGACGCGTGACCCACCGGGGGCGTCGGTCCAGTCGCTCGGCACGTCCTGCGAGGCGCCGAGCGGCGGTGTCAGCACCATCGTACGGGTCTCGCCGCCGGGAGCCAGCTCGTCATCCGGTGCGGCGGCCGCGACCAGGCGGAAGCGGCCAAGGCGCAGCGTGCTCGGCAGGTCGAGCAGGATGTCCACGCTTTCCGGCAACCGCTCGCCGGTCGCGCCGTCAAAGACGCCGTTGGCGCCCGTGCAGCGCAACCGCAGCAGGCCGCCCGCCGCGTCGAACTCGCAATGGGTGCGCGAAATCTCGCGATCAGTGTCGGGGATCGGCCAGTCGGTCGCGGGATCGCGACCGACGCGTAGCACGCCCTCACGGAGCAGCCGCGCGTCGATCGGATGGACCGGATCGCTTTCCTCGAACAGGCGGAGCATGAACATCGCCTGATACCGTGTCAGGCGGCCTGGCGGGATGAGACGATTGTCGCGTCGAGCGCGGGCTCCGCTTCAGTCGAACCGGCGACGCGCGGTTCCAGCGCCGCGGCGGCCTGATTGAAGGCGTCGAAAGCGGCGCCGAACTCGTCTCCGCGCCGATGCGAGATGCGGAACGCAAGATTGCCGGTCGCGGCATCCTCCAACGCAGCACAGAGGCGGCGGAGCGGGCGCTCGATCTGGGTGGCGCTCAGCCAACCGATGAACAGCACGACCGCCATCACGAAGCCGGCGAGAACAAGAAGCAGATTGCGACTGGCGGTGACGGCCGCATCCAGCGTTGTGCGGCGGAGCAGGAGATCGACCTTGCCGAAGTCCGCGCCGGCGTAGCGGATCGGGCGAACGAAGCGGAAGCCGCCTCCATCCTGTGTGGCAACGGTCGCGGTGACCGAGCCGCCATCGCTCGCCGAAATGGGCGCCCCGCCGGTTGCCGCGACATAGCGCCGGCCGATCTGGCCATGGTCGCTGGCGGCGCGGATGATCCCGCTCGAGTCGACGATCAGCAGCCGGCCGACAATGTCTTCGTGGCCGGAGGTTTCGACAAATGCCTGAAGCGGTGCCCAGTCTTGCTGATAGAGCGGCAGGCCAGCGTTATCGGCAGCGAGCACGGCAGCGTTGCTGGTGACGAAAGCCGTGATTGCCGCGCCCGAGGCCACCGTCATGCGCTCGAGTGCATGCTCCTGCCGGTCAAGCACCAGCGCGACGCTACTCGCGAGCGCCAGCGCCGTCGTCACGGCGAGTATCAGCGGCAGCTTGATCCGCAGGGCCAGCCCGCGGCGGGGAACCGACTCGTCGGCCCGGATCGCCTCCCACTCGCGCCGCAGCGCGGCCGCGACCTGCTCACCGTTCGCGAAACGCTTCTCGGGCTTCTTGGCAAGCAGCTTCTCGATGATGAAGCGCAGCCCCTTCGGGCAATCGGTGACGAGGCGTTCGACCGGCTCGGGTCCGGCCTGGGCGATCTGGAGCACCAGCGTGGCGAGGCCGGTGCCCGGGAAGGCCGCCTTGCCTGTCAGCATCTCGTAGAGCACGACACCGAGCGAGAAGAGATCAGCCCGGTGATCGACCGGCAGCCCTAGCGCCTGCTCGGGACTCATATAGCGCGGCGTGCCGATCATCTGGCCGACCTGCGTGCGCAACATCGCCGCCTCGCCCGCCGCTGGATCGGTGTCGCCGATGCGCGCCACGCCAAAATCGAGCAGCTTCGCTGTCTGGCCGTCGGGCGAGAGCAGGATGTTGGAGGGCTTCACGTCGCGATGAACCACGCCCTGCGCATGCGCATAGGCCAGCGCCTCGGCGATCTGGATACCCAGCGCCAAAACGCGCTCATAGGACATGCGGCCATGTGCCTGCAGCACCTCGTCGAGCGTCTGCCCGGCGACCAGCTCCATCGCGATATAGGCGGTGCCGTCGGCCTCGCCCGCGTCGTAGATCGTGGCGATGTGGGGATGGTTGAGCGTGCCCGCCGCCGTCGCTTCGCGCACAAATCGGCGGCGGAGCTCGGGATCGCGACGATATTCGGGCTTGAGTGCCTTAATCGCCACGACTCGGCCGATGCCGGTGTCGTGCGCGCGAAAAACCTCCGCCATCGCACCTTCGCCGATGCGCTCATCTATCCTGTATCGGCCGAGCAACGTCATGCCACGTTCCCGAAATCCTTCTGTGCACTCATAACTTAGCCTAGTTTCCTTAAGCAAACCTTCCATCAGCGTTTCGCCCGGACAGTTAGGGCAATCCGTTCGGCGCGGGCAAGATCGCGGGTTATCAGCGGGTTGCCCGGATCGAGCGCGGCCGCACGCCGCAACAGTGTCACCGCCCGATCCACCTTGCCCTGGTTGAGCGCGGCCAGGCCGAGGCCGCGGAGCTGCCG
>OUNM011322684.1_pt1 | contig 11768 bp, 8 predicted proteins | sample 1769961 | NCBI WGS metagenome assembly OUNM01 (sample SAMEA3914820, study PRJEB12502) | metagenome | biome: forest; material: soil | place: USA | collected 2012-03-12 | depth 0.3 m
CCCCCATACAACATCTCCAATAACTTCCCCTTCTGCCTTCCCCGCACCCCCTCCAAATACAACCCCACATCCTCCAACCCCCTAATCTGCTCATCCAGCGTCAGCGTCGAGCTATTCACGCTGCGCACCAGCGGCGAAACCAGTTTGCGCCGGAGCATCTCCAGGTTTGCTTTGAGTGCTAACAGTTTATGGTTGTGCTCGACCAGTATCCCCTTGTTCCGGACTGTTTTCTCGCGGACATTGAGGAGTAACCTGCGGTTGCGTTCGTACTTGGCTACTTCGCTTGCTTTCGCGCCCAGGATGCGCGTCCATAGCGAGGAGAGGAGGTCGGTGTGCGCCGAGTCCTGGAGGGAGGCCTCGCGCACGACGGTGCGCGCTAGGTTGAGGAACTGGTGGTCTATTGCTTCGAATAGTGCGAAGAGGGCGAGGGAGTGGTGCAGCTCGGCGGCGACGGCGTCTTCGAGGACGGTGAGGAACTCGTTGAAGGTGCGCTGGAGGGTTTGTTTTGTGCGTTGCGGGGTGGAGTGGCCGAAGAGGGAGGTGGAGAGGACGCCGAGGCGGGTGGGGTGGCCGGTGAGGGGGTTTTCGAGGACGCCGAGGTTGGAGAGGAGGGTGTGGATTTTGTCGTAGAAGGTTGAGAGGGGGAGGGGGGGGAGGGTTTGGAGTTGGGAGAGTTCGCGGCGGGCCCAGTCCATTACTATGAGGATGCTGGGAGAGGATTAGTTTGGAGGGAGAGACGGGAAAGGGGAAGGGAGGGAGAGGTACCCGTCAATGTCGCCGTCGACGTTGGCAAAGAACTTGGTGAGCTCAATGGCCAGCGTCTTGAGGCTGTCGCTGAGCTCGTCGAGCTCCTTGACGATGATGGGCGCCGACGTCAGGTTGCTGCTGCGCACGCTCTCGCCGAGGTCCCAGACGGCGACGCCCGTGGCCTGCAGGTCGCCCACCTGCTGGATGCCGTTCTCCGAGTAGTAGATCAGCGGCTCGAGCGAGCGGGCGACGCCGGCCACCTTGACCAGGTCCGGCACGGGGCGCATGGCGGCCGGCTGGGAGATCCATCGCAGCGCCGCGTAGGCCAGGATGGTGACGATGAAGGAGAGGAGCATGGAGGTCCAGGACTTGGTCATGGCGCCGAACCTCTTGCGGATCGCGTTGATGACCATCTCGATGGGCTCGGTCCGGTGCTGGACTTCGGCCCGCACGGCGAAGCGGATAACTGCGGCTTGTTAGCCCGGAAACGACAAGGGGGAAGTAAACAAGGTCGCGGCTCACAATTGTCCGCGGGCGCCCCTTTTGACCTGTGAATTGCCTCCTTCACCTCATTCAGCGCCAAACTCTCGCCATAGTCCTCTTGCTTGATGGCGACGACATCGTCAATCAGATGCTGCTGCGCCAGGTAATACTCGGGCTCGGGACTCCTCTCCTTGTCGGGCGACACACTGCCCGCGGGTAACCTCGTGCGGATGGCCTGGGCGAGGATCTCGTCGCCCTCGTCGGCGCTCTCGTACTCGGGGCTGCTCTCCCTCGAGCGGCCGACCTCGTCCTCGTCGTCGTCGTCGTCGATGTACTCGCCGTCAAACATGAGCAGGTCGTCACCCTTCCGCCAGAAGCCGCTGCTGCGGTCGCCGTTGCCGAGGCGCCTCCAGGCGGGCGGACTGTAGCCACCGGCGGAAGCCTCCGAGTCCGAGACGCCCGTCTCGCTCGCCATGTCGTCGCTCCGGAAGCCCGAGTGGGCCGACGGGTAGCCGAACGGCGGGCGGTTCGGGTTCCCAATCGATGGCGCGAAGTCGTCCAGTGAGGCGTCGAGCTGGTCGAGCGGGCCGAGCGCTGTGATGGTGGTCGATGCCGTCATGGCGGCCGGCGTGGCTGTGGTCGTTCCTGGCGTGGCCCGACCCCGAGCCCCTTCCTCCGCCGCTGTCTCGGGCGGCTGGCCGTCTGCCACTGCTGCTGCTGCTGGCGCGCTTGTCGCTGCTTCGCAGGCGGAGCTTCCGGTCGGGCTTCTCCTTCTTGGGGCTCTCTCGGCTGCTGTCGTCGAGCAGGGCGGGGCTCTCAAAGGGATAGGGATAGTCTGTGAGCAGGGGCGGCAGGGGCGTGTGCTCGATGTGCCGTCGGCGGGGTGGCTGCTCCTCCTCGGACAGGCTGTAGTCGTCGTAGCCGTCGTACTCCTCGACGATGGGCGGGGCGGGCTTCTGCAGCGTCTGCTTCTGCTTCTGCGGCTGGCGGCGGCGGGTGAAGGAGAACAGCCTGGTCCAGCGGACGGACAGCAGCGGGGACTGGTAGACCAGGTAGACGAAGGCGAAGATCAGGGAGAGCACCAGGGAGGCGATCCAGGCGCTCGGGGCGATGGTGATGCTGACCAGCGACACGTTGTTGTTGACGGTGAAGAGGGACTGCATCCCATCCAGCGTCGTCGCGGTGAGTCGCGGTGTGTCGCCCGCCAGGGAGGGTCCGGTTGCCGCGAGGCGCGAGGGAGGGGGAGGGGGAGCGGGCCGGTCGGGCGGTCCGCGCGATGCCCTCTTGGGTCGGGTGTGGGTGGTATGACTGGACCGTGTTGGTGCGGTCTGCGGGGAGCTGAGCGAGGTTCCAGGGCGATTCACACTGTCTTCGCGGGGGTCTCGAGCACTGCGCAGGCACTGGTTCGGGGATGCGACTGCAAAATCACGGTCGCGTCGCAGGGGCGATTCTCTAGTATGTGTTTTGCAAACGAACAAGACACGGAAAGACTCGAAAAAGACGTTGTTTGGATTCGAATGCTGGGGCTTGCATGGCACTCAGAAAATGGCCTGTCCTGTCGCATCGCATCGCACCCCCCAGCGCATGCAGCCACTGCAGCCACTGCAGCCACTGCCAGCCCGCAACTCGAGGACCAGGGCCCCCGAAAAACGAGAGGCTGGGAGCTGCCCGCACGATCCCCAGTCCCCTGCCCAGGGCGGGGCAACGGCCAGCTGTCGACCGTCGAGGCATGCCGTGGTCCACTCACTCACTCCACTCCGACTGCCGGTGCTCTCTTCTCATTCGCCCAGGGAAGGTCGGGAACCTGCGGCATTGCATTGGTGTGACGTGCGGCACCAGCAAACCTGAGCCCGTCTCGTCTCAACATTCGGGGTTACGAGGACACAGCTTGACGAGGCTCGGGAGGGAATCGAAGAGCGAGGGCAGAAGCGGGAACGAGAAGGGAACCTGAGCACGCCGAGCTGTCCCATGTTGGGGGGGCGGCGAGACCAGGTTGTTGATGGCAGCGGGGTATGTTGCCTGGCTTGTTAACGTTACCCCGCAATCTGGGCTGAGAGGCATGGCTGCCTCGGGAACTCGAGAGACTCGTGAGATTCGAGGGATTCGGGGTTGAGGACAGCCTGGAAAGAGGTTGACAGAGACTTTTCTGCGAAAATCAGAAGAAACAGAACATCTTCTATTCTGTTGTACTTATAGTCGCGGGATGGGTTAATCAAACAACAACTCCAGCGGGAAGCAGTTCTTTGGTTCTTTGTCGCTTTGACTCCCGTTGTGCTGTCTATGCCCGCCGCATGTCATAGTGTCATAGTAACAACACCCGAACGCCAGTTAGACAGAGAGTTTGCTGATGCGTTCCTGGTAATAGGTAATTGACCTTCTTCAACCTGGAAAAACTTGAAGCTGGGCAACCCGCCATCTTCACATCTCTCAGGCATACTGATTCCAGATATTGCCTTGCTCCTAGACTTGATTGTTGCACTTCCAGACACACCTCGTAAGCCGTGCTCTTTAATTCTGAACCTCTGTTCTTGCCTTCTTATAACTTAGAGAGGACCTATGCCACCTCGCTAACACAGCCGACAAAGAACATGCCACCCCCCTATATCAACAACGCCCTTCTTCCAGCAGCCCTCACCGCATTCGCCTGCGTATTCGGCGGCGTCCCCTGGGCAGCCCTCACCGCACTGCTTCTGGCACTATTCATGTTCGGCTTGGAAGCGTCACCCTGGTGTGTGCTCGTATGCTTCACGACAGCCTGCGGTGCTTTTATCGCCGGCTGGCTGGGCGCAGCGGGCGCCACATTTATTTTTATATCTCAATGTCCTCATGAGCTTCGCCCGTGGTACAGGAAGTACTTAGGCACTTCGGAAGATGCGGATCGTTACAGACGTGGCAACGGCGCAGCGGGTTATGGATACAATCAATGGACTTGGTCAATGTAATTCGCGACGGAGACTCGACTTCTTACAGCGTCAGCCTTTGTGTTCACTTTTGTTGGGGCTCAGAGGTTCGTGTGCGACTCAAGTCTGATTCGTTTTCCCACTTTACATCTTCTGAATTGCCCATGCTCTTCAAAGGTTGTTAGCTGGATGTGAGGTACACAACACAACACATCGGCCATGAACCAGGACTTTTGCGCGAGGAACCAACTCTCTGAGACCTCAACCCTTGGCTCGGCATACCAGACCGCCCACGTCGGTAATATATATCTATAGATAAATCCGAGAGACCAGGCTTCAAGATTCCCAAACTCGGACTCATCATCACATCCTCTCCCTCTCCTTTCCATTCGCAACCACCGCACGAAAAACACCACGCCAACCTCCCTGTCCCAGCAATGCAAAGTACCAGTAATGAATGCATCACCAAACCCCAAAACTGCCAACAACAAAAAAAAGACTACCCGCTAAAGCCAAAAACAGCCGACCAAAGAGCGTAGGTCCTCCTCCTCCCCAACCCTCATCCCCCTAATCCTCACAAACTCATCCCTAACCTCAACCCCACAGGACAAGGCGACCGCAACCTCTCTCCATCCTCAATAACCCCCAACCCAACCTCTAATCAATCTTCGCATTCGCCAAGCTCCTCGCCGCCGGGTTATGTATATTATTAATCTGATGCGTCGACGGCAACCGCTTATACTTGCCCTGCTTGCGCAGCCTCTTGCGCGCCACCATGACCGGCACCGAGGATTTCGTGACAAGGTAGTTGGAGAAGGAGCCCAGTATGACACTGCCGCACACAAACAAACACACACAGTCAGCATCCCTCAACAGCAATAGTTTAGGCTTGTAGGAAGAGAGAGGGGGAAAAACATACCCCTTCAACGCACTCCTCCCCCGACTCCCCAGGATCACCAGCGTCGGATTCACCAGGTCAATCACCTCGGTGATCAAATGCTTCGGGTTCTTGCAGTGCAGCACCTCGACAATAACCCGCACCTGCAGGCGCGTCTTGCGCAGCAGCTTGGTCACGCGCTCGCTGATCTTGAGCACGGCGTTGTACCGGTCCTCCTCGGCCTTGCTGCGGTCCTTGGTGATGGACGGCGCCGGCGAGGACGTGCTCGCGCCGACGGAGTCGGCCGAGGTCTGGGAGAGGAGGGGCGCGGGCCGGGGCTGCAGCGGCAGGGCGGTGCCGCTTGGGGTGATGGGGGTTTTGGAGGAGGCGACGGTGTTGAGGGCGGCGGCTTGTTCGCGCATGGCCTTGGGCTCGTCGGGGATTTGGGCGGTGTCGCCCATGCCGGTTTCTTCGTCGACGCAGTAGATTGCTAGGAGGGAGTCGCCGTCGCGGAGGACGGTGCCGATGGCCCACTCGAGCGCGTGGGTGGATTCCTCGCTCATGTCGGTCGCGACCAGGTACTTGCGCGGCGGGCGGTGCTCTTCTTCGGCGTCCTGCACGAGCTTGGCGTACTCGCCGCGCGTGATGATCTGGATGGTGCGGTGCGCCTCGGGGGTGTCCATGACTTGCGTCATGGCGAAGGAGAGCTTTTGTGCTCGCTTGATGTCGGTGAGGTCTGCTTCGGTGTCCGAGTCGATCGGCGTTTGAATGCCGCTGCCGGGCGGGTTGTCGAAGCTGGTGTTGGGGTGGATGACGGGTTTGGTGGGCTTGACGCGCTCGCCGGAGGGGTTCGTCACGGTGATTTCTGGCTCGTCGAGGAGCGACCTGTACTGGTATACGGGCTGCTGGGAAGCCACGTGAAGTCCTGTGTCTGCGGTCAGCGAATCCCATCCTACGTGCCAGCTTTGCTGCCACTTACGCTCTTCCTCAGCAGCGGCCAGTAGGCTCTTGACTTGTCGTTGGGATTCCGGCGATGTGGACGACGGCGCCTTGAGATGCTCGAGACTTCGCGCAGACTTTCTCCCGCGCTGTCCCTCGTCCTCGGACGAGCTCACATCATCCTCGCTGCTTTCCTCAACCAATAGCTCGCCGTCGGGCCCCAGGTAGTCCTTAGCTAGCCTGCCGGTCCCAGACATGTAGTTTGAGCTCTTCTTTCTCCCCAACTCGGACAGGCTCCCGCCGGACCGGGCCAGGGCGGCGTCCGAGAGGCGGCGGTACGCATTGTTGTAGTCGACAATCTCGGGGTCGTTGAGCACGGCCCGTCCGGCAGGGCTCAGCGTGCGTCCCAGCAGTGGCGCACGCGGGGATTGGGTGCGGAGACCCGGGCGGTTGTGCGGCGACTTGGACTTGCTTCCCGGGCGCCCTGACGGCCCGCTGGCGGAGTGATGACGTCCCCTATCCCCCGGAAGAACCAAGCTGCTCACGTCGTTGCCCCTCATGATCTCGGCCATGGCGTTGGCGGTTGTCGTTCGCTTGCTGCTCTTGCCTCCCTGTGTGACACGCTTCGGGAGGACCTGGCCCGAGTTGTTGGTGATGATGCCGCCAAACTGGTACTCGGAGGTCGGGTCGCCTCGCGCGGGCCCTAGCCTCGGGCCGAAATCGACGGGTCGGTTGGAGGCGTCCGACATGCTCCTCGGGTGGGCGGTGCCGGCGGCGTGGGTGCGGGCGTGCGAGTCGGTGGGCGACGACGGCGTGCTGAATACCTGCCTCGCGGCGGGGAGCGGGGTGTCGACGTCCAGCATGCTTCGGACGGGCTGTGGCGGGGGGCTGTCGACATCGAGCATGCTCCTGACGGGGGCTGCCCGCGGGGAGGCGGTCTTAGTACTAACACCCCCGAGAGACATTGGAGAGAGGGGCAGTTTGGGGGACGGAGGGTCATCACCAATATCCAGCATGCTGCGCACTGGGGAGCGGGGTGTGTAGGGAGATGGCGAGCGAGCCTCGAGGTTGCTGGGAGGCCGGGGCCGCGGGTTGGTGCCTTCCAGGAGAGCGAGCACCTCTCTGCGCTCCTCGTCCAGCATCGCCTCCATGGACATCGGTTGGTGCCTGGCCATTATGGCGGCGTGCTGTGTGTCTGTGATCGGTGTGCTGTGCTGTGCTGTGCTGTGTGCAGTGTGTTGCTATAGCTCCGAGCTGTCGGGAGTTATTTGGTGGAGTCCACGCAGGCGGGGCGCAACGTTATCGGTGGCCGATCAAGGGAGTCGAGTGTGCGTGGGTGTGTGGGTGTTGGTGCGTGGGAAGGTCGCAATGGAATGCCACAACTTTTGGTGGCAGTCCGGCAGGTCTTCAACGGGGCAGAATACGAGTCCGGAACGGAGTGATTGCAGAAACCGGGCGAGGCAGCATCTCGATGTGCGGTGGGCGAGCCCTTTTGTCTTTTGTCGGAGCTCAGACGATAGCGGGGGCGTCAGCCCAGCGTCTTTTCGGCGAGTCCTTGGCGAACGTGGTCGGGTGCTCAGAGTGACCCAAGGCCTGCGGTGGCCTGCACTGTGGCCTGCGGTGGCCTGCGAGGAACCACAGCGCCAAGACCCCAAGCCTCCGGATTGCGACCTGAGCAGGGTTCCCGGGGTTGGCAACGGGGCACTGCCGCTGTTGACTCAACGACTCTTTTCCAAGTCTGGAAGGATGTGTTTTCTGCTTGAATTTGCTCCCAATCGATTGAGGAGATAAATGAGCAGAAAATCAACTGACGTCGAGGATTGGAGATGGATTGGACTCGTCCCTTCTATTCAACTGACAGAAAACAGCAGAGCAGAGCAGAGCACGCGCAGCAGAGCTTGAGTCGCCGCATGACGTGCGGGGGTGGAGAGGCCTTGGTGGACCTGTCCGTCCGGCCCATTCGAGATGCTGTGGCTCGTGTGGATCCTGCATGGAAGGTTGAGCTGCGGCATGCGATTGCCACTCCCAGGTCCCCTCGGTTGGAGAAAAGACTGCTGGTTTAGCTTTTAGCTGCTGTTCTGGACCATCTGCGTTGGGTGTTGCGGGACGATCCGCAAGACCACAGGAACGTCTCGGCCGATGCTGATCCCGAAACTCAAGACTCTTCACTCTTCCGCCCGTTCAGAGGGTCTTAGGTCCCTGTGTGGTCTGTCGCCATTGATAGAAAAGCCGCCACAAGTTCAGCCCTGCGAAATCAATAACCTGAAAATAGAACGCAGGTTTTATTAGCTCCAATTCTTGTGTTGATTCTCGCCTCCTCTCCTCGGCAATTGCCGGCCCAGGATTGAGGGCGCACCCAGCGGAGAGTGGAGTCCAAGACAACATGGAAGTTTAGAATCTATTATGTACATGCTTTAAACCAACAGAATCATAGCATAAGAGCATAAACAACAATTTCAGAGTCACGGCCTAACGGTCAAAGCAATTGCTGGAACACGAGTAGTCCATACAGATAATATACACTACCAAGATGCCCCCCCACTTCTCTCACAGCATCTTCTTGATGTTGTCATTCACCAAGTTGGCACGGGTGCTCGTGCCCATCTTGTGCACCAGCAAGCGCTTGTCCCAGACATTCGACCGCCCCTCCACCACGGCGACGATCTCCTCGGCCACGCGGTGCGGGAACATGGTGCGCCCGCTGCCCTTGGACTTCTTCTTGTTGACCGAGTCCAGGATCCACTGGAAGGCCACGCGCCGCCGCTGCCGCGGCCCCAGCGGCAGCGGCACGTCGAGCGCCTTGCCGCCGCCCGCCATGCCCCGGAAGGGCCGGATCCGGATCAGCGGCGCGACCGAGTCGATGGCCAGGCCGAAGTAGAGGACGGGGTCGAGCGGGAGGTGGGCGGCCGGCGGCGCGCCGGGGAGCAGCGGTTTCGCGGGGTCGAGCCGGGGGGCGGGGGATGTGCGGAGGTAGGTGAGGATCATGGCCATGTCCTGGAGGGGTGCGTTAGAACATTCTCGGGTTCTCTCCGTTTCTCGCCTCCTCTCTCAATCTGTCTCCTTACCCTTTGTGCCTTGGCCAGTTTCCCGTCGCGCATGAGCAGCCGGGTGACCTGGGTGATGACCGAGTCGTAGCGGTGCTTGGCCCGCTTGTCCGAGGGCAGCGGCAGGTCCGGCATGCCGTACTTGTGACCCTCGACGGACGCGTCCATGGCGGTGATGCCGTACTCGATCATGCGCAGCTGGGTGAGCGCCTCCTCGTTCTCCTTGCTGGTGAAGGTTGATGGATCCGAGTCGGGGTGCATCCACGACGGCAGGGCGGCAGCCGAGGTGTCGCTGCGGTCGGGTAACCTCGTCGAGTCGGCCATGCCCCGTGCCAGCGCTGCCGGGCCGGGCCGCGGCCCTTGGGCGAGTGCCCGCGACGAGAGGGCTCTGCAGGCCGACCAGATGTTCAACCGTGGAGGCATGGCTGGTGTGTGGTGGGATGGATCGCCAATTGCCAACTGGGCCTGATACCCTGAACCGATGCCGTCGCTGCACCCAAAGCACGCCGTCTCGAAAAATTGAGAGCCGACCGGGGTTTAGCCGAGCGCAACATGGAAGGCCAAAGACCCCTGGTCGATCCATCTCGATCTCAGACGCCCGCGTTGCACACGCACTGTGTCGAGGCAGACACCGACCGAGATCCCGGCGGCGCAGAAGAGGCGGCTCAGAATCAGAAGCCTCTATTATTCCATTTATGTTTGGATCTGGCCAAAATCTGTTTTTTTACATGTTATTTCCTCTCATGGTGGTTTCTGTGCATGGCTTCTGCCATGCCACGGGCAGCCTCGAACAGGGCCCCGCACACGGCTCCAGGCCCCCACCCCGCTGAGAACAGGGCTGAGGAGAATGGAAGCTCAGTGCAGTCCCAGCCTGTTCAGCTCTACAACAGCCTGACCGCTCCATCCCACTTCCTTCCCGTCAAATGTCATTCATGGAATGTTCACTCACCAATTCCAATTGCGTGGATTCTATGGTTTTCTCAACCGGACATCATGCACCAAGATAAGCACTCGGCATTGCAGATGTTGAACTACACAGTAACTATCCCACGGTGCCCCCCAATCTCAGATCCCGACTGGCCCTCGTCGTCGGCCGGCATCCGCCGATTCGTTCTCCCGCTCTCCCGCCCCCCTCCAAGTGGCGCTGGCCAGTGGTCACGGGGACAGGTGCCGCTGTCCGTCGCCCTGCTGGCTCCTCCCACGCCGCCGCCCGCCGCGTCCGCGTCCCCCAGCTCCGATCCTGACGTGTCCCCTGTCTCGTCCTGCCAAATATCCCGGCCGATGGGGCTCGGGGGCTCGGACTGGGCAGTTGACCACCAAACGACTGGCGGGAGGCAGCGCAGAAAAGAAGCAAGCAGCCGTTTCCCACATTGGCGGTGAGGTCCACGCCAGGCACCCCCCCGCCCGCACCCGCGCCCCGGGATTCCCAATGCGTCGGTTGGTTTGCTGGACTCTCTCGTGCATCGCTTCATCGTCGCATCGGAACTGGCCTGACGTCAAAGGTTACCTGCCGAGCTGATCGACCATCGTGGCTGTCGCCGGGGGGGCTTGCTTTTTTGCTCTACAATCTGCCGTGATCGACAAAAACCCCAGTCAGTCCCGATTCACACAAAACTGCCCGTCATCGGAGCCGATGGATTGCCGTGTTGGTTCGAGAATTATTGATGAGTGTGTTAAAACCGATGTTCGAGACAGCCTAACCAAGTCTAAACCCAACCCAGCCAGCCGATTCCCCCAAACCAAGACAAGACACAACCGTGAGAAACTTTTATCTGTCGTCCGAAACCCCCATTTGCTTCTCCGCCGTTTGCCCACTCCGGTGACCAGGGGTCGGGTGGGCGCCGGCGGCCAGCAAACGGACAGGTCACCCGACCAGACGAGACAGACCGCTCCCGAGCCACCCCGGCGAATAGGCAAAGGCAATCGCTGCTGCATGCCAGAAGCCGCCGGGGGACGACGGTCTTGGACGCACGCCATCTCCCAAACCCTGCCAGCCCGCCGCCCGTGACGGTTGACTTGTCTGTGGCCCCGAGACAACAAGAACAGAAAGTGCCAGCCAGAAGAAACTCGCCGAGCCCGGTGGCAGCATGACAATTTCCCGATGCGCCGTGCGGCATGCCCGATTCCGCCAACGCTCCAGAAAGTAGTAGAAGAGTGAGAAAAAGAAACAGTGGGAGAAGAAGACGGGGAAGAAAAAGGGAAACAGTGGTATCGGTATCGTACAGGAATGGCGATCCAAGAAACCCAGCCGGGAAAGAAAAAAACCAACCGACCATGTAAACAAGAAGAAAAAAGAGCTCCGCCGAAAGTACCAACTCAAAGTCGTGACGCCAGATCCCAGCCACCGAGCAGCGAGAGTGTGTGAGTGAGTGAGAGAGGGAAGCCACGCGAGAGCAAGAAAGAACCTCTCCCACCCTCCCGAGTCACCTCCCTCCCCTCACCCAACCCAGTCACCATACGCAGGGTGATGAATCATCATCATCATCACCACCTCCCCCCACCAACACCACCAGGCGAACTCAAAACAGGACTCGCACTGCCCCCAACCGAAGAAGACGACGGACTCCCACTGCCAGCCTGCTGCAGCCACAGCAGCGCGACCTCGGCGGCGTCCTCCTTGGCGTTGTGCACGTTCTTGCCGTCGTACCAGAAGCGGGCGGCGTGGGTCGAGCCGTAGACTGTTACTGTCGAGGACCAGGCTGTTCGGCCTCCTTTATTTTTTTTCATTATCATGTCAGTAAGGAGGGGTGGAGGGAGGAGGGGGGGTGAATATGGAGG
>OUNM010804862.1_pt1 | contig 11767 bp, 10 predicted proteins | sample 1769961 | NCBI WGS metagenome assembly OUNM01 (sample SAMEA3914820, study PRJEB12502) | metagenome | biome: forest; material: soil | place: USA | collected 2012-03-12 | depth 0.3 m
GGACAGCACATGCCCCTCATGAACTTCTCATGGTTCGCCCCAAGTCCCGAAGATCATCCCCGCAATCATGGGACATCGATGCGGAATATACGGCTGCGTACGACATATACATCTTCGTTACTCGAAATGTTCATCGCCGTATCGACCTGCCAAATCCGATATTTGACGCCTACAGCCACATCATGGACGAAGCGCGCATCCGAACAGAGTCCAGCCTATACTTTGGTGTGACTAGCATCTGGCCTTGACGGGAACGATGGTGCGGCACGGAGGCGATAACGTGTCAGGAGAAGGCTTTGCGCGTCACGCCGAGGATAGGAATCGTGGACGACGATGACGCGGTGCGGGAGGCGCTTGAGGATCTGATGGAGGTCCTCGAGTTCGACTGCCTCACGTTCGGCAGCGTCGACGACTTCTTCGCCTCCTATACGCCTGGCCTGTTCCGTTGCGTCGTGACGGACATCCGAATGCCGAAAACCGATGGACTCGACTTCCAACTGCGCCTGAAGGACGTGGCACCGAATCTTCCCGTCATCTTCATCACCGCGTATGCCGATGCCCAGACGAGGCAGCAGGCCCTTGCCCGCGGCGCCCATGCATTCCTGCTGAAGCCCGTCGAGCAGAGCGTGCTGCACCGATGCCTGTGGGAAGCGCTCGACCAGTAAGGCGCGCCTTCGGACCGCAGCGTTTCATACTCGCCACTCGCCGATCGGCGCAGCTTGGGCATACCATCGTATGGCGCGACTAACCGACGGCAGAGCTTATCGAGACGGCTCGCCTTCGTCTACCAACGGCGTCAACAAAATCAGACCATCAAGATGGAACGGCGACAGAACTGGGACGCCGCAGATTATCCGTGCGACACAGATAGCGCCATCACGGCTTCTTCTTTTCATCCTCAGAACAACCACTCACATCGAGTAACTCATGAACGATGTCATCGAAGCTGGCGCCAAAACTATTTGGACCGTCTATCCGGATGGCACGAGCGAGCCCATCAACAACGACGGTCCGGCGGCGAAGCCACGGGTTATCGATCATTTCCAAGGCCCCCCGACCAACTCGAACTTCAGCTCGATCGCCAAAAGCCCGTCCCCAGAGGCCGCTCGCACTGGTCGACGGCAGCATCCAGCGGCTCGCCCCCCCTACCGTCGGTGATGTCGTCGAGCCTGCCAAGCCGTTGATGGTCCTCGTGCCGACCGCGGGATTGAGCATCGAGGCCAAGGTGCTCAACAGGGACGCGGACTTCGTCTGTGAAGGCCAGCCGGTGGTGGTGAAGGTGCAGGCCTTCCCTTTCACCACCACCGGCACGATCCCGGGTCGGGTCCTCTCGATCAGCCGGGACGCCGTTACCGACGCGTATATCGGCCCCTATTTCCTGACGCGGATCACCCTCGACCAGACCCTCATCATGACAGAGAAAGGCCGCATCCCGCTCGCCGCGGGCCTTGCGACTACCAACGACATCGCGATCGGCGGCCGCTCGATCATTACCTGTCTCGTCGGCTCGGTGAAGAAGGTGCGGCAGGAGGCCGACGGGAATAGTGAAAGCCGGACGACGGGAGGCAACCGGCCTACCCGCGATCGTCAGCTGGGCTCACCGTCCGATCGACGCATTCTCCCTTTTGGAGTTATTCTTCCCGGGCGAGCCATCGGCGCTTCCGATCCGCCACGTCCTATCGATCGGCAAAGGAAGAGCGGCATGATGATCGATACACTGACCCCGCCTCTCCTGATGATGTTGATCATCGTCGGCTTCCTCTTGCTTCGACCCTATCCGCATGCCGCGAAGATGACTTTCGGATTGACCGTGGTCACCGTCATCGGTGCGGTGCTGTTCTATCGGGGAGCCTCGCCCCTTCCTCCGCCAGGTCTGCCCCCGGGAATCCAGAGCTGGTGGACCCGCATTCTGGCGATCACATGGTGGATCATCGCAGCGCGCGCGACGGTCGCCATCGCCGGTATCGTGCTCGGCCATAATATTCGTACACGGCAGGCGCGGCTCTTCACCGATCTGGTCTCCGGAGCCATCTGGTTGACGGCGCTGATCGTCATTCTGAATTCCGTGCTCAGCCTGCCGGTCGGAGGTCTGCTGGCCACCTCCGGCATCGTGGCCATCGTCGTCGGCCTCGCCTTGCAAAGCACGCTTGCCGATCTTTTCTCCGGCATCGCCGTCGGGCTGGACCAGCCCTTTTCTCCCGGCGATCGCGTCCAGATCGACAAGGACATCGAAGGCATCGTCGTTCAGCTTAACTGGCGATCGATCCGGATCGAGACGGATGGCGAGGATATCGTCACCATCCCCAACAGCATTCTCGCCAAGTCGCACATCATCAACCGGACGATGCAATCCCAGCGCCGCCTCGCGTCGGTGCAGATCGTGACCCCGTCCGAACCGACCGAATCATCGGCCGACCGGGTCATCGAACTGCTACGCCAGGCCGTGATGCTGTGTCCGGGCATATTGGAAAAGCCGGCGCCGTCGGTGACGCTGTCGCGCATCGGAATGCGCAGCAACACCTATACCGTAAACTATTTCGTGGAAGGCACGCCCCTGATGTCGTCGACCAGGGGCCATCTGTTAAGGCAGGCGCGACGGCTCTTCTATCATGCGGGCGTGGAGCAGGCCCGGCAGCTCGATCCCCGCCAATTGCTGCGCAACCTTGTGCTGTTCGAGGCCCTGTCCACCGAGCAGATCGAACAACTTGCCGAACGGCTGAAGCACCATGCTCTGAGTGGAGGCGAGCCGCTGTACGAGCAAGGCGATACCTCCGCCTCGCTCTTCATCATCTCCGCCGGCGTGCTGGAGATCAGCCGGATGCCGGTGGGGCAATCCCGCTCGGTCATCGGGCGCATCGGCCCGGGCGAGTATATCGGAGAAATCAGCTTGTTGACCGGCGACCCGCGGCCGGGGACCGTGACGGCCCTCACGGCCGTCGACGCTTATGAGTTGCCGAGCGACGCCTTCAAGGCGTTGCTCGAAACCACGCCCGAACTCGCGCCCGCGCTCGAACGTGCCGTCCATCGCGGGCTGGCTCTTCTGCAGCGCGACGACGCGGCCCGCGCCAGCCTGAGCGGCAACGACTCCCACGCTTTGCTCGATCGGATCCGCCAATTCTTCCACACCCATTCCAGGCTGGCGTCCTGACGGCGGCCCATCGCGACCATCCCGAATGTCGGCCGTCGACATGCAGGCGTCCTCCTGACAGGGATGCACGACCGCGGCGCACAAGGAGAAGACATGCCAAGACTGACACGCGTACAGAGCCAGGCCGCCACGCGCGAGAAGCTCCTCGACGCCGCGCGGACCGTCTTTGCGCGGGAGGGATATGGTGGCACCTCGATCGATCGCATCGCCGACGAGGCGGGCTTCAGCAAGGGCGCCATCTATTCCAATTTCAAGAGCAAGGAAGACCTCTTCCTCGCGATCCTCGAGGCCCCTGCAATGGCGGATCTCCCAGATCTGGTAACTGCGATCGACGCTGCGCCCGGCCAGGCAGCGGTTGTTGACGTCCTCGCCGGCTGGGCGAACGGGCAGGCCCACAGCCAGGGCTGGGCCTTCCTAGTGCTCGAGCATGTCCGGCACGCGCGCCAGAACAATAGCTTCGGGGAGCGTCAGGCCCGTCTTTTCCGCCCTATATGGAAGACCTTGGGCGAGGCGCTCGTCGCCAAGCTGCCCACGAGCCGGAAGACGGTCGATCCGGAGACGCTGGGCGCGATGCTGTGCGAACTCGCCTACGCCCCGTCGATGAGCTTCAGCTCGGGTCCAACGGCGGGCGATCTCGTCCGGCTCGCGCTGACAGGGCTATTCGCCGAAGAGGAGCCGCGGTCCGGTCAGCCCGCTCCGAAATCGGGCAAACGGGTACGCTCGGCCGCTAACAGCGGGGCGACGCGGAAGCGGCGGGCCTGACCCACGCGCCGGGGACGTCGCTCGCTACTTCAGGGGCGATCGATCCGGATACGCGATGCCCGCAATTCACAGACCAGCGTCTCCATCTGCCGACGCAGCAGAACATAGAGCGGCGAGCCACGCAGCGCGTCCAGCGCCGAGCCAGCCGAACCAATGGCGACTTCGTCGGCCAGCACCATCACGCCCAGCGCCGAGAGCACCGCTCGCAAATGATCGAGGCAGCAGGTCGGCGGCGTCTCGCCGGCGGTCGCGGTCATGATGGCCGCAACCTTCCCGCGATGCGGCGCGAAACCGCTGGAGCCGCCGGTCGCCATGGCGCTCCAGTCCAGGGCATTCTTGAGCAGCGGCGGCAGCGACCCGTTATACTCGGGCGTCGAGATCACCAGCCCGTCATGCGCTGAAAGAAGCTGGCGGAAGCTCCGCACACCCCGCGGCCAGTCCCGCGGCTCCATATCAGGATCGTACAGCGGAAGCTCGAGGTCGCGCAGATCGAGCACCGACACATCGGTGCCGAGCTCCGCGATCAGCTCTACGGCCTCGTCCAGCAGCCGGCCGTTGAGAGATTCCCTTCCCGGAGCCCCCGAAAAGGCGAGAATCGCGGCGATCTTCCGGCAACCAGACGTCATGACCGCTTCGGCGGTGCCGCCCGACCGCCCATGCGATTTCGCCCAGAGACCACCGCCATGTCGCCTCCACAGCTCATGATGGCATCCCATCACGATGGCGTTCCGGACGTAAGGTGCGAGAGATGACTGATCGACTGTACCGTCGGCCGATCGCCGGCGCGTCAAGCCGGGAGGCACGGCTCGGTACTATGCCTTGGCGATGAGGTCCTTCAGGGTCTGGCAGGCCTTGCCGATGACCGACGGCTTGAGGTTGGTGACGCCAAGCACGAAGCCGGGTTTCGCCTGCGCCGGATCATGCCACCAGGCAGACAGTGGCACGAGCGCAAGCCCCTTTTCGACCGCGAGCCTGGCGATTTCCCGATCATTCGCCCCATCCCGAAGCCGGACCACCAGCGAGAGGCCGGCCCTGTGCCAGACATCGACATCATCGCCGAGGCAGGCGTCGAGGGCCTCGCGCCGCTCGCTATAGAGCCGCTTCATGTAGCGTAGGTGGCGGAGATAGTGACCATCTCCGATGAATCCGGCGAGCGCCAGTTGCGTGGTCTGGTTGGGTGAGGGCTGGAGGTAGGCGGCGACGTCCCCAAACCGCTCCGCCAGCTCGATAGGTGCGACGAGGAAGCCCAGTCCTACCGTCGGACTCATGGTCTTGCCGAAGCTGCCGATATGGATCACGCGTCTGCCGAGATCGGCCGCGGCCAGCGCCGGCGCCGCCCGGCCGCACAGCTGCAGCTCGCTCAAATAATCATCCTCGATGATCCAGCTCCCGCTGCGCTCCGCCCATTGCAGGAGCTGGACCCGCCGCTCGGCGGACAGGGGCACTCCGGTCGGCGCCTGCTGGCTGGCCGTCACGACCGCCAGAACCGCGTCAGGGGCAAGCTCGATGCCGCGCTCGACCATGATCCCCTCCTCGTCGACGGGCACGGGCACGACGTTCATGCCGTCGAGTTCGAGGCCCATGCGCGTGATCGGATAGCCGGGCTCCTCCATCCAGACCGATTGCCCCCGCATGCCCAGCACCCGAAGCGCCAGCGCGAGGCCGTTGCGGAAACCCGCCGTCAGAAGCACCTGGTCTGGAACGCAGCGAATACCCCGCGCGATTGCCAGGTAGCTTGCGATCTGGGCCCGCAGCTCGGGATTGCCGCGCGGATCCTGCTGTCCGACGGGCGCCATCGCATCATCGCGCACAGCGCGCGTGCGGAAACGTGCCCAGAGTTTATAGGGAAAGGCGTCCTGCGCGGGCACACCCATCTGGAAGGGTAGAGGCGGCAGGTAGAAACCGCGAACGAAATTCCGCAAGGGGCGCCTGATTTCGGCCACAGGCGCCGGGGGGACGACCCGTACGTCGCTGGCAACGCGAGTGCCCCCGGCCCCGGCCGACACGACGAGAAACTCGTCGGCGAGCTTTTCATAAGCCGCCTTGACCGTGCCCCGCGCGACGCCGAGTTGCGTGGCCATGTCGAGCCATGAGGGCAGGCGCGCGCCGGGCTCCAGCCGCCCCTCCAGAATGGCAGACTTCAGGGACTCGCTGATCTGCTCGACCAATGGCATCGCGTGATTGCGATCGAGCGCGATCTCCATCGGACCCTGCTCATACGTCACGCCCATTGCGCCACCCCTGCGGAGCGGACGCGCCATGTTCGCCTCACGCCGACCGTCTCCGGTGTCAGGCCGGGGCCATTGATCTTAGACAGCTGCACCCCTTCCTCGTATCGCATGTGAAAAATGGCGACGTGCATACCCACTCCAGCACCCGGCTCGAGAAACGGGCCGGGGTTGAGACGCTCGGGCAAAGATACGCCCTTCGGAGGGGGCTGCCCATGGCACCGAAGGACTTTCAACCTAGCCTTGAGGCTAGGCCACGCACCAGGTGCCCGGGACGGCGGCGGCCGGTAATTGCAATGTTGGGCGCGCGCTAAGGACAAACCTACGCATCATCCTATTGGTACAAATCATCTATTGAATCTCGGCTCTTACCTCCGCAAGACTCCAGCGCCAATAAAATCTCAAGACACTCGCCATCCATCGAATGATGAAACACGTCCGATGCGATGTGAATTTTACGCATATCATCGTTTAATAAAACCATTAAGTATGACATCTTTAGAAAAACCTTTCCGATAGCACGAAAATGTCTGCAAATCTTGAACAGGTTGCCGCCTCACAATGGCTGATCGTTCCGTCGATCACTGAGGAATGGCAAGCGGCGAATCCGGTAGCGAGGACGACAGCCCCCGACCACTCGTCCGCCCCCTCCGGGAGCCTCGCGGCCGGATGCGCCACCACTGCTGCCGCAAGGTTCCGAGAGAGGCCGGACATCGCTGCTCCGGGTGAGCGAACGTGCTTGAAATTGAAGCCCTACATGAAGATCGAACAGATCAGGACGGACAGTTTCGCGATGTCGCCACACCGGTCGGCCTACAACAAGCCTCCGTTTCGCTTCGTCGACTCTCGTCAATATTTCTCAGTATTCGAATATATCAGTCGACCTGATTGCGAACATCATAGATCACAGGACCATCCTATTATCGGTGGCCTCACCTAGACCTTTGCATAGTACGACCTATTCTCGACAGGGCTTCACACAAGGCGATACAGACGCGTGTCTATTTTCCGATAGACGAGACAAGACACGATCAAAGGTGTGACCACATGGACGGCCGCTCGGAACCCAGTCGCCTTGGCATTATTCTGGACCGCACGCAGGCGATGCCGCTCCCCTGTCAGATCAGCGCAACGCTCAGGGACGCCATCCTCAGCGGACGCCTGCCGCCCGGTAGCCGTCTGCCCTCCTGGCTCGACATGGCCACTCAGCTCGGCGTGGCACGGGGAACCGTGAAGACCGCCTATGAGAGATTGGCGGACGAAGGGCTGGTCGTGTCGGCGGGCGCCAGCGGAACCCGCGTGGCGCATAACACCGCGCCGCCACAGCCTCTTCCGAATATCACCATCCGTCGCCCGCTGTCCGGCATCATGCAGGGCTATTCGCTTCCGCCGCTTCCCTTTCAGATCGGCGTGCCGGCGCAGGACGCCTTTCCCTACAAGCTGTGGGCTCGCATCCGAACGCGTGCGGTCCGGGACGATGCGATGGCGCCGGTCAGCCACCCCGATCCCCGCGGCAATCCGGAGCTGCGCGCCCGGATCGCAAGCTATGTCGCGATCGCCCGCAGCATAAGCTGTCTGCCGGATCAGATCCTGGTCACCAGCGGCTACTACAACGGCCTCGCGCTCGCCCTGCGGGCGCTCGGGTTGCGCGGCCAGTCGGTCTGGATGGAGGAGCCCGGCAATCCGATCACGCGCATGGGGCTTGAGCTCGATGGGATGCGGATCGTTACCGTTCCGGTCGATGCCGAGGGGCTGATCGTGGAGGAAGGGATTGCCCGAGCCCGGGACGCTGCACTCGTGGTCGTGACACCGGGGCAGCAGGCCCCCACCGGCGTGCCGTTGTCGGCTGCACGACGACAGGCCCTGCTGCAATGGGCATCCGACAATGGTAGCTGGATTATCGAGGACGACTGCCTGAGCGAACTCCAGCTTTCGGGTCGCGTCGCGCCGGCACTGTCGGCGACCGATCCGGCAGCTCGCGTGATCCACGTCGGCTGCTTCGGCCAGACGCTGAACCCCGCGCTGGGCCTCGGCTATGTGGTGGCTCCCCTGGAGCTGGCCGAACGGTTCGGTGAAATCGCGGCGTGCCTCCAGCCGGCGCCGAACACGACATCGCAGCTCGCATTCGCGGCCTTTCTCGCCAACGGGCATTATCTGCGGCACCTGCGTCACATGAAGCGGATCTACGCGGAGCGCCGCGACATGCTACTCAAGACCCTTGATGCGGACTTTGCCGAAACGACCATGGCAGGCCTGGCCATCATCGGTCACCTGCCCAGACATATGGACGACGTGAGGCTCGCCCAGAGCGCGCTTGACCATGACATCGCCCCCATGCCGCTTTCGGCCTGGTGGCATGAGCGGGAGCAAGCGACGCATGGGCTGCTGCTCAGCGTCACCAACCTTAAAAGCTCAGTGCTGGCGAAAGCCTGCCGGTCGCTCAAAGAGGTCGTTCGGGCGGCCGCCTGAGACGGCCCATTGGGCGCGGGATGTGGGACCGATCGCCTCAATGCGCCGAGCCCGCCGCGATCACGCGCGTCGGCTTCGGAGCGAGCCAGATGATGGCTGCGGAGGCAAAGAAGATGATGGCCGAGACCAGGAAGATATGGCCGGTGGCCAGCGCCAGGCTCTCCTGATCGACAAAGCGCTCGATTGTGACGCGCACCTGCCCCAGCGAGAAGCCCCGGTCGGCCAGCGCCGCCGCGGTGGGATCGCTATGGAGTTTCGACACCAGTTCGCTCCGGGCGATGCGGGAGTCATTCTCCCACGAGGTGACTGAGATCGACGTCGCGATCGCGGCCGCCATCGTCCGCAGGAAGCTCATCAGCCCCGCGGCCGAAGCCACCTCCTCCGGCGGCACCGCGCTGAGGCCGATCGTCGTCAGCGGCACGAAGAAGAAGGGCATGCCAAAGCCCTGAAGCAGCTGTGGAATGGCAAGCGTCCAGAAGTCCGCCCCACTGTTCCAATGGACTCGCAGCAGGGATGCAAGGCCCAGCCAGAAGATGCCGCCGCAGACCAGCGCGCGCGGATCGACCTTCGTGGAGAGTTTCGCCACGATTGGAGACATCAGCACGGCCGAGACTCCGGTGAAGGCCGTCGCATATCCCGCCCATGTCGCGGTGTAGCCGAGGCTGCTCTGGAGCCACTGGGGAATGATCACCGCCGAGGTGAAGAAGGTGCCGAAGGCAAAGGCCAGCGCCACCACGCTCACCGTGAAGCCTCGATGGCGGAACACGCGGAGATCCACGGCCGGATGCTCCTCGGTATATTCCCATACGCAGAAGAGAGCGAAGCCAATCGCCGCGACAATGGCCAGCGTCACGATCATGTTGTCGTTGAACCAGTCATGGTCGTGGCCGAGATCGAGCATGACCTGCAGGGCGGCGATCCACGCCACCATCAGCACCAGCCCGACGCGATCCATCCGCGCCGGTCGCAACGCCGTTTCGGCCGGGCCCAGCAGACGGATGCTCATCGCGGCGCAGAAGGCGGCCACCGGCAGATTGATGAAGAAGATCCAGTGCCACGTCCAGTCGTCGCTGATCGTGCCGCCCAGGATCGGCCCGAGGATCGGCGCGGTGACAGTGGTCATCCCCCATAGCCCCATGGCGGCGCCATGCTGGCGCGGTGGGAAGATGCGGAGCAGCAGCGTCTGCGTGAGCGGCATCAGCGGGCCGCCGCAGAAGCCTTGTCCCAGCCGACAGGCCACCAGCATGGGGAGACTGGTCGACATGCCACACAGCATCGAGAAGACGGCGAAGCCGATCATGCCTGCGACGAACGTCCGCACCGCGCCGAAGCGGGCGGAGAGGAAGCCGGTGAGCGGCACGCAGACCGCTTCGGCCACCGAATAGGAGGTGATGATCCACGTGCCTTGGCTCGCCGAGATGGCGAGACCACCGGCGATGTGGGGCACGGACACGTTGGCGATGGTGGTGTCGAGCACCACCATGAAATTGCTGAGCGCCAGCGCGAAGGCCGCGATCAGCAGGCTCGGCCCGGTCAGTGCCGGGGTTGCCCCATCTTCCTTGCCCATGGCGCGGCCCTTCAGCGGCTCGACGTATCGATGTCGGCATCCATGGACAGGCCGACGCGCAGCGGATGCTCAGCCAAATCCCTGGCGTCGAGCGTCACGCGCACGGGCAGGCGCTGCACCACCTTGATCCAGTTACCGGTCGCGTTCTGGGCCGGGATCAGGGCGAAGGCGGAGCCGGTACCGCCGGAGAAGCCGGCCACCCTGCCGTGATAGACGACATCGTCGCCGTAGAGATCGGAGGTGAGCCGGACGGACTGCCCGGGCTTCACCTTGTGAAGCTGCCCTTCCTTGAAGTTCGCATCCACGTAAAGCTGCGCTACTGGTACAACTCTCATCACCACGGTGCCCGGGGCGACACGCTGCCCCACCTGCACTGAGCGGCTCGTTACAACTCCATCGACGGGCGCGCGGATCACCGTGCGCGACAGATCGAGCCGCGCCTGATCCACCCGCGCCTGCGCGGCGAGCACGTCGGGACTCGTCGAAACAGTGATCCCTTCGATCAGCGCCCGGTTTGCGGCGAGATCACCGGCGGCGGCGCCCTTGCTGGAGCTCGCCTGTTCGATGCCCGCGCGCGCGAGATCGAGATTTGCCCTGGCATTGGCGAAGCCGTTGATCGCGCTCGTCAGCTCGTCCGCCGACACCGCGCCTGTGGGCGCGAGCTTTCGCCGCCGCTCCAGATCGACCTTGGCCTTGTCGAAAGCGGCCTGAGCGGAGGCAAGCTGGGCCTCAGCGCTGGTGATCGCAGCGGCGCGCACGCGTACCTGCGCGCCCAGCGCCGAGCCGGTGGCGCTGGTCTGGTGGAACTGGCGCTGGGCGCGGGCCAGATCAGCTTCCGCCTGCGCCAGCGCGATCCGTGCGTCGCGACTGTCGATGCGGACCAGCACATCGCCCTTGCGGACCATGCGCGTGTCGGAGACCGGCACGTCGAGCACCTGCCCGGCCACCATCGGCGTCACCTGCGCCGTATCGGCTCCGACATAGGCATTGTCGGTGGAGACATGGTGGCTGCCCACCAGCTCATACCAGCCGCCCCAGGCGAGGCCGGCCAGCAGCACCGCCCCGCCGATCCCGGCGAGCAGCTTGCCCCGCAGGGCGCGGCGCGGCGCCACTACCGACGCCGCGGCCTCGATGATGTTGGGATCGGCCTCAGCCATGATGGTCATCCTTGGAAGCTTCTCCCGCTACGGCCAGCGAGGACGAAGAAGAGACAAGTCCGCCGCCCAGCGCGCGCACGAGGGCAACATCGAGAGTGAAGGCGCGGGATTGGAGGTCCGCCACGGTGCGGCGGTTCTGGAGCACCGTATCCTCGGCGGTGAGCACGGTCAGATAGGTGGAGAGCCCGCCTTCGTAGCGCTGGCGGGCAATCGAATAGGCCTCCTCCGAATCCGCAAGCGCCTGGCGGGACTGAGACAGCCGATCGGCCAGCATCGCCTGACTGGTTACGGCGTCGGCGACCTCGTGGAAGGCATTGGCGACGCTGCCGTCGTAGCTCGCCACTGCCTCGTCATAGATGGCGCGCGCGGTGCGGTAGCGCCCGGCGATCTCGCCGCCATGGAAGATCGGCAGGCTCACCGCCGCCCCGGCATTGCC
>OUNM010782109.1_pt1 | contig 11762 bp, 1 predicted proteins | sample 1769961 | NCBI WGS metagenome assembly OUNM01 (sample SAMEA3914820, study PRJEB12502) | metagenome | biome: forest; material: soil | place: USA | collected 2012-03-12 | depth 0.3 m
AGACAGGTCATACCCCCGATCCGCCCGCAACGCTCAGCGCCCCCGGTCCCCAAAATCAATCGTATGACCGAAGAGCAGGCGCCTGCTGACGCTTTTGACGCTGGTCGAAGAGTCCGTCATGCTGATCTCCTCATATTCTTCGATAAGCAGTCCGAGGTGGCGGGTGCGGGTGTTGAGCTCGCAGTCGAGCCAGCCTGTATCCCAGCGTCTGACCCCATTCACGACCTCGGGCGCGAGCTTCCACGAGATGAACCCGCTGAGGTGGTCGCGCGATGCGGGAATGAATGACGGGTCGTCGTTGATCCCGGGCCGGTGCATCAAGGTCAGCTCGAGCCAGTGCTGCGGGCTGTCCTTGCCGACGTCCGGTAGCGGGCCGTCGAGCGTGAGCCTGAACAGCCGGTAACTGCCGCGCTTGAACTCCAGCTTGCCCTTGCGGTGGGGAAGGGGCTGGACGAGCTTGCCGATCGGCGGCGACAGCTCGAGCCCGGCGATGCAATGCGGCTGGTAAAGCGCGAGGCCGAGCTGCACGAAGGGCATGTAGCCGTCGGCGTCGAGCCCGGCGGCGCCCGGCTCGATCGGCACGTCGGCGTAGAAGGTACCGAGGACTTCGTCGAAGCGGATCTCGTAGCTGACGATGTTCGCCGCGATCGGGAGCACCTTGGGATTGGGGCTCTCCTCCGTGGAGGGATCGGCTCCCGGGTACAATTCGAAGGGGCCGGCGAGCTCGCCCGCAGCCGGATCGCCGGCAGCCATGAAATGGCCTGGCACAAGCTCGACCGACGGAACCGGCGTGTTGGCGAACGGGTCGCTTCCCCAGCGGGTGACGAAGCCTGCAAACGGGCGGAGTGATTCATCCTGGAGATAGGCGCAGACGTTCCCCGGCGGGTTGGCGTTGAACGCCAGCGCCAGCCGCTCGCCCTCGCCCGACGCGAAGCAGCCGGGGCCCATCTCGATCCGCAGCACGGTCCGGCGTTCGAAGGTGAAGATCCCCCGGTCGACATCGTTGGTGCCGCTGATCAGGAAGTGCTGGTCCATGCGGCGGACGTCGGGAGCGGCCGGCCGGAAGCTGCACGGTGCCCAGATCTCCAGGGACCGCTCGCTTCGTGCCTCGCAGCGGCCTTCGGTCGGCCGGCCCGCGGCGTCGACGCCATCGGTGAGGCCGCCCGGCGGGTAGTAATCGAGGTAGCGGGACGCCGCGACCAGGTCGACGTTCAGCTTCCGGGCGCGTCCGTCGGGGAAACTGTAGCTGAGCTTGCGCGCCTTGCATTCGGAATCGCGGATGAGGTCGACCAGCGTCACGAGCTCGCCATGATCCTTCCCGACCGAGCGATCGACCTCATGGCGGGGATGAAGGTCGCTCGGGACGTCGCCGACGGAGAACATCCGGGCGCGGTGCATCGGCGGTGCGAACGTCCAGCGTTTCGATCCCGGCGGCCCGGCAGGGGCGCTCAGCACCACCGCTTCCGGACCGAATTCCAGCCAGTGCGCATAAGCGTTGAGGGTGCCCGTCGTGGCGCCGTCGACGACGAGCTTGCCGACGAAGAAGCAGGTCGCTCCGCCTGGCTGCCCCTGCCACTCCGCGAGCGCGTGGTCGGCGTGAGCGGCCACATATTCTGTCCAGGCGGTCGGCGCCCGCGAGCTTTCGTCGGCGGACGCGGGCGTTTCCGAGAAGATCACCGTGGCAAGACCCGATTCCGGGAGATCCTTCGAAACCGGGGGTGGGGACTTGAAGCCGGTGAAGTCGGGTCGGCCGGGCTTTTCGACGGCATGCACCAGCCGCAGCGAATGCGGACCTTGAAGGTCGGTCCAGACCCCGCTCCCGAGGATCGACGCCAGCGCCTTTTCGGCGAGCGCCTGGCTGACGCCGCTGCTCGTTTTCCCGGCGAGCAGTGCGCGAAGATAATGGGAGCTTGCGAAACGTGCTCGATCCACATCGGCGGCGATGGTGACGTCGATGACGGTCCCCTTCGCAAGCTCGAACACGATCTTCTGGAGCCGGGCTTCGACGGGGTAGACATCCTCGGTCTCGAGCAGGGCCCTCACCCTTGCTCCGCCTGGCAGCGGCCGCTGGAGCGGCCTCAGCTCGATGATCGCGGGCAAGGCCTCGCGGGCCGGCCGGTCCGCTTTCCGGAACGCTGCCGACGCCACCCGCGGCAATTCCGCATTGCTCGGAACGATGGCCTTCGGGGCCGCCGTCGCGCCCACCGTATAGGCATCGGCATAATAAGGGCGCGTCCGTCGCGGCGAGGAATGCGGCGCCGCGAACTGGAGGACGGACCCCCGCGCGGGCGTCGAGGCGCCGGTGGTCGGCGAGGGGAACAGGATCCTGCCGTCGATCGCCAGCGGGAAGCTGCCGTGGATCTCCTCGCGCTCGACGTCGATCCGGTCGTCGGAGAAACAGCCGGAGGGCACCGGCTCGGTGACCTTGTCGAACTGCCGCTGCTGCTCGGCGCGATCGAAATTGACGCGCTCCGGGAATAGGTAGCGCCGCGGCGGCCGCCGGCGGTTCTTCGGACCGCCGAAGCGTCCGTCGCGGATCGCCAGGGTCATCAGCCCCTCGCCGCGAAGGGAGGTGATGTCCTTGGCCCAGACCAGCGGTTCGTCGTCAGCGGGCAGCAGGACGACGGGGGCGGGCACGCGCTCGACCCGAACGAAACGGAAGGGAGCGCTGGTGGAGAGATCGCCAAGGCAAAGCGACTGGAACGAGGTGTAGGCGGTGCTCGCTTCCTGGGCAGTCCACCCGCAGCCGTTCACGAAGGCGGCACTCACCCCGAACATGTAGCAGGCGCCCTCGCGAAGGGGCGCGAGCCCGGTCGAGGCCGACCGGGGCGGCAGCCGGAAGGTCATTCCAATCGGCAGGTCGCGGCCCTCCGGGATCAGGATCTCGCCGGACGGCGGATTCCCGTCCTCGCCCGACAATCGCTCGTCGCGCGCGGCGACGGCCAGGCTGTCCCCCGTCCACACGAACAGCTCTTCCGGCTGGCGGATGACGACCCGGCTGGCCGAGGGCTGCGTCCGGGCGATGTGCAACTGCTCGCCGGTCATCTTGCGGACGAACCCCGCTTCGCGCTGACGGTCGAGCGGGGTCGTCGAGCCGGTGACAGCCGGTTCCTGATAGCCGATCGACCGCTCGACGAGCGAGCGCCAGCGGTCGCTGGTCGGGAAGGAGGGCGTCGCCTGGTCGGAAGCGACGCCGACGCTCGGCCGGAGGCCTTCGAGGAGGTCCGCGGCGAAGTGCAGCTTGAACTTGGTCTTGGGGTCGAGGAGATAGTCCCGGCGTTCCTTGGCGCGTTGGTCGGCCGCGTCCCGGTCGGCGTCGACCAGCGCGATCCCTCGCCCCGAGATGTCCGGCGGGTCGGTATCGCCGCTCGCCTGCGCCGCCGCCCGGCGGGCCTGCTGGATTTCCTGAAGGGCCCCGGCCGCGACGTTCACGATCGAAAGTGAATAGCGGTTTCCGCCGCGGGTCCCCGGCTGCCGGAGGTTGAGGACGCCGCGTATGAGCTCGTGTTCCGCGCGCTCCTCCTGGTCATAGGCTTCGGCGATGTCGCAGGGTCCGAAATAGCGCAGCGGCAGGCCTGACTGGAGCCGGCTCGCCGCCTTGTGGTTGGCGAACGCGGTCCAGCAGGTCTGGTCGTCGGGGGGTGTGCCGAGTGTCGCGGCGATGGCGCCATATCGTCCGACCGAATCGTCGATCTCGATGTCGATCGTCATTCCGAGCAGCCGCGACACGCTCGGAAACGAATGGATCGCGGCGAGCTTGCGCCGCTCGTCGGCCCACGGAAGCGGCTGGTCCGCGTCGCTGGGGTCCGTTTCCGGGTCGATCGCGACCTCGTCCTGCACCGCCATCAGCTCGGCGCGGAGGCGTTCATCGAGCGTCTGCGGCCGGGTTGCCGCGACCGCCGCGGCAAGGTCCGGATCGAACCGTCCGGCCAGGAGGTCGGCCCGATGGATGGCGTCCAGGCGGGCATGATTGTGATCGAACCGCCGCCAGGTCTTTCCGGCCGCCGTCGCGGGCAGGGCCGTGGCGACCTTGGCTCGCGCCGCTTCTGCTTCGGAGAAGCCAAGTCCGGAAGGGGAAAGATCGTCGACGTCGGGGACCGCCCACAGCCGGATCGCCCGCATGCGTTTTTCGTGGAAGGACGTCAGCCGCGCGGGGCCGCGGCTCCCTCGAAGCCGCTCTATATTGTCGGCGGCATGTTCGAGCCGCGCATCGAGGAGTGCTTTCTCGACCATGGCGACATCGACCCGCGGGGCGATCGTGAAGGAGGCCGCGGCGTGGGCAGCGGGGGGCTCGGGCTGGTCGGTGCCGAGATTGTCGAGCGCCTCGCGAAGCGCGGTGAGGTTCGGGAAGATCCGCTTCCAGAGGTCCACGGCCCCGGTCTTGGCCGCTAGCGTCGGCTTGTCGGCGGCGAGCGGAGTGGGCTTGCCGATGGCCGGGGCGTCCACCTTGCCGGTCACCGGCGCGGTAAAGAGGGTGAGGGATTTCGAGACCGCGTCGAGGATGGTCTCCGGCCACCGCCCGAGGTCGGCGGGGCCGCCGGCCACGAGCCTCGGGCTGAGCTGCAGCGACAGTCGGAGCCTGGTCCCGTTTGTCCCGTCCGGGACCACGACGATCGAAGCGGTTGCGTCGCCCATCACACGAGCTCCGTCGAGACGAGGTTGCGATAATCGTTCCAGTGAAGCGATTTGCACGGAACTTCGGTCTTGTGGGTGACCTCGGCGGCGAGCAGGTCTGAAAGGGTGGCGGCGGCGGCGGCGCCGATGGCGCGCGGGGCCTGCGACCGCGACCCGCCCTTGTCGTTGATCGCGTAGCGCGCCTTGACCTTGTAGGAGACCGAGAAGAAGCCGACCTTGAAGCGGAACTCGTAGCTCGCCTCGCCGAACATCCCCCCGGTCTTGTTGTTGTGGGTGAGGGAGATGCGGATGTAGATCGCGATCGAGAAGCAGGCGATATTGCCTTCGCCCACGGCTTCGACGAAGGCGACCAGGACGTCGTTGCTGAACAGGATCCCGGCGACGATCCTCCCCTGGCCGGCGAGCGGTCCGAAGTGGATCGCCGTCACTGCCCCGAACATCAGGGACAGGGTCAGATCCTTGTCGTCAGCGTGGATGAGGATGCTAACCCAGCCGCCCCCGCCATAGGGCGGGTTGCTGATCAGGAACGGCCGCAATGCCGAGGCGAACAGGAAGCCGAAGGTGGCCTTGCCGCCGTTGTACGGCAGGTCCGCGAAGACGTCGAAGGCGAGGTTGATCAGCTGGAGCGAGCCGACCTCCTTCTGCGGGACCGAGAGGCGATAGCCGACCTTGATGCCGTCGAAGCGCGGCTCGACGTAGATGCCGTTCTCGCCCGGGGCCATGAGCTGCTGGAGGGCCTGCAGCAGCTTCAGCGAGGGGCCGATTTCGACCTTCGCCAGGTCGGCGCGGAAATGCGGCGTCGCGCCGTTGATCGATTCGAACTCGGCCTTGTTAAACAGGATTCCGAAGAAGCTCGCGTTGTCGGCCGAAATCAGTCCGATCTTGAACGGCTTCAGGTAACCGCGCGTGACGACCGTCGACTTCTTGGTGAGGAAGTCGAACTCGATCCTGGTCCTGATCGTGAGATCGTTGGCGAATTCCGGGCCCAAAGCGGGCGGGCTCACGGCGCCCCAGTCGTCCGGCTTCGCCATCCGAAAGATGCCGGCACCGGTGATTGCGCCGTCCCATTCGTAATTTGTGCTGACCGACGTCGGCACGAGCTCAGCGATGAAGCGGTCGAGCCAGTCCTTCGCCTCCTTGAGCTTCTCCCGAACCAGTTCGGCGACCAATGCTGCGAACTTGCCCTGCAGCAGCTGGTCGAGCGCGAGCGCGAGGGTCGTCCCGGCGGCGAGCAGTGGCGGCTGCGCGCCGTTCCAGCTCGCGACCAGCAACCGGCCGGCGGAGAGGACTGCCGCGGGGTCGCTGCTGGCAGTGATCGTGTCGAGGGTTTGCTGGTCGGCTCTCGCCTCCTTCACCTTCTTGTCGAAGTCGGAAAAATTGGCGAGGAAATAAGCGAGCACCGGATTGCCGAGCCCGAGCGTATCGATGGCTTCGAGCGCTCCGAGCGCCGCGCCGTGCACGGGCGAAACTGCGGCAGCGACCTGCTTCACGATTGCCGCGGCGGTATCGCGGAGCTTCCTGATGCCGTTCGCGCCGAGCGCCGCCGTCTGGAGGACCAGGCTGTCGAACTGGCGCTGCACGCCGAGCAGGCGAGCGACCTCGTCGAGGAGGTCGATCAGTTTTTCGGGATGATCGTGGAGCGCCGGCAGCGCCGCCCTGATCTTGCCGGCCGCGGTCTCCACGCCATTTAGCGCGTCGAGGAGCAGCTGGCGGTACTTCGGATTGCCGACGTTCGCGCTCACCCGCTGCGCCGCTGCTCGAGCTCCAGTCCAGTCGCCGGCGAGCCCCGCCTTGCCCGCAGTGGTCACGTCCCGCAACAGGGCGCCGGTCGCGTCGGCCGCATTGCCGAGCGAGTCCCGGAGGTCGTCGGGGAAGCTTCCCACCTCCGCTGCCGCCGCGAGAGGCGCCGAATTGGCGACCGCCAGGAGCCGCGCGGTCGCCCGTGCGATCGCACCAGCTTCGCTTGCGGCATCCGCGGCCGCATCGATGGCCCGAGCGAGAGCGTCGCCGGTTGCCCTGAAGTTAGCGCAGATATCGGCGGTGGCGGCGGCTTGGACCGCCGTCCGCGCGAGGTCGAGGCGCGTGGTCGTCTGCTCGAGTGCCGCGATCGCGTGGCCAAGGGCCGCGCGGGCGGCATTGAATTCACGAACGACGGACGCGGGCGCGGTGGGCGGCACCGTCAGCGCGTCGATCTTCGCCGCGGCCGCCTTCAGCGCGGTGAGCGAGCCTGCGATCGTCGCCGACGGACCCAGCAGGCGATCGCCGACGGCCGCCGCGAATGCGCGGGGTCCGGCAAGCTGGTCCTTGCACCAGTTGGCAAGTGCCTGGCCCTGCTCAGCGACATCCGATGCGCGCAGCAGCTCTTCGGCGGCGGTCATGATCTGGCCGATCTCGTCCCCGGCCCAGCTCAGGAGGAATGTGAGCTTGCCCTCGGCGACCGCGATGACGGCGGCCTCGACCTCGTCGATCCGGCGCGTCGCGGCGGCCACCAGCTGCTGCCTCACCGCCACCGCGATGCGGTGGGCCAGCTCGCGGAAGAGAGCGGCAGGGTCGGCGCCGGTGATGTGGAACCAGCCGCTGCGGGCGGCGAGCTCGCTCCTGACCCTGAGCTCGACCGTGTTCGCCAGCCGGCCGGTCGCGAGCGCGTCCTTGTACTTCTCGAGCGCCTGGGCCGGCGTCACGGTGGTCGGCACAAGGCCGGCGACGGCATCGGCGACGGCGCTTGCGAGCGCGGCCGCCAGCGCGTCGGCATCTTCCGGGCGAAGGACGTCATGCGCGGCGCCACTGTCCTCGATCAGCGCGGCCGCATTCTCCTCGACGGCCGCGGCGACCGCACTCCGGGCCTGCTCGCGAAGGATTCCGAGCGCGATCGCGAGCCTTCCCTGGACTGCGTCGGCGAACCCGAACAAGCTGTCGAGAAGGTCGAGGAGGGGACGCGCGAGCTCGTCGTAGAAGAGAGCATTGGCGAGCCGCGCCCGGGCTTCGGGGCTCGACAGGACCGCGATGAGCGTCGCTCCGTCGGGCAAGCCGAACAGCGGGGCGAGCGTGTCGGCGAGCGCATAGAGCTCCTGACGGACGCGATCGGCCAGCGCCCGCCCCAGCGCGTCCGGCAGGGCGCGGATCTGCTTCTCGACGACCGCCCATTGGGCCAGGATATCGCCGAGCAGCAGACTGACCGCTGGCGGCACCGGATCGCGAAGGACCCTGCCGATCTCGCGCAGCAGCGGTCCGGCGATCCTCGCGGTGCGCTGCGCCGGCTCGATCAGCTCCGGGAGCGATCCCGCGTTCTGGACGTCGCGCAGCCCCCCGAGGATCGCCGGATAGTCGGAGCGGTAGAGCGCGATGAGGTCGGGGTAGGCGTCCTCGACCTTCAGCGGTTTCATGGCATCGTTGGCTGCGGCGATCCACGCCTCGATCTGGGGCTGGAGCCGGTCGAGGGCGTCGGCCGCCAGGCGGGCAGCCGTGGTGGCGGCGTCGAGCGCGGCCGCGCTGTGCACCCCGAGATCGACGCTCTCGGTGAGCTTCGGCGCGGCGCCGATGGCTCCCGGCTCGATGAGCGCGGTAAGGTCGACGCCGAACAGGTTGAGCTGGAAGAATTCCCGCGGGTTGAACTGGCCCTGGGCGGCGCCCGGGAACGGCCAGGGACCTTGGGTCAGCGCGAGCGCCTGCGTCTTGGAGGGCGAGCTGCCGACCAGCCCGATCTTGGCCGAGAGCGCCGCTGCGATCGCGCCGGGCTCCGCGATCCCGCCGGTCGAGGGCTGCTTGCCGCGGCGGAGCCTGATCTGCGGGCCGAGGATCTCGAGGAAGATCTGGGCCTGGGCATTCTTCGCGGCCTTGGTGTCGGTGAAGGCATCGGTGACGAACGGGCGGTAGAAGGCCACGTCGACCAGTCCCTGGGGTTCGCCGATCAGCCGGTCGAGGCTCTGCACCGCGATCCTGGCCGTCTCGACTCTCGGGTAGAAAGGCGGCTGGTCGGCGCCGTTCATGCGTGCGTCCATCACGAAGGCGGCTTCGGCCTCGTCGGAGGCGCGGCCTCGCGCCTGGAGGATCCAGCTGTCCGTGTCGAACGCCGTTTCGGGGAGGTCGGCCGCCGATCCGCGCACGGGAACGAGCGATTGCTCACGGCGGACGTAATTGCGACGCGCCCCGCCGAGGGTCGCGACCCGGCGGGCCTCGTCGGCGTTGTAGACGGCGACCACGTCGCGAACGAAGGCCGGATATTTCGCCGCGGCGTCGGCGGCGATGAAGATCATCCGGTTGCTGAGCGGGGTCTTGTCCTCGTCGACCGAGCTCTTCCATTCGAAATCGACGATCTCGTTCGCCTTGTTCCTGACCTTGGGCCAGAATGCGAGCGGTTGCTGATCGGGGAAGATACGGCCGCCGGCCTCCGTCTCCGGGTCGACGAGATCTGGCGTATGGTCCGTGAGGATGGTGACGGACGACGCCGGGAAGTCGCGGCCGCCGTCGGGCTGGTTCACCGCGGGATAGCCCTTGGGGATCGCCGGAGTGACGATGAACTGGCGCTTGATCTCCTGCGCGACCGGGAGCTTTCCCGGACCGGCAAGGAAGATCCGCTCGGAGACGTGGAAGAGCGAAGCTCGGTTGCCGAACGGGAGCAGGTAGCCCTTGGTCGCCGCGATCACCCGGACGTCGCGTCCGAGCACCGTTTCGTAATAGAAGCGCTCGAGTGAGAAGCCGTAGGGCGCGACCTTCTCGGGCTCGAGGATTGCGGGCTCGCCGCGCCAGTCCAGGCGCATGGTCGCGCCGAGCGCGGTCAGGCTGACGTCCGCGGTCTGGAAGGCCGTGGCGAGCGCGATCCCGGTCTCCGGGGCGCCCTTGAAATAGTCGCGGTCGATCTCTTCGAGATAGGCGAGCGTATGGTTTGGGCCGCCGGGACGGACGATCGGCCTGACGACCCCTCCGCGCGGGACCTTGCGGGCGCTCGTCTCGACCGTCGACGGCCGCGGGGCGCCGGCGGCGGCGGCTTCCTCCGGCGACAGCCGGCGGAGTGCAGGAAGCCCGTAGACGGACGTCTGGCCGATGATCTGCCAATGGTCGTCGGCGACCAGGGGGTAGGCGTCCTTAGAGGAGCCATCGGTCGGCTTGTCGACCGGCAGCTTGTGCGGCTGGAGCTTCTCTGACCAGAGCGCTCGAAGGCGCGCATCCTGTGCCTGTCGCTCCGCGAGGATGCGATCGTCGCCGCGGCCCATCCGCTGCGAGAACAGGGCAACCTGCTGGACGAAGCTGTCGCCACCGTCATAGCCGGCCGGCGGCAAGGCGGCGCGCTCCAGCCCTGTAGCCTCGGCGCAGGAGAAGAGGATGCCGTCGACGAGCTCCAGGCGGGTCACGGCTCCGGCGGGATTGGGCGCGGGCGGGACAGGGGGGGCGAACTGGGCCGCGATCGCCTCGAGGATCGTCTTCAGGTTCCGCTTGTCCGAATGCGCGTCGTCCCCGAGCGCTATCCCGACGGCATCGAGCTGGCTCTTGAGGTCATCGTCCCTGATCGTGGAACTGGCACGGCGGTCGACCACCATCCGGAGGCCCGACCAGTCGGTGAGGCTGTCGGCGTCGAGCTCACGCTCGCGCCACTGCGCGCCTCCCGTGTCGCGTTCCCTCGGCAGCGTGAAGACCAGCAGGGAGGTACCGGAATAGTCGCTCTTCGTCGGCGTCGGCGCGGGGCAGTTTCCGGCGGCCTGATCCCAATTGACGACCGTTTCGGAGCGATGCTGGGGGCCCAGCTGGACGACGATGAAGCCTTCGTCGAGCCATGCTCCCTGCCGCGACCGGACCAGCTTGTACTTGAGCGGCATCGGCTCGTGCCGAAGCGTGAAACCGCTCGCGAACCAGATCGTGCAGTCGAGGAGATTGTCGACGCGTCGGACCCGGATGGGCGAGGCGAGCGACAGGTCGATTCCCGGCGCGTCCTGGTCGAGGACGATGGCGGCGGCGCCGGCAGTCCCACTGTCCGGATAGGAGCGCTTGAACGCGGGAACATCGCCGGGCCCGGCAACGAGGGAGAAGCTCTGCCCGGCGAGGGAGAGGGTTACCTGGCCCGCGCCGCCCTCGGCGAGCCACAACCGCGAAGCCGACAGCGCCGCCGCGAACCGGGGCGGCTCGCCGGCGCGGAACTGCGCCTGGAACGGCGCGCCCGGGACCTGCGCGACGAGCGCCGTCGCGTTCATCGCGGTGACCAGCTGGGGATCGACACCGAGCTCTCCGGCGATGCCGATCTTGCCTTTGCTCAGCGCGACCACGGCCCGCGACAGTCGGAAGCCGGTGGTTCTGCAACGGTCGGTTCGAAGCTCGACGCGTGCCTGGCCGTCGATCAGCAGCAATTGCCGGCGAGTGCCGTCCCGGTCGCTGAAGAAATGTCCGTCGGCGGCGGCAACGGTTAGCGGTGTGACGGTGGCGAGAGAGGCTTTTGTGCCGCAGGCGAAGGCGCGGCGACGGATCGCCGGCGATCGAAGGTCGAAGCGTGTCGCCCACGCCGTGGGGGCTTGGTCGCCGAACGGCTGCGCCCCGGGCACCACTGCGGCAACCTCGAGCCCGCGGGCGGTGCATTCTGCGGCGCCGGACAGGCGCGTCTTCCCCTCGAAGGCGACTGTCAGGCCGTCGCGAGAGGAGAGCGCGCGCGAACCGCGTTCGACCCTCGCCTGTCCTTCCCCAGCGGCGAACTGCAGATCCGGCCCGCGCGAGCGGAGCGGCGCCCCGTCCATCCAGGCGGCCAAGGCGCAGGTGCCGCCGGCCCGGAGCGCGGGCATGGAAAGGGTGGCAGACCAGCCGTGCTTGGTCCGGTCGAGGCGGCAGACGAGGTCGGCGCGAAGCGATGTTCCCGGGAACGTTGCCCGGGCGAGCTGGATCAGGATCCGGTCCCGTCTGCGCGACGCGGAGATTCGCGCGGCCGGCCCGAACGCGCTCCGGTCAAGAACCCACTCACGACCGCGGTACGAAAGAACGAGCCGCGACCCCTGGCGAGAAACGATCGGGTCGCGCTCCGGCCCCAGGGAAAACGATGCTGCGGCCGAGGGGCCGCTCGCGCTAAGGCCCGCGAGGAACGCGCGGCGAGAAAGAGCGAGAACGGGTTTGCGCTCGGTCCGGCGGTGGAGCCGCTCGAGCAGCACCGGCTC
>OUNM010577477.1_pt1 | contig 11758 bp, 11 predicted proteins | sample 1769961 | NCBI WGS metagenome assembly OUNM01 (sample SAMEA3914820, study PRJEB12502) | metagenome | biome: forest; material: soil | place: USA | collected 2012-03-12 | depth 0.3 m
CCTCAGAAGAGCCCAAGCGCCCCGGAACCGGTTCCGGTAAAGAAGCCACCACCACCATCCAAGACATACGACAGCGATAGATCCAGTCCTGAAGCTGCGCAAGCCCCGAAAAAGTCTCTCCTGGAGCGGACGAATGACGAGATTGCAGCTGTCAAGGCGTCCATGAAGCGGACAATCCATGCAGAGCCGGTCAAAGAGAAGCCAAAATCGGCGCTCGAGATGATGGTGCCAGAGACATCGATTCGCGGGCGGAGACGGCGGCCTGGAGGCAACAATGCCAGCATCAAGGAGGAACAAGAAGCCCTGGCATTTCTAAATGCCTTCCGGTCAAAGCTGGATCGGGCCCCGGCCGAGAAGCCGGTCCCACAGCCATCAATGAACAACAGCGGAGAGAACGCGGACCAGGATGAAGAAGGAGAAGTATGCGACCTGCACTTCATTTCCAACTGCCAGAGCTGTAAAGCCTGGGATAAGGAGGCCAAAGACGAAAGCGACGACGAGGGGTGGATGTCTCACACGCTCAGTTTTGCTGCCGACAAGCTTGGAAAAGATCTGAGCTATCGGAAGAAAGCCGAGGAGGAGCTCGTTGTTATTGATCCACTTGAGAAAGCTCGGACCCTTAAGGAGGACAAACGGGCGACGAGAGACGCTCGCTCGGGAGGTTCTTCTCGGGCCTGGGATAGGGATCGCGAGCGCGACAAGGACAGGAGGGGCCGCTGAGAGCCTGAGATGAGGAGGCTGGTGGAGCTCCGGTTGCACATTATGACAGTGCCGCGATTACAAGATACCCAGCTGCAATCCAAGCTCCTTGCAGACACAGTCCACCTCTCGCATTTCTTTCCGGGCTCCTGATGCAAGAGATTCCTTGCCATTCTTTCCATCTGAAGTTGTTAGTTTGCCTCCGCAGGTAGGCAATATCGGCTCATACGACGGGCACTATGCTTTGGCGTTTCTTTGTGCGGTGAATGCTGTAGGCCCTGGCATTACATCACTGGGTGGATATACGGTTGAGACCACTGAGTCGACACAGTTTCCTGTCGGCAGGGACTCAAAGGACGGAATGCCATCTTGCAGCGGCTTGGCCCGAAGCATATGCAGGATCCAAGCCAAGCGAACCAACGGCACGCGGTCGCATGTGCCTAACTATGGATTCATGAAGAAGAACAGAAAAGAGCTGGATTGGATTCTACCTACTGTGTACAGAATAGTATAACTGCGTCTTGACTCTAATTACATAGTAGACCAGGCTCGGGGGCTTCCAGGTTGCTCCCAAAAAAAGTGACAGGCATCCTGGTCTTATCGAGATGCCCCGCCTGTCGCTGTCTTATCGTTACGGTGAGTGATTGGTTTGCCAAGCGAAAAAATCGCCGTTGCCGTTCTTGAGATCACAGTGAACTGATGAGAGCCCACTTCAAATGATGCCAGGACAGCCTCGACCGACCGCCATCCGCGGCTGCCAACCCAACACCTTTCCAACCGCTGCGCAATCGACGTCCGCCCCGTTGTCGATCGACCGTCTGAGCCGGAGCCACCTCGCGATTCTGCTGCAGCGAAACCCTTCCAAAGACGAGATTTGGGGCCTGCATGCATCCACCAACCGGGAACAAGCCGTCGCGAAGCACGGGGCTCTGAGAACTGCGCCCGCATTGTTTGGATCACCTCGAGGCTCCAGCGCCGAAACGCCCCCATTGACCGGATTCCATCCGCGAGACAATCGGCAGTAGTCGCCCCAAGTGCTTTGCGACGGTCAAAGGACGGCTGCCCCCCGACCGGGATTCTTTCTGCGCCTTCCGGCACGACAACAACACCGACCGTGTCGCTCAGCCACTGGGAAGCTCGACGTGCGCCTGTTGCCTGGCAGCCCTTCACCCTTCGCCGACGCTGCCTTTGAGAGTTTCTCCCCGGCTTGAGGATATATATCTTGACTGAGGACCGTCCCAAGCTACCCCGAATAGCTCCCAATCGACCCATCCGCGCTCCACCGACAGCGACCGCGACCGCGACCGCGACCGCGATTGCGAATCCCAGACCGCAGTACCGACTCCATTCTCTCGAGAGTTAGTGCAACCAGGGGATCGAATATCGAGTTTGGCGCCGCGTTTCACCAAGCAAACGGCCACTGTGATCGGCGTGTTGCGCAATCAAGAGCTCGCCTCTTAACTCAGAAAGCCGCCCGTCGATATCGCACGAAGCCGCCGACGCCGCCGAAAGTCTGGGTCGCCTCAAGCCGGTCCCAGCAAGTCAAGCATAGGCTCGCCAGTGTTATGTCGTCGCCCAACCCAAGGAAAAGACCTGCTCCAGGCGTTCCACCCATGGCTCCCATGCCCCAGATCCCGCAGTCGTTCTCCCCTGTTCAGCCAGATCCTGTGTTCAGGTGGAACGGCGGTGTGGATGGCAACGGCTTCGTCGACACGGGATCCCCCGGTGTGAACTCGTTTGCCATGTTACCAACACCAGGTTCTTATGGCCAGGCAGTACCAGCGCCTTCGACGGCTCTAGCACGGCGGCAGAACAGCCGCGCCCTCGTCCCGACGGCCTCCAGGGCTCCGTTTGACCGCACCTCTGACGGCTGGAACGGATATGGCGACGATCCCACCTACCACCAAGCAGGAACTCCAACAGTGGACGAGCATGACAACATCGAACGACTTGAGGAGATGGCCCAGCGAGCAAAGAGGGAGGCGCAGTCCAAGAGGAAACAAATTCCACCGTTTGTTCAGAAACTCAGCAGGTATGTCGCCCTTTTCCCCTCTTTTTCTCTTGGTAGGGAACGAGCTAACGATATGAAGCTTCTTGGACGAATCGAGGAACACGGACCTGATCCGCTGGTCTGACAAAGGAGATTCGTTTGTTGTGCTAGACGAGGACGAATTTGCCAAGACGTTGATCCCCGAGCTCTTCAAACACAACAACTATGCCTCGTTTGTGCGCCAGCTGAACATGTACGGCTTCCACAAGCGCGTGGGGCTTTCCGACAACTCAATGAAGGCCAGCGAGAGGAAGAACAAGAGCCCAAGCGAATACTCCAATCCCTACTTTCGCCGTGGCCACCCCAACCTGCTGTGGCTGATCAACAAGCCGAAGAGCGGGAACAGCAAGAAGAAGGGGAAGAAGGACGAGGCTGGCGTCGAGAGTGAAGAAGATGGCATCGAAGAAACCTACATCGCACCGAACGTGGCAGCTGCGCAGGCTGCTAGAGGGCCCGCGCCTCACGATGTCGGACCGCTGCAGAAGAAGGATTTGGTGCAAGTCAAGAGCCAGATTGAGAGGATTCAGCAACAGCAGCTCGCCATCTCCAATCTGCTCACCAAGATGCGCCAGGACCAGAATCAGCTCTACCAGCAAGCCGTGCTATTTCAGAACATGCACGAGCGTCACGAAAACTCCATCAACGCCATCCTCAACTTTTTGGCCAACGTGTTTAGGAAGTCATTGGAGGAGCAAGGCGGCGCACAAACTGTCCAGGATCTCCTGGCAAGCATCATCCCGAATGCCCAGGGGCATCAGACACAAATCCCGACAGCAGGCGGCGTTGTCGATCTCGGTGGCTTCGTCAACCAGCGGGCTCAAGGCATTGCTACGGTCGGCACTCCAAAGCGGCAGCAGCGCCTGCTGCCCCCGATCCCGCACCATCAAGCGAACAAGGCATCCACCTTGTCTGCGTCGGCATCACCTTCGCCCAGCCCTCAGCCGCTGCACCAATCGCCGCAGATGGGTACTGTTACCGAGCTCTTCGATACTTCTCCCGCCGACACCACATCCCCAGCTTACATGCAGAACGAGCTGCGGAGCAACCCTCAGGAGGGCATGATGAAGATCATCCAGGATACCAATGCGGTCAACAGCTCCTCCGGGTTTGATCTTCCGGACGTGGCTGCCAAGACTCCCGCGAGCATGAGCGACGACCAACGGGCCCAGATGCTCAACATCATGGCCGGCAGCAACCCTTCCGCTCACTCTCCCGCCGCCACAGTCAACGGCATTCCAGCCGCCAGCCCAGCATCAACCATCCCTGCTCCCACATCCCCACCCGTCCTGCCCCCCAACCTCTCCCTCTCCCCGAATCTGTCCTCTCTCCAGATGCCCTCCCTGCATGCGATCCAATCCACCCAGGCCGAGCTCGACGCCCTCCAAAGGCTTCAGACCCAACAAGCCGACCAGATTGACGCTCTCACCCACCTGCTCGGCCCACTCAGCCCGTCCGGCCGCATCCCGGGGCTGGACGAGCAAGGCAACCCCAACACCAGCTACTTCGACAGCGTCGACTACGATCAGTTCATTCACCCCAACGCGTTTTCCGACGCCAACTTCGATGCTTCCGGACTGGATGGAATGGGGATACCGGGCCATGCGGACGGGACCGACTTCAACTTTAGTCTGGATGGAGCTGGCGCGGGAGATTTCATGCACGGCGCGGCGGACGGTTCCGCGCAAGTTAATGATGCTGGCGCTGGTGCGTTTCAGCCGGGCCGGGTGTTTGAGACGACGTCGGCGACGAATACGCCGAGCCCGGCTGGCACTGAGGAGATCACGCGGGCCGAGTATGAGAGCCCGGAACGGGGGACCAAGCGCCGGAGGCGGGCCTAGATTGCTATCGGCGAGGGGTTGGAGGGCTGTTTCGGACAAGAGGGCGGCGTGGTGGCTTGGTGGGCTGGGAAGGGACTGGGGAGGTGTATGGAGAGCGGTTGGGTACGGTTTGGTTGGGTCGGGTCGGGTTGGGAATGGATGGGAATGGACGGTCCGGTGGTGAGGGTTGGTTGCACAAACGCATATTTAAGATATCCCCGTTTTCCTTGCAACTTGGGCGTTTCTCTTCACTAACTCACAAGTTTGGGGATGGGTCTGAAGGGGTTTCACGACGCGGATCGGTGGTGCCCGGTTTTGTGGCAGTCTTTTCGCATGTTAGAGTCTTCCTACATACACACTATGTAGAAACCACAAAAAAGACACGACTTGATGACATACGCAGCTGGGGCAACTCACGAGGGGAGACAAAGATGTTTTGGGTATAAATTATCTGTATTTGCAATGACTTGATTATATGTGTGCTGGTTGTTCAGCGCATAACTCCCATAGCAGTTCTGTTCCCTGATTCATTCTGACCCTGGTGGGACGATGTGTCCTAGACGCCCGTCGCCCGATAACTAGCTTGGCTCGACCTAGCTGCATCATCATTGCAGTTGAATCACGACTGCGTCCTCATCTCTGGAAGCTGGAACGGTCAACTCGAGGTAGACGGCATACCGATATGGCAGGGCGTGGCTCTGCAAAATCCCACGGTTGCCTGTTTGCGAGGGCAGAGCCTTTCTGCTCAGGCCATCGCCGAACCCAAGCTCTCGGAGAGCGAGGCGAGCCGTACCACGGCCCGCATCAGGTTTCTCTCTATCTCTTCTCATTCACTCCCCTTCTCACTTGGCCAGCGGATTCGCATGCACAGTAACCCGCTCGATCCGCACCTCCTCTAGCGGCCGGTTCTTCTTGTCAACCTCGACGCGCTCGATCCTGGCGAGCGTCGCGAGGCTCTCGTCGCCGAGCAGCCGCCCGAACACGGCGTTCAGCCCGTCCAGATGCGGCGCGGGCGCGAAGGTGACGAAGAACTGGCTGCCGTTGGTGTTGGGGCCCTTGTTGGCCATGCTGACGATGCCGCGCTCGTGGTGCTTCAGCCCCGGCCGGATCTCATCGTCGAAGGTGCCACCGTGGATGGAGCGGCCACCCTTGGGGTTGTCGGGCGGGCTCGGGTGGGCCGGGGCGCCGGTCTGGGCCATGAAGGAGGGGATTATGCGGTGGAAGGGGGAGGCGTCGTAGTAGGAGGATGCGCAGAGAGCGAGGAAGTTCTGTGTGTGCGGAAGGGTGTCAGTGGGGGGTTGGCGGGGGAGAGAGAGGAGGGGTGGGTAAAGGGAGGCGCCAGCTGCATACCTCGGCAGTCTTGGGGACGCTCTCGCAAAAGACTTCGATTTTGAGGTCCCCGTGGGTGGTGTGTAGCGTCACGGACATGGTGGGCGATGGCCGTGGTGTTTGTTGTTTGTCGGTCGGGGTGGCGATGGGAGAAAGGGCCTGGCCAAAACAAATTCCACAGCATGACATCAAGCACAAGCTTGGCATTTTGGCTGAAGCTATGGCCACCTTCGAGCCACAGCCATTGCGAGTTCCACCGCATCACCGTGCCCTGCGGCTCTCTGCAACCTTAAACGACGGGATGGTACTTGTTCGGACGGACGTTTTCACTTTCATGGCTTCGAGTATCCTTCCACTGTCGCCCTTGATCTCCTGTACGTGTCTGGGACGATCAGGGAACTCGACGTGGACAAATACAACGATACAGAGTTTAGGTATTCAATACAGATACAGCGCGATGTACCGTATTCTGCACATGACGTGATTGCATCCAAGCGCATCTGGGCCCTGCCGTCTGCACCGCCCTGCATCGTGCTGTGGGGTTTGGCGGGGTATCCGCCCGTATCCACCTCCCGCCAGGGGCCTTGCTGTCCATCCCAGCGCCACTTCCGGGTTCCAAGGCAGGCATCCATCTCGTCAAGACATGTGGAGGGCTGCCGCGATCACATCAACACGCCAGTCCGGATAGCGCTCCCGACTCTCACTACCGATCGCCTGCGTCTTGGGCCCTTTCAGGCACCCCCAGCATCGATCGGAACCCGGAGGGCCTGGTTTCCCACCCCTCGCCAGAAAGCACCTGTCGAGCTTGCACCCTAGCTGCTAAGACCACCTCTCGTTGGGGAGCTCCGGTCTCGACTTGGAGTGGCAGGGCTCGGGAATACCACCCTCTGACTCGGCCCATTCACACCCTGATCAGGCACACCCGGTAACATTATAGTGTAAGCTGCTGAAACAATTCCAGACGAACCGTGGCCGTGCCCAATCTGCCGGGAGACGGCTCTTTGGTGGACTCGCTGACCCGCCAGGTTGATATCGGACATAGTTAGCTGTCGTGTGCGTGCTGTGCTGGTGGACGGAGTACCGCAGGTTTCAGCGACAACGACACCATTCAGTCTTGCTTCGAAAGCCCCAGACTGCTGAGCCGGCGACAGCTGCGAGCAACGAGTCTCAATCCCTGGGACGCCAATCCCGTGCGCGCACACCCACGGCTGCATTCAACGGCACAAAGGCGCTCGGCGGCTCGAGGGGCATTTCCATTCGGCCCCATCCCCCTCCACCCTCCACCAACAGCGACCCAAAACAGCTGCAAACTAAGCCTGCCCTGCAGCCACTGGCCATCGGAAATCCGAGCGTGCAGCGTAAGACGGGCTGCGGTCTCGCCAGAATCCCACAACCTGGAACGACCGGTTTGCACGGCGACGACACTGCAATAAAGCACTCGAAGAGTCGAAATCGGCACCCATTGCGAAACCCCCCACGTCTAGCCTCGGCGGATGCCAATGTGATGCCTCTGCCCGCACGGTTGCGACAGTCTTATCGATACAACGCCAGCAACACGCCTAGGAACCCCTCACCCCGGATCGACCGTCACAAGCTCCCCTCAGCCCTACCTGCAGCACGACAGGCAGGCCTCAGCTCTGCGGCCCATCCTTCATGACCGGCGAAGGCCGTTGCGCCCGCCCCGACGGTCCCTACGACAAAGAACAACCCGACATCGCCGTGTCTTGATTGAGCTCTCGGCAATCGCCGCTCAGGCGCCAGCGCCAGAATGAATGTAGCAAATGCTCCTGCGACCGTGAGGATATCCGGCCCACCGAACAGCAGCTTCTTGGTGGGCTATCCCGGCATCTCCGCAACTTTGGTACGTCTCGCCTCGCCCGCTCCCTTCTTGGTGTCGCATCGACCAGACGAGTGATCTCTCGGGCTGGGATCGGACAGTTGCGCCGTCGCAGGAGTCTTGAGTTACGGATCCGTGCTGACTGTCGCGTTTGCAGCCTAGGATAGCAGGCAAAGTGGAAATCCGCCCAGGCGCCGGATTCTCGGCCCCCGTCAACGTTTCCATGGTGCGAATATGCCTTCAGCGGCGAGAGACGATCCACCCGGCGGCAGAAAATGTTGCGAAACGGCACCTCGGGACCCCGCGACGAGAAACGGTAGATCTGGTAGGGAAGGAGGTTCTCCTGTTCCGATGCGTATCGGGGAAAGAGGCGGAGAGCGTGATTGCGATGGATCTGCCGTTCCAGATATTCATCCCGTTCGGACGCGGGGGCGAGGAGACGAACCGGCGCATCCCGCCTGCGAGCCTACAACTACCCAGCCGCATCGCCGAGACTTTCTACGAACTGGTCGTCACGGTTCAGCAAGGATCCAGCGCGCAAAACCGGTACACATTCCCAATCCCGCTCCAGCGGTATGACACGCTCTCGACGTTCGGCATGTACAACCGGCCCGAGACTAGGGCAGCAACGGCGGACCACATCGTGACGTTGGGCATCTCGTTGCCCAAATGGAGCTATGGCCCGCTAGACCCCATTACGGTTTACGTCAAGCTCTCGCCAAACCCAGACTACCTAAGCAAGGCCAAGAGAGTGACGATACAAAAGCTTACCCTCACAATCGAAGAAGAGATCACATTCAACCCAGAAGGAGACGAGCCGACAAAGAAGATCAACAAGATCGCGAAACACACACAAGCCGTGGGAACAAAGATGCCCGAGACCGGATACATTACCAATCTGGGGCTTGTGCTCCCCGCGCGGGACCTTCGGGATCCGGATGGCATAATTAAAAGGGGCAAGCCCGCGTTCCCCATGTACGAGGTGACGAGCTTTTCGACATCATCGACACTCTACAAAATTGAGTTCTTTCTGAGCATCAAGGTAAGCTTTGCCCATTCACTCGCTGGGCGCCTGACCGTGTTTCTCACACAAGTCCCAGGCGCACATGACCTCCGCGAGGGATATCACACTCCGCCAGCCGATCGTGGTGTGCCCTATGGACCAACAAGCTTGCAAGGAAGAGATGGATGCCATCGAGCAGGCCGCCAAGGATGCCTCACACGTGGACCCGAACAACCCCGTTCTACCAGATCGAACGATTATCCTGGCCAGCGAGAGAGAGGCCATTCGACATCTCGGGCTATGCGAAGTGGGAGGAGTCAAGAAGATGCTCATCGAATGACACTCTGATGCCCAAGCGTTTGTTGGCTCGAAAATGGGGCGGCGAACCAGGCAACGGCAGACGGCTCAGCTGCCTGCGTTGGTGCTCTCCTCTCCGAGTGAGGCCCCCCGCCAGGACCCATCACCAAACCGAGTCAGGGGTTTGCTCAGTCTAGAAGACCGAGAAGCGGAGGCGACCAGGCATCAACCTGCCTGCCCGGCTTTCCCGGTTGCACTCTAGGCGCCCAAAGGGCCGTGTGATGCGCGCATGTGGAGAGAAGCTCTCCACGCTCACCTCGACTCAGAGCCATGGTATGGTCGTGAACCATGACACCATGTACGGTGCGGACTGGGAAGAGCACGGATGGAAGAGTTGCGGTGGTTGGGGACACCTCCAAGATCGCCTTGTGACGGAGATGAGGGCTGTGGGACGGAAAGTTCTGGTGGATAGCTGGCTAACTGCCGTGTGGAAAACTCACTGCGGTGCTCGGAGGGCAGGGTGTGGAAGGCTTGGAGCCATTGACAGTTGGCCTGGCGTTTCGTGTGTGCAGGGTTCTTCGTGGTTTGGGTAAGGCTGAGCCTTGGGACGATACGGCGGTGTTTGGCGAGGGAGGAGTCAGGTTCGTGTTTCTTGGTGCCACCAAATTCCAAAAATCACAGACACGCAAGCCGAAAGGGCGCGCGCTGATTTTAAACCACTTGCCATCTGCGTGGTCCGGCGTGAGATGTGTAAAGGATGTCAACCAAACACCTGGCTCAAGCAAGGTCTTGATTTCTGACCAAGGACCCCGAGTCTTGGATTCTTTGTGCCAGACAGATCACCAAATCGCTTCTCCGTCCAAGGGCCCAGTCTTCAACACAGGCTAGATCCTAGGATTTCATCCCTCCCAGGCTCGGGAGAGTCGAGGTGAACAAAGAATCAAGAAGCTGACGGCGGCTCGCTCTAATCAACCCTAACCCTTGTAATGCTCGACCCAGACGAGCCAGACTGCAGTGAGCTTGCCCGAAAAACGGCATCCTGGTCAACGTTCGGTGCATTCCACACCTGCTCTGCTCACATATCGAAACTTGTGTCTCAGCTCCCTCTTCACATTGGCATTGCTGAAGGAGCTTGCTGGGCTTTGGTTTCCGGTTCCTTGTTCGGCGCAGAATTTGGACTAGCATTACAATCCAGTCAAATCCAATCCTCGAGGAGCAACAAACAAACCACAGAGCACGGCGCAACAGCTACAAGTAGAGCAGCCCCCAAGAAGACCACAGGAACCAACAGCTTCCGAGGCCAGAAACACACAAGCAAGCGACCTGCACACACCGTTGCCCACCATGCCCCTCGACGACGACGACAATCCCTCCCTCGCCCCCACCCTCCCAACCTCCACCTCAACCCCCCTTCCCGCGGCCAGCGCACCAGGAGCAGACGAGGACCTTACGGCCGAGGACTTGATCGAGGACGAGGGCGCGGCGGCGCAGGACTTTGGCGCCTTTGCGGCCTCGCTGCCGACGCAGTACCGCAAGGCGACGGGGTTGTCGGCGCAGACGATCCGGCGCGGCGAGAAGGACTTTGAGGCGCACGGGACGCGGGCGCAGGCGGACGCCCTGGAGCGCAGCCGCGGCGCCATGCGCGACGTGCTGAGCTACACGCGCGTGCACCCCGGCGGCGGCGTGCGCGGGTGGTATTTCCCGGAGTGGTGGGGCGGGGAGTATCGGGAGGAGAAGGAGGAGGGGAGGCCGTTTGGGTGGGTGAGGGAGAGGGTGGTTGTGCTGGAGGGGTCGTCGGTTGCGAGCCAGGCGCTCGGGAGGGCGGTTACGGGGCAGGCGAAGGATCGGCCTGCGAGGGGGAGGGACTGGTTGTTGCCGGAGGAGGCGTTGTATCTGGTTGAGAGGGGGTCGTTGGATTTGTGGTGGCCGGTGAAGGGGCTGGAGGAGGTGTTCCCGCCGGATGGGGCGGCGGTTGTCAAGAAGGAAGGGGAGGAGATTGACGAGTACGAGCTCGGGATTCCGCTCAGTCTTCAGGCCGCATACGCGCTCCTTATCGGCAACGACGGCGAGCGCGGCAAGATCAGCCTGCAAAAGTTCCAGGTCTACGCGAACCTCAAGCGGTGCGGCTATAACGTCCTCCGGGCACCGCCCGTCCCTGCACAATCGACGACATCCCAATCAACACCACCGCCAACAACCACCACCCTGTGGCAATGGTTCGCCTCCTTACTCACCACCTCACCAACCCCAAAACCCTACGGCCCGCTCGTTCAACCCGGTCTCTACCGCAGCTACGCAGCGATCTACCGCCAACTCGCCCTCCTCCCGCGCCACATCCCCTCTCCAACCACCACCACCACCTCAACCCTCCCAATCGACCCCTTCACAGTCCACTTTCACATCTGGAAGGCCGCCCAAAAGTGGACCAAGCTCCGCCACCCGCCGCCCGATTTCCAGCTGGCCGTCGTCGACGCGCAGGACTCGGCTGTGCCCACGCTCGCCGAGATCGCCCCCCTGCTCGCCGCCACGCCGCCCGCGCCGGGCAAGCCCGAGTGGACGGGCCCCGGCAGGCTGTACGCGCGGCTCAAGCACGGGTACCGCAACGTGCTGGTTGCGGTCGTGGACCACGGGGTGATCAATTACATGCGCTTTGCGGAAGGGCGGTTTGGCGGGGAGGCGGTTTATGGGCGGTTTGATGTTGCTGGGAGGGGTGGGGGGAAGAAAGG
>OUNM010379409.1_pt1 | contig 11757 bp, 8 predicted proteins | sample 1769961 | NCBI WGS metagenome assembly OUNM01 (sample SAMEA3914820, study PRJEB12502) | metagenome | biome: forest; material: soil | place: USA | collected 2012-03-12 | depth 0.3 m
ACCCAGTTCACAGGCGGGCTCCACTGCGGGTGGGTGAGCATATCGATCCAGCTCGTCGTGTAATTCAGGCCGACGATGTACCGCTTGAGCCCCCACGCGAAGGCCAGCACCTGCGCGAATCCGACGAGGACGAGCGCGGTGATCAGGAACTTCCCCGATAGGGGGAACACCCGATCGCCGAAGCGGTCGTCCAGGGAGACGCCGGCGATGATCGCCAGCCCGATGAAGAGCGCAAGGGTGTATCGCCCCTGCCACACGTAGCCCCACTCGTGCACCAGGCTCGCCTGGGTGATCGGAGGGACCAGGAAGAACAGGACGAGCCACGCGATCAGGCCGATCCGCAGGCGTCCGCGCGCGAGCACCACCCCGGCGATGACGAGGCCGCCCAGAAGAACCGTCCAGATCACCGTTACGGCTCCGGGAGGCGGCGTGTCGAGCCAGCCGAACTGGGCGATCCACCCCGCGCCGTAGTCGAACGTCTTGTCCATCGTCGTCAGGAACGCGCCATAGGGCGACGAGCCGACCCCGACAGCGTTGGCCCCCTGCGTGAGTCCCTTGGGGATGATGAAGTACAGGCCGACGGCGGCGACGATGACGCCGATCAGGGCGACGGCGACCCAGGAAGCCGCCCTGCGGAACACCGCGAGGAAGATCTTCCAGTCGGCCATGAGCACGGAGACGGCCGTGATCGCCAGCAGCCAGCCGAGAGAGATGGAACGGGTGTTGACCAGGAAGAACACACTCACGACGAGCATGGTCAGGCGTAGCCAGAGCGTGCGCCCTGGCGACGGGGTGCGGAAGACGAGCAGCATCGTCGCCAGTGTGGCTGCCGCTCCTGCCGCCTCCACGGGATTGGGATTGATGGTGCCGCCGAGGAAGAGCACCATCGGCGTGACGCCCAATGTCATCCCGATCAGGGCGAATCGTCTGCTCGCGAAGCCCGCGACCGCAGCGAACGCGATGGCGAGCAGCCCCGACGTCACGAGCGCAGTCACGATCCGCATCGCGTACAGTGCGGGCGCGCCGTCGAGAACGAGCGTCGGCGCGCCGACGATCATGTAGAACACCGGGGAGTTCAGCGTCGACGTCGTCGTCGTCTCCATCTCGGTGGTGTCATGCGACGGCCACGGCTCGCATCCCGCCGTGATGTCGGGCCGGAACGCGTAGCACGCGGGTAGGTGGTGGGACTCGCCCACATACTCGGGAACCGTGACGTCCGTCGCGCCGACGACCGACTTCGAGGGGTCGCCCACGAGCTCGCCGCGCACTACAGCCGCCGCCCGAATCGCGTGCGAGGGCTCGTCGGGGCTGGCCATCAACGGCGTGGCGATGCTCCAGAGCGACATCAGCACGAAGAGCAGAGCCCACGCCGACCAGAAGACGGGGATCCGGATCCGTCGCAATCCGGACAGGGGCGATCGGCGCGCGGTCGACGTGGTCACTCTTCTCCTCAGATGGTACGCGGCGGGCGTGATTCGCCCTGGCCGCCGCATGATTCTAGCGGGCCGGCCTGGCGGCTCACGGGCGGAAGCCGCCTCCAGTGCCCGTCGTGTAGGTGATCGTCCCCCTGCTGAACTTCTGCGTGCAGGTACTTCCCGTGCAACTCTGGATGGCGACCGGCCAGCCGGCGGAGCCGTTGGCACCGCCCAGGGCGAAATAGTAATCCCTGATCCCTCCAGAGACCGGGTATCCCGCGCCGCCACTCGCCGCGAAGATGGAGCCGCCGGCGAACACCTGACCGACGCCTCCGCCGTTGCCTGCGATCGGCAGGACCGCGGTGGTCGGAAGTCCCAGCGCGCCGGAGGCGCCGCCTGCCGCGACGTAAGCCGCGTTGACGGCGGCCAGAACAGGGTAGGTCCCCGTCGCGGGCGATCCGGCGATCGTGCCGTTCTGGAACGCCTGCGAGCACGCGGTACCGGTGCAGGAAGCCGCGCCCTTGGGCCAGCCGATCGATCCGGTCGAACCACCGAGCGAGAAGTACACCTGGCGGATGCCGCCGCTCACCGCGAACGCACCCAGAGCGCCGGTCCAGTAGATCGATCCGTTGGCGTAGGCCCGCGCCATCCCGCCACCGTTGCCCTGCATCGGGATGTAGTCGCTCGTCGCGGCGCCGAGCGTGCCGCCCGGTCCTCCTGCGCTCGCGTACGCAGCGTCGATCTGGGGGGAGGCGAGCCTGCCTGCGCCCGTCGCGCTCCACGCGATGGATCCGTTCTGGAACGCCTGGGTGCACGTGGTCTTCGCCGCATCGCAACTCGCGGCGCCCGCGGGCCATCCCAGTACCCCTGCGGACCCCTTCAGCGTGAAGTAATAGGCGAGGATCCCGCCGCTGACGATGTAGTCGCCCCCGCCGGTCGCGGAATAGAGCGAACCGTTCGCGAATGCCTGCGCTGTGCCGCCGCCGTTCGCGTCGACCGCGCCTGTCGGGCCGATCGGGAGTCCGAGCGGTCCCGCGTCGCCGCCGCTCGCCAGGTAGGCGGCGAGGACGCGTCCAGTGGTCGGGTAAGCGAAGCCCGCTGCGGGGTTCGCGTAGAGTCGGCCGTTCTGGAAGGCCTGAAGGCAGCCGTCGCCCGTGAGGCCGCACTGGATCTCACCGGTCGGCCAGCCCAGCAATCCGGCCGAACCGTTCACTTTGAAGTATGCGTCGCACATCGCGTCGCGCACGAGGAAGGCACCGGCAGCCGACGAGTAGACGGAGCCGGCGGTGAAGACCTGGCCGAGCCCGCCGCCGTTGCCCGAAATCGTGAGCGTCCCGCTCATCGGCCAGCCCAACGGACCCGCGGCGCCACTGCGAGCGAAGTAGTAGTTCAGGATCGGCCCGGCGAGAACCACCTGCGCACCCGTCGTGTACGTCCAGTAGATCGAGCCGCCCTGGAACGCCTGGCCGAGTCCTCCGCCGTTGTCGGGGATGCTCAGCACGGAGCTGATCGGCTGCCCGAGCGGACCGGATCCGCCCCCCGCCGCGGTGTAGGCGGCCTGGATCGCCAGAGGGCCGGTCGAGACGAGCGACGATCCGAACCAGGTGTTGAAGTACGCCCAGAAGTTGCGGTTGCCGTACGCGGAGCACGCGTCGCCGACGCCCCACAGGTTGGCGAGCGCCGCCGCGTTGGGTTGATAGGGCGTGTAGTTGTACAGGTTCGCGGTCGCCTGGTTCTGGATGGTGACGTTGCTCGCACCGCAGGCGGGGTTCGTGTTGTACTGGATCGGTCGGACCCCGGGGTAGAAGTTCCACGAATACGGATCGCGTGTATAGGTCCGGAACTGCCACGCTGCTTTGTAGACCTGGTTGTAGAAGCCGTAATACTGTGCGTCGCAGGCCGACGTGTCCGGGCAGGCGTAGCCCATCGCCACCTGGTACATCCGGGTGTACGGAGCGGTGGAGGTGACCAGCCCCTGTTCCTTCTGCAGGGTCACCAGCAGCACCTGGGGATTGATCTTGCACGCCTGCGCGACCTTCCAGATGATCATGCTGGCGAGCTCGCCCGCAGCGCCTGCGTAGGGAGTGCAGCGGTTGGTGCCGGCGTCCGGGCGCGAATAGGTGTCCATCCGGTAGTCCTTCAGGCACGGCTGGCCGTTGGACGCGGTGCAGCCGACCTCCACCTGGGTGAGGAAGGTCTGGATGGCCGGCTGCGACATCGCCGTGTAGTTGAAGAACACGTCGTCGCTGATGATGTTGCCCGGGTTGAACTGCGAACCGGCCAGCGCGGCGGACGCCGGCTCGGGCACGGCTGCGATCTGGATGAGCGAGCCCACGAGCAGGGCTCCCGCGAACGCCGCGAGGGCGCGAAGCCACTTCCTGGGACGCACGCTCGTCTCCTCGTCATCGCGCGACGCACGCTGTCGCGGGGAAAATACTGTCTCCCCGAGGATAGCCCGGTGATACGGCGCGGCCAGGGAGTAGCGTGTACCCCTTTCGAGGCCCGCCTCCGGCCGGGAGGGCCTCAGCCGTCGAGTTCCGCGGCGATGTGCTTCGCGATCTCGAGCGAGCTCGTGGCCGCGGGAGAGGGGGCGTTGAGCACGTGGACCTGGCGCGGCGCGCGCTGGATGATGAAGTCGTCGGCCAGCGACCCGTCGCGCAGGATGGCCTGGGCGCGGACACCGGAACCCGCCCGGACGATGTCGTTGGACGAGACCTCCGGCACCAGGCGCGCGAGAGAAGACGCGAACAGCCGTCGCGAGAACGAGCGCATGATCTCCTTGGTGCCGGTGACCACGTTGCGGGACGCGAGTCGCAGGAAGCCGGGGTACACGATCGTCGAGGCGGTATCAGCGGCGTTGATGTCCGTCCAGCGGTAGCCTTCGCGGGCGAGGGCCATGACCGCGTTGGGGCCGGCGTGGACGCTGCCGTCGATCATGCGCGTGAGGTGCACGCCGAGGAAGGGGAGCTCCGGGTCGGGGACCGGATAGATCAGTCCCTTCACGAGGTCGCGGCGGCCCTCCACGAGTTCGTAGTACTCGCCGCGGAACGGCACGATTCGCGCTTCGGGCTCGAGCCCCGCCATGCGAGCGACGCGATCGCTCTGGAGACCGGCGCAGTTGATCAGCCAGCCACCCCGGACCTCGCCGTTCGTGTGCGTCACGACGACCTCGTCGGGCGTCGACGCGATCCCGACGACCTCGGTGCCGAGTCGCAGATCGGCTCCGTGCTCCGTTGCGAGCTCGGCCAGGCGGCGGCTCACCGCGGCGTAGTCGATGATCCCCGTGGTCTCGACGCGGAGCGCGCCGACCGTGCTGACATGGGGCTCGTACTCCCGAGCCTCTTCCGGGCCGAGCAGGCGGGAGGGGGCGCCATTGGCGGTCGCCCGCTCGAACAGCGTCTGCAGGCGCGGAAGCTCTTTCTGATCGGTCGCGACGATGAGTTTGCCGCAGACCTCGTGCGGGATGCCGTGCTCCCGAGCGAACTCGACCATCGAACGATTGCCGGCGGTGCACATCGTGGCCTTGAGCGATCCGGGCTTGTAGTAAGGCCCCGCATGGATGACACCGGAGTTGTGACCGGTCTGATGGGCGGCCCAGCTGGACTCCTTCTCGAGAAGGGTCACGTGCCGTCCCGACCGGGAGAGCCGCTCCGCCACAGCCAAGCCGACGATGCCCCCACCGATGATGATCACGTCCTGCTCAGCCACGGAGTCCCTTCTGTCGATCGGTCCGGAAGCGAAGTCGATCCTACCCCGCACGGTCGCCTCGCCCGTCGACTCCGGTATGATAGTGGCCGTTGTGCGCTCACCCTCGCGCCGACGGATCAGGAAAGGTTCTCACCCCTTTGTCGAAGACAATCGCACTCGGCCAACCCACTGTCGGGGACGAGGAGCTCGAGGCGATCGCGAAGGTGTTCGCCTCCAACTGGCTCTCAGGTGCAGGCCCGACCTGCGCCGCGTTCGAGGAGCGGTTCGCCGCCTCCGCCGGCGTCTCGCACGCGCTCGCCACCAACAACTGCGGCGCCGCTCTCCACCTCGGGCTCGAGGTCCTCGGTGCCGGCCCCGGCGACGAGGTCATCGTCGGCGACTACACGTTCCCCGCGACCGGCCACGCCGTCGCGTGGACGGGCGCCAAGCCCGTGTTCGCCGACATCCGCCCGGACATCTGGAGTGCCGACCCGGCCGCAGTCGAGGCGGCCATCACACCAAAGACGGTCGGCATCCTGGCGGTGGACGTCTTCGGACAGCCCGCCGATTACGACGAGCTCCGTGCCATCGCCGACAAGCACGGCCTCTGGCTGATGGAGGACGCCGCCTGCTCCGCTGGGGCGAGCTACAAGGGGCGCCCGGCGGGCAGCCTCGCCGATGTCGCGACCTTCAGCTTCCATGGTCGCAAGGGCATCACGGCGGGCGAGGGTGGAGCCCTCACCACCGACCGCGCCGACCTGGCCGACCACGCCCGCAAGCTGCACACGTACGGTATCGCGCCGGCGCTGACCCGCGAGAACAGCACCGACCTCCCGGTGCCCTCGTTCGACGAGCTCGGCTACAACTACCGCCTCTCCGATGTCGCGGCGGGCATCATGCTCGCGCAGCTCGACCGCCTCGAGGGCCTGGTCGCCGCGCGCGGCCGGATCGCCGACCGGTATGCGGAGCGTCTCGCCGGCATCGAGGGTGTCACCGCGCCCGTCGCCCTCGACGACCGGGTGCACCCCTGGCAGTCGTACGTCGTGACGCTCGATGCCGATGTCGACCGCGGAGCGGTCGCCGCCCACCTCAAGGCGAACGGCGTGCAGTGCAACTTCGGCACCTACGCGTCGCACGTGCAGCCGATCTACGGCTTCGAGGGGACCCTGCCGGTCTCGGCCGACCTGTTCCGCCGTCACCTGGCGATCCCGATGCACGCCAACCTCAGCGTCGACGATGTCGATATCGTCACCGACACCCTGCGCGACGCCGTCGCCGCCGCGCGCTGAATCAGCCGAACGAAAGAAAAGAGAGCGAACACTCGTGACCGAAACTGTCTTCATCACCGGAGGTGCCGGCTTCATCGGCCTGCACGTCGTCGACCAGCTTCTCGAGCAGGGCTACAACGTCCGGATCTTCGACAACATGTTCCGCGGCGATCGTGACGCCGTCAACAAGCTGGTCGCCGGTGGTCGAGTCGAACTGATCGACCAGGACGTGCGCTACGGCGGAGCCGTGCACGCCGCGATGAAGGGTGCCGACTACGTCATCCACCTCGCCGCGGTCTCGATCAACAAGAGCAACGCCGACCCGTACGAGTCGATGGACATCAACACCATCGGCGCGCACAACGTGTTCGCCGCAGCGGCCGACCACGGAGTCAAGCGTGTCGTCTTCGCATCGAGCGCTTCGGTGTACGGCGACCCCGAGAAGCTCCCGATGCACGAGGACGACAAGCTCAACCCGCTGACCCCGTACTGCATCTCCAAGCGCACCGGCGAGGACCTCCTGGGCTACTACGAGCGCCGCGCCGGTCTCTCCTGGATCGCTCTGCGCTTCTTCAACGTCTACGGCGAGGGCCAGAAGACCACGGCCTACTACACGTCGGTGATCAACCACTTCGTGAACCGCCTGAAGAACGGCGAGGCGCCGGTCATCGACGGCGAGGGCAAGCAGTCGATGGACTTCATCCACGTGAAGGACATCGCGCGCGCCGTCGTGCTCGCGCTCACCTCGGAGCAGTCGAACATGGCGATCAACGTCGGCACGGGTATCGACACCACGGTCGCAGAGCTCGCGCGCATCCTCATCGACGCGGTCGGCGTCGACGTCGAGCCGCAGTTCAACCCGCGCCCTGTCCTGGTCTCCCGTCGTGCGGCCGACACCACCCGCGCCACCGAGGTCCTCGGCTTCACGCCGTCGATCGAGGTGCACGACGGCATGACCCGGCTGATCCAGAACTCCTAGCCTGTGACATCCTCGGGACTGCCGGAGAACCCCTACAACCCGCACGCGTGGATCGTCGGGGAGCCCGTCGTCGGTGAAGGCACCTGGATCGGTGCCTTCACCGTCATCGACGGCTCCGGTGGTCTCACGATCGGTGCCGGCTGCGACATCGCGTCCGGCGTGCACATCTACACGCATTCCAGTGCGTTGCGCTGCGTCTCAGGTCGGCAGTATGCGACCGTGGACCGCGCCCCCGTCACCATCGGAGATCGCGTGTTCATCGGCGCGAACGCCGTCGTCAACATGGGCGTGACCATCGGCGACGGCGCCATCGTCGGAGCGGGCGCCGTCGTCAACGCCGACGTGCCGCCCCTCACCGTCGTCGGCGGCGTGCCGGCGCGAGTGCTGGGAACAGTCGATCTGTCGGAGCCGACCGCACCCAAGGTCATCTCCGCCGGCAGGGAGGAGAGCCGATGAAGATCGTCGTCGTCAACAACTTCTTCCCGCCGAGGCCGGGAGGCAGCTCCCATCTCGCGGATCATCTGGCGAAGAAGTACGCGGCAGGTGGCCACGAGGTGCTCGTCCTCACCGCCGGGTACAAATCCGCGCCGCCCTACGAGGAGCGAGACGGCCTGAAGATCGTCCGCATCCCCGCTTGGACGCTGCCGCAGACTCGATTGGCGGCCAACTTCGACATCGCGTTCACGATGTCTCCGCGCGCGAAGCGCGAGGTGTTCGCGCTGCTGGACGAGTTCGGTCCGGACGTGATCCACCAGCACGGGCAGTTCTTCGACCTGACGTGGATGACGGGGTGGTGGGCGCGCAAACACAAGGTGCCGACGCTCCTGAGCATCCACACTCGGCTGTACAGTCCCAACGCGGTCAACAATCTCATCTACCGTGTCGCGGATGCGGTGCTGGTGAAGCCGCTCATGCGGCTCCACCATCCCCGTCTGGTCGTGATGGACGTGCTGATGGACCGCTACATCGATCAGCGATACCGTCGCGCGTTCCATGGCAAGGCGTACATCCCGGTCGGGATCGACCCAGAGGTGCTGCGGGGCGGAGACGCGCAGCGAGCCCGGGTGGAGCACGATCTGGGCGACAACCACGTTCTCCTGTCGCTGGGGCATGTCATCCCGCAGCGCAGTCGTGTCGCGCTGGTCAAGGCGCTTCCCGCCGTGCTGGAGCGCTATCCGAACCTGATCGTCGTCGTGATCGGAGGCGTCTACCACGACGAGTTCCTGAAGCTCGCGCGCACGCTGGGCGTCGACCACGCGATCCGTGCGATCGGCGCGCGTCCGCAGAAGGAGATCCCGGACTACCTCGCAGCCGCCGATCTCGAGGTCCACGAGCTCGATGGTCAGGGCTTCGGTACCGCGAGCCTCGAGAGCCTCGCCGTCGGCATCCCTGTGGTCGCGGCGATCCGCCCGAACAACTTCATCGAAGTCGTGCTGGAGGACGAGAAGCACCTGTACCTGTCCGGCTTCGTCTCCGAGACGGACGAGCGCGCCGACCCGGAGAGCCTGGCCGCGAAGCTGATCGAAGTGCTGAGCGACCCGTCCGCGGCGCGCGAACGAGTATCGGCGAACGCGCGAGCGGTGGTCGAGGAGCACTTCACCATCGACAAGGTCGCGGAGAAGCACCTCGTCACGCTGAGGGAGCTCATCGCAGGTCGGGGGAGCTTCGCCGCTCGCTGAACGCGACCGCGACCGCGACACGATTAAGGGCGCCCCGCCATCGGCGGGGCGCCCTTAATCGTTGCGGTCGATCAGGACCGGCTGGTCGCCTTGAGCTGCTCCACGACGCGGTGCGACGGGACGATCGAGCGCCGCTCCGCATCCGCATCCACTGTGCCATCGATGAGTCCCGTGAAGTGCGCGAGCTGCGCGGCCAGCGGTTCCACCGAGGTCACGAGCTCCGGGATCTCGATGACAGTCTGCTGCCGGTAGCCTCGGCCGTCGTCGTCGGCGGCCTGGTCGGAGACGTGACGATAGACCGTGACATCACGGCGCAGCAGGTCCACCTCGATGAGACGGTCGAGGTCGTGGATGCTGAGCGTGCGGATCTTGCGCTGGCCGATCCGGCTCGCGGACACGTGGGCGATACCGCCGTCCTCGAACCCGAGCACCGCCTCCGCCACGTCCTCGGCGCCGGGCACGGAGTCCGGGTGGAACTGCTCCACCGCCCCGCTCACACGCACCGGCTCGCCCAGGAGACGGATCGACAGATCCACGTCGTGGACCAAGAGGTCCCAGGCGACACCGGTGCGGATACGGGGAACGTAGGGGGAGTGTCGGACCGCCGTGGCGAAGATGGGCTCCCGGACGAGCTTCTGGGCCGTCAGGACCGCCGGATTGAAGCGCTCGAGCAGCCCGCACATCATCGGAACGCCGAGCGTCTGGGACAGCTCGATGATCTCGAGCGTGCTCTCCAGCCCGTCGGCGACCGGCTTCTCGACGAGGAGGGGGACGCCGGCCTCCAGGACCTGCCGGGCCAGCTGGGGGTGCGCCTCGGTGGCGGCGGCGACGACCACGCCGTCGATGCCGGAGAGGTCGCCGATCTCGGGGCGCCACTGGGCCCCGAACCGCTCTGCGACGTCCCGTCCGACGTGCTCGCGCGGGTCGACGAGGGCGGCGAGTTCAGCGCTTCCGGACGCGGAGATGACGCGGGCGTGGAGGGAGCCCATGGATCCTGCTCCGACCAGGAGGATGCGGGGACCGGACATCAGGCGACCGCCTTCCGGATCGAGTCGACGATCGTGTCGAGGTCGGCAGGGCTGAGAGCCGGGTGAACCGGGATCGAGAGCACTTCGCTCACGATGGTCTCGGCGACCGGGAACTCTCCCGTGATCACATCGTCGCGCTCGCGATAGCAGTCGTAGTCGAACACCAGCTTGGGGTAGTAGATGCCCGACCCGACGCCGGCCTCCGTGAGCTTGGCGGAGAGCTCGTCGCGGGTGATGCCGCTGTCGGGAGTCACCCGCAGCGTGAACTGGTGCCAGACGTGGCGGCGACCGGGCAGCTGGGACGGCGCGATGATGCCGCGAACGTCGGCCAGGCCGGCGCGCAAATGGTCGGCGTTCGCCTGCCGCGCCGCGACGACGCCGTCGTAGCGGTCGAGCTGAGGCAGGCCCAGCGCCGCCTGCAGGTCGGTCATGCGGTAGTTGTGACCGGCGACCTCGTACTGGTAGCGGGCGCGCATCCCCTGGTTGCGCAGCACCCGGAGACGGTCGGCGATCTGGTCGTCGTTCGTCGTGATGATCCCACCCTCGCCGGTGGTGATGTTCTTCGTGGCATAGAACGAGAACGTGCCGATTCCGGTCGCGCCCGCGAAGCGGCCGTCCTGGTGGGAGCCGTGCGACTGGGCGGTGTCTTCGACGATCGCGAGTCCACGGTCGGTGGCGAGCGTGGCGATCGCGGCCATGTCGGCGATCTGGCCGTAGAGGTGGACGGGCATGAGGACGCGGGTCCGCTCTCCGATGGAAGCGGCCAGGCTCGAGGCCGTGACGTTGAAATCGTCCTCGGAGATGTCGGCGAAGCGGGCGGTGGCACCAGCCTCGAGGATCGCGTTGAGCGTCGCCACGAACGTGAACGGGCTGGTGACGACTTCGTCACCCGGCTCCAGGTCGAGGACCTGGAGGGCAGCGACGAGGGCCGTGGTTCCGTTGTTGACAGCGATCGCGTGCTTCACGCCGACCATCTCGGCGAAGCGATTCTCGAATTGCTGCACCTTCGCGCCCTGGGCCACATTCCCGGAGCGGATCACTTCGAGGACCGAGTCCTCTTCCTCTTTTCCGAACTCCACGACTGTGATCGGTATCATTGGGCGTACGTGTCCTGACTGTGTTGCGGTCGAGTGAGGTGTGCCGATCAGGCACCCAGTCGATCTTAGGTCACCATGCCGTAGACTCGCGCGGCCTGCGTCATCCCGCCCGCGAACCCCGGAAGATCCGAACCATGAACTCCATTCACCCGACCGCTGTCATCGGCAGCGGTGTCCGTCTGGGCGCCGGAAACGTCGTCGGCCCGTACGCCGTGATCGGGGGCGATGTCGAGATCGGCGACGACAATTGGTTCGGCGCGGGGGTCAAGGTGGGCTGCCCGCCGGAGGTGCGTGGATTCCCGCACGACGCCGCGTGGATCGACACGCCGACCGGCGCCGGGGTTAGCATCGGCGATGGCAATGTCTTCAGAGAAGAGGTGCAGGTGCATGGAGGTTGGCACGAGCGCACCCGTCTCGGCGACGGGCTCTTCGTCATGAACCGCGCCTACATCGCCCACGACGGACGTGTGGCAGACGGCGTGACGATCGCTTCGGGCGTCGCGATCGGCGGCCATGTCACGATCGGCAGGAATGCGAACATCGGCCTCAACGCGAGCGTTCACCAGCGCCGCGTCATCGGTGCCTTCGCGATGGTCGGAATGGG
>OUNM010541323.1_pt1 | contig 11756 bp, 8 predicted proteins | sample 1769961 | NCBI WGS metagenome assembly OUNM01 (sample SAMEA3914820, study PRJEB12502) | metagenome | biome: forest; material: soil | place: USA | collected 2012-03-12 | depth 0.3 m
ATATAATAAGCGCCGGTGGCGTGCAGGCCGGGATTGCAGCTGCCCGAAACATGGATCATCGCCGGCACGTCGAGCTCGACCATCTTCTCGTAGAACGGATACCAGAAGCGATCGGTCAGCGGCGGCGCGGTGAAATGCCCGCCGCCCGGATCGGGGTTGAGGTTGCAGCCGATAAAGCCGAGTTGGGTGACGCAGCGATCGAGTTCCGCGATCGAGCCCGCCAGATCGGCCTGCGGGTTCTGCGGCAGCATGCAGACGCCGGCGAAAATCTCCGGATAGAGATCGACGCAGCGCTTGATCAGGTCGTTGTTGACGCGCGCCCAGGCCGTGGCGACCGCCTCGTCGCCGACATGCGGCGCCATCGCCGAGGCACGCGGGCTGAAGATCGTCATGTCCGCGCCGCGCTCGCGGATCAGGCGGATTTGGTTGGCTTCGAGGCTGTCGCGGATCTCGTCGTCGGAAATGGCAGGGTAGGGCGGCGGCGCCTTCCCGGCCTTGAACGCTGCCTTTTGCGCGTCGCGCCAGTCCGAATGGCCCGCCGGGACCGTCGTGTAATGGCCGTGGCAATCGATCACGAGGGTCATGCGGCTTCGTCTTTCATGAAACGCCCGATCGCGGCGAGCTTGGCGGTCAGGCCCGCGGGCGGGTCAATGCCGAGGTCGCCGATCGCTTGCTGCCAGTTGACGACTGCCTCGGTCATCATCGGCGAAATGCCGAGCCCCTTCAGCGTCGCGGCCGCCTCATACATTTCCTCGGCGCGGCGGCGGCCATGCACCATCATGCGGTCGAGATTGTAGTCGGCCTTCGCCGCCCAGTCGGTGCCCGGCCAGCTCGCATTGAGCGCTGCGACCGCCTCGTCGCGGACGCCCGCGGCTTCGGCGGCGAGGATCCATTCGGTGGTCAGCGCTTCGAGCCCCTTGACCATCACCGAGCGGATCATCTTGATCGCCGACGCCGCGCCGATCCCGCCCGCGACCACGCGGACATTGCTGAAACCGATCGCCGTCAGCGCCGCCGCGCCATCCTCGGCATGCGGCCCACTGACGAGCAGCGGCACGGCGAGCCCCAGCGGATGGACGGGCGCCATCACCGCAACGTCGACATAGCGCCCGCCAGCCGCTTCGATCGCGACGGCGGCGTCGCGCTTGGTGCCGGGCGCCACGCTATTGAGGTCGAACCACGAAGCGCCGGGCGCGAGCAGGCCGGCATAGAGCCGCGCGGCGGGCAGCGCTTGATCGGCGGTGACGACGCTCAGGACGATCGCGGCCCCGGCCAGCGCGGCGGCGGGCGTGTCATGGCCGTCCACGCCGGCGCGGGCATAGTCCGCGCGCTTGGCTTCGCATGTCGCGGCAGCGGCGGTCTTGATGTCGTAGGCGCGGGCGCGGGCGGCCCTGCGAGCGCCGGCAAAGGCCTGCCCCGCTTCGCCGAAGCCGATAAAGGCGATCTCCCCGTCCATCGCCTATCGACTAGCCCGGCCAAGCCCGCGCGCCCCAATCGGTTTGCCGGGATAGCTATCGGAATTCCTGAAGTCCGGTCAGGTCGCCACATCGCGCAGGATCTCCAGGAAGCGCGCCTGCGGCCGGGTCGGGCGCCACTGGTCGCGCGTCGTCACCCCGATCGTCCGCGTGCTGCGGTCGAGCCGCCCGCCGATGGTGGCGAGCAGCCCGCGCTCGACCTCCAGCGCGACCTGGTCGGGCGACAGCAAGGTGAGGAAATCACTGTCGACCAGCACGCCGCGGATGACCATTACCGATCCGCACTCGATCGGGGCGCGCGGCGCCGCAGGGCCGGCGAACAACGCCTCCCATTGCAGCCGCAGCGGCGTCCCCGGCTGGCCGACGATCCACGGATAGGCCGCGAGCTGCCCGAGCGTCGGCGCGGCGACTTGCGCGAGCGGATGCCCCGCGCGGCCGACCACCGCGAGCCGGTCGGTGAACAAAGGCGCCTGCGTGCAATCGGGCGGCGGCGTCTCGCGCAGCGCGCCGATCATCAGGTCGAGCACGCCGTCGCGCAACGGGTCGACCAGCTCGCGCCACGACCCCTCGACCACGTCGATCCGCCTGCCGGGCAGCTCGCGGGTGAAACGCGCGATCGCGGCTGGCAGGATCAGCGCGCGGCACAGCGGCATCGCGCCGATCACCAGGCTGCCGCCGCCTTCGGGCTCGGCGGTGACGTCGGCGATCAGCGCGGCAAGCTCGCCGCGCGCGAGGCGGACGCCGCGCGCCAGCCGCACTCCGGCGGGCGACAGCGCGACCCCGCGCCCGCGCCGCTCGACCAGCGGCACCGCGCATAATTGCTCGAGGTCGCGGACCGCGCGATGGATCGCGGGCTGCGACAGGCCGGTCGCGCCCGCCGCGCCGACAAAGCTCCCGGCATCGGCGACCGCGAGGAACGCGCGCAGCTGTGTCGCGGTCATCAGCAGTTCGGGCCGGGCGAACCCGCGCGTCCCGCCGCGCGCGGCGCCGCGCGCGGCATCGGCGAGGTGACTGAGCGCCGCCGCCGCGCGATCGCTCGCCATCACGCCCTCGGGGGTCGCCGCCATCCCGGTCGGGCGTCGCTCGAACAGGGCGACGCCGAGCTGGCCTTCGAGCTTGGCGAGCCCCTGCGTCAGCGCGGGCTGCGACAGGCTGACCGCGTCTGCCGCGCCGCTCATGCTGCCCCGCTGCGCGATCGCGGAGACCGCGCGCAAGTGACGGAGGTTGAGGTCGAACGGTGCGATCATTGTCGCGATCATAGCAAAAACTTATCGCCTTCGGGCAATTGTGAATGTCGCCCGCGCGCGCGCCGCTCTAGCCAGCCGCAGGAATAATCGACGAGGTGAGGCATGAGCGGTCGCGTGGTGCGCAATATCGAGCGCGCCGATCCGGCGGTGATCGACGGGCTGGCGCAGGCGGGGGTCGCGACGGTCCATGAAGCGCAGGGACGGATCGGGCTGCTCGCCAGCCGGCTGCGGCCGATCTATCCGGGCGCGCGCATCGCCGGCTCGGCGGTGACGATCTCGGCGCCGCCGGGCGACAATTGGATGGTCCATGTCGCGATCGAGCAACTGGGCCTCGGCGACATCCTCGTGCTGGCGCCCACCTCGCCGTGCGAGGACGGTTATTTCGGCGACTTGCTCGCGACCTCGGCGATGGCGCGCGGGTGCCGCGGGCTGGTGATCGACGCCGGCGTGCGCGACGTGCGCGACCTGACCGCGATGGGGTTTCCGGTCTGGTCGAAGGCGGTGTTCGCGCAAGGCACGGTCAAGGCGACGCTCGGCTCGGTCAACGTGCCGATCGTCTGCGCGGGCGCCGCGATCGGCCCGGGCGACGTGATCGTCGCCGACGATGACGGGGTGTGCGTGGTCAAGCGCGGCGAGGCGGTGAGGGTGCTCGAAGCGGCGCAGGCGCGCGAAGCGAACGAAGAGTCGAAGCGCAAGCGGCTCGCGGCGGGCGAGCTCGGGCTCGACATCTACGACATGCGCGGCAAGCTCGAGGCGATGGGGCTCAAATATGAGTGACGGCATCCGTTGCATGTGGATGCGCGGCGGCACGTCGAAGGGCGGCTATTTCCTCAAGGACGATCTGCCCGCCGACACCGCCGCGCGCGACGCGTTTCTGCTCCGGGTGATGGGCTCGCCCGACCCGCGCCAGATCGACGGGATGGGCGGCGCCGATCCGCTGACCTCCAAGGTCGCGGTCGTGTCGCGATCGACGCGGCCGGGCGTCGATGTCGACTATCTCTTCCTCCAGGTGTTCGTCGATCAGGCGATCGTCACCGACGCGCAGAATTGCGGCAATATCCTCGCCGGGATCGGTCCGTTCGCGATCGAGCGCGGGCTGGTCGCGGCGGCGGGCGACGAGACGCGCGTCGCGATCTTCATGGAGAATACCGGCCAGATCGCGGTGGCGACGGTGCAGACGCCCGGTGGTCGCCCGGCGTATGACGGCGACGCGCGGATCGACGGCGTGCCGGGGACGGCGGCGCCGGTCCCGCTCGAATTTCGTGACACCGCCGGCTCGTCCTGCGGCGCGCTGCTGCCGACGGGCAATGCCGTCGACACGATCGAAGGGATCGCCTGCACGCTGATCGACAATGGCATGCCGTGCGTGGTGTTGCGCGCCGCGGACGTGGGCGCGACCGGATATGAGGATCGCGACAGCCTCGACGCCGACACTGCACTCAAGGCGCGGATCGAGGCGATTCGGCTCAAGGCCGGGCCGCTGATGAACCTTGGCGACGTCACCGACAAATCGGTGCCCAAGATGATGCTCGTCGCGCCGCCCAAAAAAGGTGGGGCAGTGACGGTGCGGAGCTTCATCCCGCACCGCGCGCACGCCACGATCGGCGTGCTCGGCGCGGTCAGCGTGGCGACCGCCTGCCTCGTCCCCGGTTCGCCCGCCGCCGCGGTGGCGGCGATTCCGGACGGCAACGTCAAAACGCTGTCGGTCGAGCATCCGACCGGCGAGATGAGCTGTGTACTGACGCTCGGCGAAGACGGCCAGGTCGCGACCGCCGCGCTGCTCCGCACCGCGCGCAAGCTGATGGACGGGGAGGTGTTCGCATGAGCGTGGATCAGGACGGCCGCATCCGCAGCTGGACGCTCGACCCGTCGATCCCGCGCTACACGCCGCCGCCGGGCGCGATCGACGCGCATTGCCACGTGTTCGGCCCTGCCGATCGATTCCCGTTCAGCGCCAAGGCCAAATATTTGCCGCAGGATGCCGGCCCCGACATGCTGTTCGCGCTGCGCGACCGGTTGGGGTTCGCGCGCAACGTCATCGTCCAGGCGAGCTGCCACGGTACCGACAACGCGGCGACGCTCGATGCGATCGCCCAATCGAGCGGCAAGGCGCGCGGCGTCGCCGTGGTCGATCCCGCCATCTCCGAGGCCGATCTCGCCGCGCTCGACGGCGGCGGCATTCGCGGCATCCGCTTCAACTTCCTCAAGCGGTTGGTCGACGACGCGCCCAAGGACAAGTTCCTCGAGGTCGCGGAGCGCCTCCCCGCGGGCTGGCACGTCGTCGTCTATTTCGAGGCGGATATTCTGGAGGAGCTGCGCCCGTTCCTCGACGCCATTCCGGTGCCGCTGGTGATCGATCACATGGGCCGCCCCGATGTGAGCCAAGGCCCCGACGGCGCCGACATGCGCGCGTTCCGCGCCTTGCTCGACAGCCGCGACGACATTCATTTCAAGGCGACCTGCCCCGACCGGCTCGACCCGGCCGGGCCGCCCTGGGACGATTTCGCCACGTCCGTCGCGCCGCTCGTCGCCGATTATCCCGATCGCGTATTATGGGGCACTGATTGGCCGCATCCCAACATGCAGGACGCGATCCCCGATGACGGTGCACTGGTCGACATGATCCCGCGCATCGCGCCGACGCCCGAACTGCAGCGCAAGCTGCTGATCGACAATCCGATGCGGCTCTACTGGAGCGACAGCCGGTAGAATCGCGCCGCCGTGCCGCTATACAGCGCGGTCTTTTCGTCGGCCGAGGCGCCGGCGGTGATCCGCTTGAACGCGTTCCACATCACCGCATAGTCGCAGCCATATTTGTCGACCGGGAAGTTGCTTTCGAACATGCAGCGCTCAGGCCCGAACGCCTCAATGCAGGTCTCGACATAGGGGCGCCATTGCTCGGCCCACCAGTGCGACGATCTGCGTTCGGCGTCGTTGGGCGCGAACCCGCAGAACGACATGGCGAGCCCGCCAAGCTTGACGTGCATCGCGGGCAATTCGGCAAGCTTGCGGATATTGTCGCGCCAGCCGGCGAAGCGTTCGTCGCGGCGCCCCTCATAGCGCGCGCTGCCGAGCGGGGTGCCGACATGGTCGAGCACGATCGGCTGCTCGGGAAAGGTGCGCGCGAGATCGAGCAATTCGGGCAATTGCGGTTCGAGCAACCACGCGTCGAATGACAGCCCGAGCGCGGCGAGCTGGCGGAACCCGGCGCGAAACGCGTCCGAAAGGTACAGGCCGGGCTTGAGGTGCGCGAGCGGGCCGAGCACGTTGGGGTCGGCGTCATAAGACGCGCTGTTGCGGATCCCTCGAAAGCGCGAGCTCGCCGCGATCATCGCTTCGAGCGGTTCGGCGACGGCATCGCCGAGCAGCAGGTCCGCCTTGCTGACGATCCCCGCGCAGACCCCGATGTCGCCATAGATGCCGCTGTCGCACATCGCCGCGACGCCGTTGGCGAACTCGACCTCGCCCAGCGGCCTGATCGCTTCCGGACCCTCGGCGCGATACATCGACCGGCAGTCAACGAACACCGTGGCGCGGACGTTATGCCCGCTGCGCAGGTCCTCGAGATACTCGTCGAGCAGATAGCGCGCGTAGCGGCGGCCCATCACTTCGAACGCATGCGGGTCGGCCGGCAGCGCGCCCGGATGGAAACGATGCCACAGATGGTGGTGCGGATCGATGATCGGCAGATCGGGTTCGAGTATATCCTCAGCCATCACGCCCTCCTCTATCACTGCCTAGGCATAGGCCGTCATCGAATCCGCGGTGTCGAGCAAGCCCCCGTTCGCGCGCACTTGCGCCGCGAGTGCCGACGAATGCGCAAGGCGGTTCTGCGCGAAGAAGCCGGCGAGCGCCGCCATGTCGGCGGGGGGCGTGAAATGGTCAGTATCGGGCGCCATCGCACCGCGCAGCAGCAGCGCGCCGGCGATTGTCTGGCCGAGCAGAGTCAGCATCGGCCGCGCGCCCCACAATATCTCGCTGCGCGCCGCCGCATGCGTTGTGACCCAGCCGATTGCATCGCCTGCCGCCACGATTGACGCGATCACCGCGTCGCCGGTTTCGACGATCAGCGGATCGCCAGCCGCTCGCGCTTCATCGCCGATCGCCGCGAGTTCGGCGAGCAGGATGAGCGCCGTCTCGGGCCCTGCCTGTGCGATCTTGCGCGCGACCAGGTCGATCGCCTGGAGCCCGTTGGTCCCTTCGTAGATCGGCGCGATCCGCGCGTCGCGGAAGCGCTGGGCGATCCCGGTCTCCTCGATATAGCCCATCCCGCCATGCACCTGCACGCCGAGCGACGCGGTCTCGACCCCGAGGTCCGAGCCGTACGCCTTGACGATCGGCGTGAGCAGCGCGCCGCGGGCGGCCGCCGCTTGGCGCGCCGCCGGATCGGGATCGCGCTCGGCGCGGTCGAGCGTGGCGGCGGCGTAGAAGGACAGGCAGCGCGCGCCCATCACCGCCGACCGCATATCGAGCAGCATGCGGCGGACGTCGGGATGCTCGATGATCGGCACGGTACGGCGGTCGGCGCCGTGCCCCTGGAGCCGCTGGCGCGCGAAGGCATAGGCTTGCTGCGTCGCCTTCTCGCCGACCGCGGTGCCCTGCATCCCGGTCGACAGCCGCGCGCGGTTCATCATCGTGAACATCGCCGCCAGCCCCTGGCGCGGCTCGCCGACCACCCAGCCGGTCGCGCCGCCGGCATCGTCGCCATAGCGCATCGCGCAGGTCGGGCTGCCGTGCAGGCCGAGCTTGTGCTCGATCCCGATGCACGCCACGCGATTGGCGGCGAGCGCGCCATCGGCCCCCTCGATCATCTTGGGCACGAGGAACAGCGACAGGCCGTGGACCCCCGGCGGGTCGCCCGCGATTCGCGCCAGCACCATGTGCACCACGTTGTCGGTCGCGTCGTGATCGCCATAGCTGATGAAGATCTTGTCGCCGCTCACGCGATACGATCCGTCGGGCTGCGGGTCGGCGCGGGTGCGTGCGAGGCCGAGGTCGGACCCGGCCTGCGCCTCGGTCATCGCCATTGTCGCGGACCATTCGCCGCTGACCAGCCGGGGCAGATAACGCGCGCGAAGCTCGGGCGAGCCGAAGCGATCGAGCAGTTCGGCCGCCGCCTGGGTCAGCACCAGCCCCATCGCGAAGCCCATGCAGCCCGAATGCCACAACTCGGTCAGCGCCGCGCCGACGCTGAGCGGCAGCGCCATGCCGCCGATAGCGGCGGGCGCGTCGGCACCCATCCAGCCGCCCGCGCACCATTGGCGATAGGCGTCGGCATGGCCGGGCGCGAGCACGACCCGGCCGTCGCGATAGCGCGCGCCGGTGCGGTCCGACTCGCGGTCGAGCGGCGCGATCAGCGAATCGGTGGTGCGCGCCGCTTGCGCCAGCGTCACCGCGACCGAGTCGGCATCGGCCGGCCCGGCCAGTCCGTCACGCTGCAAATCGGCCAGCCCCGACACCGCCTGCAGGCAGAATCCGATATCGTTGACCGGCGCGCGGAACGTCATGCCTATCCCCTCCGCGGATTCGTCTGACATGTATCGACCGATCAATCAAATATTGTGGCCGAAAATCATGCTGATTTCTACCGCGCCGCAGCACGATTGGCTGTTTTGAGTAGGATATAAGATATTGAAATACAGCATAAAATATACGATTTTTCATTGATCCATCGTGAACATATTGACCGATCGATCGATTTATGTTGTGTGTCATGACATCGCATCTGGCAGGAGATGGCGAGCGCGCGACAAAGCGTGACTTGCCGCAGGCCGGGCGACGGAAGAGGAGGTCGAAATGCCCGCATCTTTTGGCTCGCGCCGACTGTCGGCCCGCCGCGCATTGTTGTTGTCCAGCGTCGTCATCGGAATGGTCGGCTGGCAAGCGCCGGCCATGGCGCAAAGCGCCGCGCTCGGCGATCCCGGCAAGCCCGCGCCCGCGCCCGGCCAGGGTCCCGACGCGCAGCCGCAATCGACCGATCCCAAGCCCGAACCCGAAATCGTCATCACCGGCACCAGCATCAAGGGTGCGGCGCCGGTCGGCACCAGCGTCCAGGTGCTCGACACCAATCTCGTCAAAGCAAGCGGCCTGTCGACCACCAACGACGTGCTCAAATCGATCCCGCAGGTCGTCAACCTCGGCTATGACGAAGGTCGCGGCGGCGGCGTCCAGGGCGCGCAGGGCAACGTCACGCAGGCGCGCACGGTCAATTTGCGCGGGCTCGGCGTCGAATCGTCGCTGGTCCTCCTCAACGGCCGCCGCATTCCGCCCGCGGGCACGCTCGGCGCGGGGTACGACACGTCGCTCGTCCCGACCAATGCGATCGCGCGCGTCGAGGTGGTGTCCGACGGGGCCTCGGCGATCTACGGCTCGGACGCGGTCGGCGGCGTGGTCAATCTGATCACCAAGACCGGCGCGGCTGGGAGCGAAACGACGCTCCGCTACGGCTTCGCCGACGGGTTCGACGAAAAGCGCTTCGGCCAGACGTTCGGCCGCAAATGGTCGACCGGCAACATCTTCCTCGCTTATGAACGCTACGATCGCGGCGGCTTGCTCGGCTCGGATCGTGCCAAGTTCGTGACGCAGGATCTGCGCGCGGGCGGCGGGCCCGACGCGCGAAGCACGATGGCGGCGCCCGGCACGATCATCGTTGGCACCACCACTTACGCGACGCCGACCGGCACCAACGGCGTCGGGCTGACCGGCGCGCAGTTCGTCGCCGGCACCGCCAACAAGGAAGACATCAACCTGACGCGCAGCCTGCTGGTCAACCAGCGGCAGCATATCGGGTTCGGGTCGTTCCGCCAGGAGCTGGTCCCGGGCGTCACCTTCTGGGCAGAAGGCGTGTTCAGCAGCCGCACCTATGACGGCCTCGGCACCAGCCTTAGCGCTGGCGCCGCGCGCGCCGCGCTGACCGTGCCGAGCTCGAACCCGTTCTACGTCGTCCCGACCGGGGTCGTCGCGCCGCTCTGCGCGGCGAGCGCGGGGGCGCCGGCCGGGTCGCGCTGCGAGACGGTCAATTTCAGCTTCTCGGGCATGGGGCCGTGGCGCTCGCACGGTGCCGAGCGCGCCTGGGAAATCGCCGCCGGCTTCACCTTCAAGCCGTTCGGCGACTGGACGATCGACACCGGCGTCGCGCGCAGCGGCAACGACGCCTATCGCAAGGCCGACCAGCTCTGGACCTTCAACCTCGCCGCCGCGCTCGCCGATCCGAACCCGACGACCGCGCTCAACCCGTTCTGCGACCCGAAGTTCAGCGCGACCTGCTACAATCCGGCGACCGTCGCGAAGCTCAAGGGCTACAACATCATCGCGGCGATCTATCGCTCGACCGACTTCACCGCCAAGGCCTCGGGGTCGCTGTTCAAGCTGCCCGGCGGCAACGTTCGGCTGTCGGTCGGCGGCGAATATATCGACTCCGACCTGCTCAGCACGATCACGACGCTGACCACCACCGCTACCCCGGCGCCGCGTCCGATCCCGACCGGGCGCACCGTCAAGGCGGGGTTCGCCGAAGTGCTGGTGCCGCTGTTCGGCCCCGACAACGCCACGCCCGGCTTCTACAAGCTCGAACTGGCGGCGGCGGTGCGGGTCGAGGAATTCTCCGATTTCGGCTCGACCACCAATCCCAAGTTCGGGATCAGCTGGTCACCGGTGCAGGGACTGACGCTGCGCGGCAGCTACGGCACCTCGTACCGCGCGCCGACGCTGGCGAACATCGACTACCGCACCAGCGCGACCTATTCGGCGACGACGCTGTTCGACAGTTCGCTTCAGGCGAACATCCACGTCCTCCAGCTGCTCGGCTTCGTCCAGGGGATCAAGCCCGAGTCCGCGACGACCTACACGTTCGGCGGCGACTTCGCGCCCAAGTTCCTGCCGGGACTGCGGCTGTCGCTGACCTATTACAATATCGACTATAAGAACCGCATCGCCTCGACCTCGGCGTCGACGATCCTGCAGAACCCGACGCTCTACGCCGCGTTCATCACCCGCAACCCGACCGCGGCGCAGGTCCAGTTCTACACCAACCAGGTCTATTACACCTCGCCGCAGGAAAATCCGGCGAACTTCCTCGCGATCGTCGACGCTCGCACCGCCAATATCGGCGGGCTCAAGCAGTCGGGCATCGACGGCACGATCAGCTATCAGTTCGACGCGCTCGGTAGCCACTGGAGCACAGGGTTTACCTTTACCAAGATCCTCGACGCCAAGTTGTCGAACGCGACCGGGGTGCCGTTCACGAGCGTGCTCGACACGATCAACAACCCGATTTCGTTCCGCGGCCGCGGGTCGCTGGGCTGGTCGTCGAACGGCTTCCGCGCCGACCTGTTCATGAACATCACCGGCCCGTACAACAACAACCTGCGCACCCCGGTCGAGCGGGTGAAGACCGGCACGACCTTCGACGCCAGCATCGGCTACGAAGTCCCCGACAGCGGGCCCAAATGGCTGCGCGGCCTGTCCTTCTCGGTCAGCGCGATCAACGTGTTCGACCAGGACCCGCCGTTCGTGATCAACACCACGGCAAGCTCGGAAGGGCTCTACGACTCGCAGAACGCCAGCGTGGTCGGCCGCTTCGTGGCGTTCGAGTTGCGCAAGAAATGGTGAAGACGGCCGCGCTTCTCCTGCTCCTCGGGGGAGGGGTCGCCATCGCGGCGGCCCCTTCGACCGGCGGCAATGGCGAAGTGGCGGCGCTCAAGGCGCAGCTCGCCGCGCTCGAAAAGCGCGTCACGCGACAGGAAGACACCGAAGCGGTCCGCAAGCTGGCCTTCACCTACGGCTACTACATGGACAACGCGCTCTACGATCAGGTGAAGACGCTGTTTTCGCCCAATATCGAGAGTTGTGAGGTCAGCGGCTACGGCAAGTTCGTCGGGCTTGATGGCTGCAAGAAATTCTGGGGCACGGTGATGGGTGCCTCGTACGGCGGCGACAAGAGCCAGCTGCTGTTCGGGCATCTGATCCGGCATTACCTGATCAAGGACGTCATTACGCTCAACCCCGACGGCACCGCCGACGGGCGGTTCGACTA
>OUNM010800040.1_pt1 | contig 11754 bp, 7 predicted proteins | sample 1769961 | NCBI WGS metagenome assembly OUNM01 (sample SAMEA3914820, study PRJEB12502) | metagenome | biome: forest; material: soil | place: USA | collected 2012-03-12 | depth 0.3 m
GACATCGAACAGCGTCGTGCGGGTGATGCCGCGCAGGATGCCGTGCTCGGCCGGCCGTGTCACCAGCACCCCGTCCCTGGTGACGATCCAGGCGTTGGAGGAACCGCCTTCCTTGACCGTGCCGTCGGCATCGACGAACCAGGCTTCCTGGGCGCCGGCTTCCTTGGCCTTCTGCTTGGCGAGCACGTTGGGCAGGAGGCCCGTGCTTTTGATGTCGACGCGGTCCCAGCGATTCTCCGGCACGGTGATGACCTTGATGCCGGTCTCGGCGCGTTTTGCTGCGGCGGCCGGGTCGGCCTTCCTCGCCGTTATGACAAGCGACGACTTCGTGTTCGCCGGGAAGACGAAGTCGCGGCTGGCGACGCCGCGCGTCACCTGGACATAGACCAGCCCGTTGACGACGTGGTTGCGGCGCACCACTTCGCGCAGCAGCATCGGCAGCACGCCTTCCGAGACAGGCCGGGCGATCGACAGCTCCTTCAGCGAGCGCTTGAGCCGGCCGAGATGGCGCGGCATGTCGACGATATAGCCGCGCGCCACTTCGCAGACCTCATAGACGCCGTCGGCGAACTGGTAGCCGCGGTCCTCTATGTGGACGCTGGCTTGAGCATGGACGACGTAGCGCCCGTTGACATAGGCAATGCGCGGCATGGGCCACCCTCGGGAAAAACGTCCGGCTTTCTTAGGCGATTCCGACGCTACCGTAACCGACAATCGCGTGGGCCACGCTTGCCCTCTATCTTGACGCAATTCCGGACGGAAAACCGCTTTGCCTAGACCCCCAGCGACTTCAGCTTGCGGTGCAGCGCCGAGCGCTCCATGCCGATGAACTCGGCGGTTTTCGAAATATTGCCGCCGAAGCGGTTGATCTGGGCGATCAGATAGTCCTTTTCGAATTGCTCACGCGCCTCGCGCAGCGGCAGCGCCATGATGTGCTGGTCCGACTGGTTGGGCGTGCGCGGCATGACATCGCCGATCTCGGACGGCAGGAGGTCGGCGGTAATAGGCGCATCCGCTTCGTCGCCACGCGCCAGGATCATCAGCCGCTCGACATTGTTGCGCAGTTGGCGGACGTTGCCCGGCCAGTTGTGCGCCTGCAGCACGGCCAAAGCATCGTCGCCGATGCGGCGCGGCCTGATGCCGGCCTGGCGCGCAATCTGTTTCATGAAATTGTCGACGAGGTAGGGAATGTCCTCGCGCCGCTCGGCGAGCCCCGGCACTATGACCGGAACCACCGCAAGGCGATGGTAGAGATCCTCGCGGAAGCGGCCGTCGGCGATCATCGCCTCGAGGTTCTGCGAGGTGGACGAGATGATGCGGACATCGACCTTGACGCGCTTGGTGCCGCCGACCCGCTCGAACTGCTGCTCGACCAGCACGCGCAGGATCTTGTTCTGCGTCTCGCGCGGCATGTCGGCCACTTCGTCGATGTAGAGGATGCCGCGATGCGCCTCCTCCAGCGCGCCGACCTTGCGCTCGGTGCCATTCGATTCGGTGCCGAACAGCTCGATCTCCATGCGCTCGGGCGTGATGGTGGCGGCGCTCAGCGTCACGAAGGGGCCGGACTTGCGCGACGAGAGCGTGTGGATGGCGCGCGCCGTCAGTTCCTTGCCGGAACCGGACGGGCCAACGATCATGACGCGGCTGTTGGTCGGCGCGACGCGCTCGATGGTCTGCCGCAACTGGCTCATCGCCGACGACATGCCGATCAGATCGAAGGTCTCGCCGCTGCGCTGCTTCAGATCGGAGACCTCGCGCCGCAGCTTGGAGGTCTCCAGCGCGCGCTCGGCGACCAGGATCAAGCGGTCGGCCTTGAACGGTTTTTCGATGAAATCATAGGCGCCGCGCCGGATGGCAGAGACCGCCGTTTCGATGTTGCCGTGGCCGGAGATCATCACCACCGGCATGCTGGGGTGCATCGTCTTGATTTCGTCGAGCAAGGCAAGGCCATCAAGGCGCGAGCCCTGCAGCCAGATGTCGAGGAAAATCAGGCGCGGCGCGCGATCGGCGATCGCCGCAAGCGCGCTGTCGGCATCGTGTGCCGTGCGGGTTTCGTGACCCTCGTCGCTCAGGATACCGGCGACGAGTTCGCGGATGTCTTCCTCGTCATCGACGATGAGAATGTCAGACGCCATTACCGACCTTTTCAGTTTCTCGTTCGTGTTCGTTTTGGTCCTCACCGCGTGGCGGCGCGGCGATCACCGTTGCCGATGGCAGGATGATCGAGATCATCGCGCCCCGGCCGCCGTGGAAATCCGGCGGCGCGTCATGCAATTCAAGACGGCCGCCATGGTCCTCCACGATCTTCTTGACGATAGCGAGACCAAGCCCGGTGCCCTTCTCGCGCGTCGTCATATAGGGCTCGAGCAGCCTTTGGCGATTCTCGCGCGGCAGCCCCTTGCCGTTGTCGATAACATCGATTCGTATGGCGCCATCTTGGCGCCCGGCCTGAATCCGGATTGTGCCGGCGGCACGCTCTTTCCCATCAAGTCCATCGATCGCCTCGGCGGCGTTCTTGATGACGTTGCCGAAGGCCTGCGCCATCAGGCGGCTATCGAAGGTGCCCTTCAACGGCTCGCTGCCGAAATCGCGCTGGAAGGCGATGTCGGAGCGGCTGACCTCGACGAGGAAGGAGGCCTCGCGCAACGATTCGCGCAGGTCTATCGCCTTCATCTCGGGCTTGGGCATGCGAGCGAAGGCCGAGAATTCGTCGACCATGCGGCCGATATCCTCGACCTGGCGGATGATGGTGTCGGTGCATTGATCGAAGACTTCGCGGTCCTCGGTGATGACCTTGCCGTAGCGGCGCCGGATGCGCTCGGCCGAGAGCTGGATCGGCGTCAGCGGGTTCTTGATCTCATGCGCAATACGCCGCGCCACGTCCGCCCAGGCCGACGAACGCTGCGCCTGGACGAGATCGGTGATGTCGTCGACCGTGACGACATAGGATTTTTCTTCCTCGCCGTCGTCGGCGGCCTCCACGGTGATCTGGACGTTGAAGGTCCGCTCCAGACCGGTGCGGAAAAACGTCACCTGCTCGCGATAGACCGGTTTGCCGGATTGCCGGCCGATCTCGAAGACGCGTCCGACATGCGGCAGGATCGCCGACAGATTCTGGCCGAGCGCGGCGCTGGCCGATATCCCCAGCATGGTTTCGGCCGAGCGGTTGACGATGGTGATGATGCCATAAGGGTCGACGCCGATGACGCCGGCGGTGACGCCGGCCAGCACCGCCTCGGAGAAACGGCGGCGCTCATCGATCAGATCCTTGGCCGAAAGCAGCTCGTTGCGCTGCGATTTGAGCTCCAGGATCATGTTGTTGAAGGTCTCGCCGAGCGAGGCGACATCGCCGTCTGACTGGCGCACCGGAACGGCGACGTCGAGATTGCCGGTGGCCACCTCGTCGGCGGCGCCGATCAACTGGCGGATCGGCCGCACGATCCGGTCGGCCACGGCAATACCGGTCCAGATCGCCGACAGCGTTATGATCAGCGTCAGCGACAGGTAAGGCAGCGCGAAAGCTACCTGCGATGTGCGGCGGTTGTCCTCGAGGTTGCGGTACTCGTCCGTGTTGGCCCTGACGATCTGGCGCGCCTTGATCACGTCGGGATCGACGAGGCGGATGGTGTAGAGATAGAGCCCTTCGATCTCGCGCAGCTTGATGATGGCGCCCATGATGTTGCGCGTTTTCGGCTCGATCAGCACCGGCTTGCCGTCCGCGGCCGTATCGACCGCGCCCGCCGGTGGCGCGGGCATGGCGAAGTCGGCATCGGTCTGGGCGTTCATCACGAACGAACCGTCCGACTTGACCAAAGCCGCATGCGCCAGGCCGCGACCGATGGCTTCCTTGTTCATCAGATCGAGGAAGCCGCCCCGGTCGAGGCCATAGAGCGTGCGCGAAGCGTCGAGATCATACGCCATCGACAGCGTCGTGCCCTGCAGATTGCGGGCATTCTCCTGGACATAGGCGTCCGCGATCGACAGCGATGAGTTGACGATCGCCTTGGTGCGGAGTTCGAACCAGCGGTCGAGGCCGATATCGAGCGTGATCGAGGCGATGATCGCCACCATAATAGCGGGAATGGCGGCCACCAGCGCAAACATCGCCACGATGCGCACATGCAGCCGCGAAGCGGCCCTGCCGTGCCGCCGCGCCAGGACGATGCGACGCACCTCTCGGGCAATCAGCGCGATCAGGAACAGGACGAATACGGCGTTGAGCGCAATCAATGCCCAAGTCGCATGCGCGGTCGGGGCAATAGGCGTTGCGCCAACCAGGATGGCAAACGAAATCGCGGCCGTGATCATCGCGCCGGCGATCGCGACCACGCCGGGCAGCGCCAGCAGCCGGCGGCCGTCGCGCGTGCCGGCTTGGCTGAAAAGCGGTTGGGTCAGGGTGGGCGCCTCAGCTGCCATAGTGCCGTACAGAGTCAGTCATCGCGTCGGATGTATGCAACGCATTGTGGCGATTATGCAACAAGTGTGGCTTCGAAGGAATCTTTCCTCGATCAATTCACTGGAAGGACGAGAAGGCGTGAAAGGGCATCGGCCGGAGGCGAATTCGAACAACGCTCTCCAAGCGCTTGTTTTGCAGGCATTTTTCCCAACCGCAGTGAATCTACCCGGTGGGCGTCAGGGCTGTCTGGAGGATTTGTAGACGTTGACGCCAAGCTCGCGGATTTTCTTGCGCAGCGTGTTGCGGTTGAGACCCAGGAGTTCAGCCGCCTTGATCTGGTTGCCGCGCGTCGCCGTCATCGAGGCCAGCACGAGCGGATATTCGACCTCGGCAAGGATGCGCTGGTAAAGCCCGGCCGGCGGCAAATCGCCGGCGAAGGACGCGAAATAGCGCTGCAGGAAATGCTCGACCGCCTGGCCGATCGACAGATCGTCGGGAATGAGCGGCCCGCTTCCGGGAACGACCGGCTTCTCGCCGGTCTTCAGCTCGGATTCGATGATCTCGGACGAGATTTCGTCCTGCGAGTAAAGGGCGGCCAGCCTGCGCACCAGGTTTTCCAGCTCGCGCACATTGCCCGGCCAGGGATAGCGCTTCATCAGTTCGATGCCGCCGGAGGAGATCCGCTTGGTTTGCAAGCCCTCACTGGCGCCCTGCTTGAAAAAATGCCGCACCAGGTCGGGAATGTCCTCGGAACGCTCGCGTAGCGCCGGCAGCCGCAACGGCACGACGTTCAAGCGGTAGAACAAATCCTCGCGGAACAGTCCCTGGTTGATCAGTGTCCTGAGGTCCTTGTTGGTGGCGGCGACGATGCGCACATCGGTCTTGATCGGCGTGCGGCCGCCGACGGTTGTATATTCCCCCTGCTGCAGCACGCGCAGCAGGCGTGTCTGCGCCTCCATCGGCATGTCGCCGATCTCGTCGAGGAAAAGCGTGCCGCCCTCGGCCTGCTCGAAGCGGCCGCTGGAACGGTTCTGCGCGCCGGTGAAGGCGCCCTTCTCATGGCCGAACAGTTCCGATTCGATGAGGTCGCGCGGGATCGCGGCCATGTTGATGGCCACGAACGGCCCGCCGCGGCGGCGGCCATATTCGTGCAGCGCGCGCGCCACCAGCTCCTTGCCGGTGCCTGACTCGCCGCTGATCATCACCGTCAGATCGGTCTGCATCATGCGCGCCAGCATGCGGTAGATGTCCTGCATGGCGGCCGAGCGGCCGACCAGCGGCATCGTGTCCGGCTGCTCGTCGGCACGCGAATCGAGCTTCGGCCGCTTCGGCTCGGCAAGCGCCCGGGTGACGATGTTGAGCAGTTCGGTGAGATCGAAAGGCTTCGGCAGATATTCGTAAGCGCCGGTTTCCGAGGCGCGAATCGCGGTCATGAAGGTGTTCTGCGCGCTCATGACGATGACCGGCAGTTCCGGCCTTGCCTTCTTGATGCGCGGCAGCATGTCGAAGGCGTTTTCGTCCGGCATCACCACATCGGTGATGACGAGGTCGCCCTCGCCCGCCGCCACCCAGCGCCACAAGGTCGAGGCGTTCGAGGTGACGCGCACCTCATGGCCGACGCGCGACAGCGCCTGGTTGAGCACGGTGCGGATGGCCGCATCGTCGTCGGCGACCAGAATATTGCCGCGGGCGGTCATTTACGGTCTCCTTCAGCTTCGTCTCCGACGTCCGGCGCGGTTTGCTTCCAGGCCGGCATCAGCACGCGGAAATTGGTGCCGCGCGGTGTCGAATCGCATTCGATGATGCCGCCATGCTCGCCGACGATCTTTGCCACCAGCGCCAGGCCGAGGCCCGAGCCGTTCGGCTTGGTGGTGATGAACGGGTCGAACAGGATCGGCAGGATGTCCTCGGACACGCCGGGGCCGTTGTCATGTACGCAGAATTCCAGCGGCAGCGAGACACGGTCCTGCGTTCCCGGCACCGAAACGCGGATGCCGGGCCGGAAAGCGGTCGACAGTACGATCTCGCCCTGCGGGTCGGCACCGATCGCCTCGGCGGCATTCTTGACCAGATTGAGGAACACCTGGATCAGCTGGTCGCGATTGGCGAAGACCGGAGGAAGCGATGGATCATATTCCTCCAAGATCTTGATCCGCTTGGCAAAACCGTTCTTGGCGATCGCCTTCACATGATCGAGCACGACGTGGATGTTGACCGGATAGCGCTCGATCGGCCGTTCGTCGGAAAACACCTCCATGCGGTCGACCAGCGAGACGATGCGGTCGGTCTCGTCGGTGATCAGGCGGGTCAGCGCGCGGTCCTCGTCGGAGGCGGAGAGCTCAAGCAGCTGGGCGGCGCCGCGGATGCCGGAGAGCGGGTTCTTGATCTCATGCGCCAGCATCGCGGCCAGGCCGGTGACGGAGCGGGCAGCACCGCGATGCGTCATCTGGCGGTCGATCTTGTCGGCCATCGACCGTTCCTGGAACATTACCACGACCGAGCCCGGAAATTCCGGCACGGGGGCGACATAGAGGTCGACCATCTTCTCGATGCCGAGGCGCGGCGAGGAGACGTCGACGCGGTATTCGTTGACCGGCGCACGGCGCTCGCGCACCTGGTCAACCAGTTGTAACAGCGGGCTGCCGAACGGCACCAGCTTGGCGAGCGTGTTGCGGGCAAGCATGGTCGCACTGGAGCGGAAGAAATCCTCGGCATCCGCATTGGCGAAGGTGATGAAGCCGTCCGGATCGACCATGATCACCGGCCGGCGGATGGTGTTGAGCACGATGCTGGCGGCATCGGCCGTGCCTTGCGGCTGCGGGACGTCCGCCTTCATGCCGCGCTCCGCATTCCAGTGACCACGGCACCTTCGGAGAATGTTCGCAGCAATTCGGCGACCACCTCGGCCGGGTCGAAGGAGGTGAGAATTCGCTTGCGCCGCTCGGCGACAACATCGGGCGCATGGCGGTCGAGATACCAGCCGAGGTGCTTGCGCGCCTGGCGCAGGCCACTTTCGATGCCGTAGAGCGAAAGCATGTCCTCGTAATGGGCGACGATGTAGTCGGCTAAAGCTGCGGCGGTCCAAGGAATGCCATTTGCATCCGCGCCTTCGGCTCGGGCCACGATGCTGCCGGCGATCCACGGTGCTCCGTAATGGGCGCGACCGAGCATCACCGCGTCGGCGCCGGATTGTTCGAGGATTACAGCGGCTTCTTCCGGGGAACCGACATCGCCATTGGCCACGACGGGGACCGAGACCGCTTCCTTAACACGCGCTATCGCCCGCCAGTCGGCCTTGCCCTGGTAGAACTGGCAGCGGGTGCGGCCATGCACGGTCACCATCTGGACGCCGGCCTGCTCGGCCCGGCGCGCCAGCATCGGCGCATTGAGCGCGCTCTCGTCCCAGCCGAGCCGCATCTTGACCGTCACCGGCACCGAAACGGCGCCGACCACCGCTCTGATGAGCGAAAGCGCATGATCGAGATCGCGCATCAGCGCCGATCCGGCATAACCGCCAGTCACCTTCTTGGCCGGGCAGCCCATGTTGATATCGATGATGTCTGCACCCTCGCCCGCGGCTATACGCGCACCTTCGGCCATGTGCGCGGCTTCACGGCCGGCAAGCTGAACCATGTGTACAGGCAGGCCGGAATGACGGATGCGCAGGTCGCAACCTGCCCTGCCCTTTGCCAGTTCGCCGCTCGCCACCATCTCGGAGACGACCAGTCCGGCGCCATGCGCATGGGCGCGCCGGCGGAACGGCTCGTCGGTGATGCCCGACATGGGCGCGAGGAAAACGCGGTTGCGAATCCGCACGCCGCCGACGTCTAACGGCGAAGCCAATGTGGTCAATTCAGCCATGCACAAAAACCAAGCATATTCGATCTTTGCACATTCTCTAGCCAGAAGTGTGGCATTGTGCAACGCGCAATGACGTCACATTAAGGCGCATTTTGGAAAATGCTGGCCTTCGGCCATCACCCCGACTAGGACCGATCGGAATGAGCGAGGCAAGCGAAAAGCAAGCGGCTGGCCCAAGCGGCGGTATAGGGGTGGTGATCGTCGCCGCCGGCCGTGGCGCGCGCGCCGGGCAGGCCGATGGCCCCAAGCAGTATCAGCGCATCGGCGGCCGCGCCGTCATCGCGCACACGCTCGACATCTTCCTCTCCCATCCGCTGATCGGCCCCGTCGTGGTCGCCATCCATGCCGACGATGCCGAACTTTTCCAGCGCTCGGCCCATGCGCGTGGTGAGCGGCTTATCACGGTCATTGGCGGCCCGTCGCGCCAGGCCTCGGTGCGGCTTGGACTTTTGGCGTTGCGCGATCAGGCGCCGGAAAAGGTATTGGTGCATGACGCCGTTCGCCCGTTCGTCGATGCCGGGCTGATCGACCGTACCATCGAAGCCATCGGCGAGCGTCAAGGCGCGCTGCCGGCTTTGCCTGTCGCAGACACGTTGAAGCGCGAATCCGCCACCGGGATGATCGACGAGACAGTATCGAGAGCCGGCCTTCATGCCGCCCAGACGCCTCAGGGTTTTCCGTTCTGGCCGCTGCTTGCCGCCCATGAAAAGGCGCATCACCTCGGCAAGGCCGAATTCACCGACGATGCGGCCATCGCCGAATGGGCGAAAATCCCGGTCAAGATCGTCCCGGGGTCGCCGGACAATATCAAACTCACCTGGGCAAGGGATATCGCATTGGCCGACCAGCGGCTGTCCGGCGTCCAGCAGCGCTTTCCGGACATCCGTACCGGCAACGGCTATGACGTGCACGCCTTCGAGCCCGGCGACCACGTCACGCTGTGTGGCGTCGCCATTCCCTACGAGCGAAAACTCTCCGGGCATTCGGATGCCGATGTCGGGCTGCACGCGCTCACCGATGCGCTGCTTGCCACTTGCGGCGCCGGCGATATCGGCACGCATTTCCCGCCGTCGGACCCGCAATGGAAGGGTGCGGCCTCGAAAATCTTCGTCGAGCATGCGGCAAGGCTGGTGCGCGAGCGCGGCGGACGCATCGCCAATGCCGACATCACGCTGATCTGCGAGGCGCCGCGCGTCGGGCCGCACCGCGCGGCGATGACGGCGGCGCTGGCGGCCATGCTCGCCATCGCGCCGGAACGCATCTCGGTCAAAGCCACGACCAACGAGAAGCTCGGCTTTGTTGGGCGCGGCGAAGGCATCGCCGCGATCGCCACCGCAAGTGTCGTCTATCCGGGAGACGTGCCGGCATGAGCAACGCTGAATTAGCCAACGCCCTGCTCCAGGCCTGCCAGCAGCACGGCATCATGCTGGCGACGGCCGAAAGCTGCACCGGCGGCCTGATCATCGCCGCGCTGACCGATATCGCCGGCTCCTCCGCCGTGGTCGATCGCGGCTTCATCACCTATTCCAACGAAGCCAAGATGGAGATGCTGGGTGTCTCCGCGGCCACGCTCGACGCGCATGGCGCCGTCTCGCGCGAGACTGTGCTGGAAATGGCGGCCGGCGCACTGGCGCATTCGCAGGCTAAGATCTCGCTTGCGGTCACCGGCATTGCCGGTCCCGGCGGCGGCTCGGCGGAAAAGCCGGTTGGTCTGGTCTGGTTCGGCGTTGCGCTTGCCGGCCAGCCGGTCGTTGCCGAGCGGCAATTGTTCGGTCAAAAGGGCCGCGAATTCATCCGCCACGAGACGGTGCGGCGCGCGCTGCAGCTTGGACTGCACGCGCTGGGCAAGGACTAAGGTGCGTCGATATTCAGGTGAGGCCGGCCTGCAAACGGCGGCCTCCTGCGCTTCCGGTGCTCATATGTGGACGGCCCCCTGCTTGCAAGGTTTTGGTTGAGATAGTTTGATCGGATCGCTTGCGCTCATATGTCCGGCCTTTTGCGCGCGGATTTGTGAGCGCTGGCCTAGATGGGCTTCACGGATAGCGAGTTCCAAACACGTACACGACATTGACTGCCAGTGAGCACCTCGGAGTGTCTCGCTCGTCCCGGTTCGACCGGTCACACCATCTTCTCCTGTGCTTGCAAGTTCCGGCCTCGGTGTCGAGCGTGCGCCCGACACCGAACTCTTAATGCTCTTACGGCTGCATAGGCGCCGGGCAGGTGGCGCCGATGGGGCGGTATTGCTCACCGCTGACCATCAGCTTCCAGGCGATGCGGGCCAGCTTGTTGGCCAGCGCTACCGCTGCAAGCTTGGGGGCTTTGCGTGCGATCAGGGCCGCCAGCCATGGCCAGACCCGTTTGCTGCCTCGCCGCATGTGCTGGATGAGAGCGGTGGCGCCCGCCACCAGCACGCTTCGCAGCATCTCGTCACCGGCGCGGGTAATCACTCCAAGCCTGTTTTTGCCTGCTGTCGAATGGTTCTTCGGCGTCAGTCCGAGCCAGGCAGCAAAGTCGCGACCCGACTTGAAGCCATGTGCGTCCGTAACCTTGATGGCCAGTAATGTCGCTCCAACAGGGCCGACTGCCGGTATGGCGGCCAACCGCCGGCTCACTTCGTTGTGCCTATGAAGCGCAAGCAGCTTCTCATCGAGCACGGCAACCTCGGCACTGATGTGGGCGTAATCACGCGCCAGCGTCTCGAACATATCCCTGGCCGTTTGCGGGATTGTCGCGTCGGCGCGAATGTCGGCCAAAAGATCGCCGAGCCGGGAAAGCCCCTTGGGCGCGATCAAACCGAACTCCGCCGCAAAGCCTCGGATCGAATTGGAGAGCTGCGTACGCCGGTCGATGAACTGCGCTCGCAGCTTCGCCAGCATCTGTGCTGCTTGCTGATCGGCGCTCTTGACGGCAACGAAACGCATGCGGGGCCGGTTCATCGCTTCACAGGTCGCATCGGCATCGGCCGCATCCGATTTGGAACGCTGGACATAGGGCTTCACATGTTGCGCCGGCATCAGCAGCACCTCATGACCCAGCGCGCGCAACTCCCGCGCCCAGTAATGGGCCGCGCCACAGGCCTCCATGCCAACCTTCAGTGGCGGGAGCCCTGCAAAGAAGGCGAGCACCTGATTGCGCCGCAGCTTCTTGCGCAACACAGGCTGTTCGGCTTCATTCACCCCATGCAGTTGGAAAACGCTCTTTGACGTATCCATGCCAATGCGAATAAGTTTATCCACGGACGGTCTCCCTTGATGAGATCTGCAACGACCTCATTCTGGCACATCATGATGCCGTCGGGGGCCGTCCACCCCAACACGTACGAAAAGTACGCTCCGCTCCGGTTCTCGGAAGCCACCGTTTTCGACTCGGTCTGACCTGAATCTCAACACGTCCTTACCGGTCAGCGGGTTGGCCTAGCGAGTTGGCGGTCAGGCGCCTTCGACGACCGAAAAACCTTCGAACTGCGGGTGGCCGAGGTAATGCACCTTCGAGCCGCC
>OUNM010550588.1_pt1 | contig 11749 bp, 10 predicted proteins | sample 1769961 | NCBI WGS metagenome assembly OUNM01 (sample SAMEA3914820, study PRJEB12502) | metagenome | biome: forest; material: soil | place: USA | collected 2012-03-12 | depth 0.3 m
GCGAGCAGATATTCCATCGGCGGCAGCCCGACGATGCGGCTGAACCGCGCGAAGAAAGCCGAACGCGACATTGCGGCCTCGGCGGCCAAATCGGCCACGGTCCAGCCTTGCGCGGGGCGCGCATGCATCGCGCGCAACGCGGCAACCAACCGTTCGTCGGACAGGCCCCGCGCAACGCTCGGCACTGCTGTGGCATCGGTCCCGCAGCGCAACGCTTCGATCAGCAGCACCTCGAGCAACCGCTCGAGCACCACCTCGCGCGCAGGGCGATCCTTGCGTGTCTCGTCGCCGACCAATTGCATGAGCATGGCCAATCGTGGCTCGCCCCGCGCCACGACCATTGCCGGCAGCAAGGACACCAGCAGCTGCGCATCGGGCGAAGCGAAGCTGCACAAACCGACCTGCATCCGCAGATTGACGGAGTCGTGCGGTCCCCCGACCCGGAACCGTCCTTCGCCGATTTCGGTCGGCAGCATGTCGATGCCGTGCGGCGGTGCATCGATGCTCTCGACCACCTGATCGTTGGTAAAGGGCGACAGCACGAAATCGCCGGCGCGTGCGATCACCGGCGGATGACCCGAACCCACCACACGGCATTCGCCCTCGAGCACCGCGAAATAGACCGGCTTGCTTTCGATATCGCGGCGAATGCGCCAGCGCCCGGCATATTCGACCAGCTTGGAGAAACTGGCCGAGGGCTGAAGCAGGGTAACGATCTCGGCGAGCGGGTCGACGGTCATCTTTTGGACTATCGCAAACAATTGGAGGACGATGACCTATATAAAGTCTTGATCTCCATTTCCATCTCCTGTCCGCAACGACTGCAGGAGCTACCCCCAATGCCCACCGTCCTCATCACCGGCTGCTCGTCGGGCTTCGGCCTCGAGACCGCGAAACTGTTCCTCGACAAAGGCTGGAAGGTCATCGCCACGATGCGCCACCCCAAGCCTGATATCCTGCCTGCCTCCGACAGTCTCACCATCCTCCCGCTCGACGTCACCGACCGCACGAGCATCGCCACGGCGGTTCAGCAGGCCGGGGAGATCGACGTGGTGGTCAACAATGCCGGGTTCGGGGCGGCGGTGCCGATCGAACTGATCGAGCCCGAGACGGCGCGCAACCTGTTCGAGACCAACACGCTCGGCACACTGGCGATGATCCAGGCGGTGCTGCCGCAATTCCGCGAGCGCCGCTCGGGTGTGATCGTCAACGTCACCTCATCGGCGACGCTCAAACCGCTCCCGCTCATCAGCACCTATCGCGCGAGCAAGGCGGCGGTGAATGCGCTTTCCGAATCGCTGGCGGTCGAGGTCGAGCCGTTCGGGGTCCGCGTCCATATCGTCCTGCCCGGCCGCTCGCCCGAGACTCAGTTCGGCAACAATGCGATCCCGCACCTGCGTGGGCTCGACAACCCGGACTACAAGCCGCTGATCGAGGGCATGATCGCCAATTTCCGCGAGGACAGCGGGCCGGTGACGCATGCCGGTGATGTTGCGGAAGCCGTGTGGCGCGCCGCTACCGATCCCGACGCGCCGCTCATGATCCCGGCGGGTAAGGATGCCGAGCAGTGGATGGGGGAAGCGAGCTAACCTTAGTCATGGGCTCGCGAGAACTCAGGTCTCGCGAGCCGCGAGCCGGTCCGCCCCGATTCCGTACCACAGGGAATCTCGAACCCGTAAAATTCGCGCCGTCGGCGGAGACTTTCTCCGCCACTACCTGCGGCAGTACGGTTCTGCATTGCCAGTCTAATGCTAAGCGCTCGCTCGCAGGCGCAGCTCGGTCTTTGAAAGCCGCAGTTTAAAACGGCGAGCGACCGCTGCCCGGCCCGCGCCAGCCGATCGTCACCGCCGGTCCACACGACTTTAGCAATTCCAATCAGAGTGTCAGCCGAACTCAATTGAACGCCCGCCCCTATTCCCTATCGAAACAGTAGGAATTGAGCCCCCCATTCCCGGTGCACACTTCCGATCACCGGTCAGGGAGCAATAATCGATGAATCGCCGACCCTCTTCCCATGCTCGCGCGTTGCTTTTGGCGACGGTCATGAGCAGCGCGGCGTGCGGCCAGGCCTGGGCGGCACCAATCGCGGCAGATCGGGCAAAGCCGGCAGCGCCCGATACGGCCGATGTCACGCCGGCGCCCGACACGACCAATGACGCCGATATCGTCGTCACCGCGGAGCGCCGCACGACCGATCTGCAGAAGACGCCGATCGCCATTTCGGCCTTCACGCCGGAAACGCTCGCCGAGCGCAACATCGCCAATGTCCGCGATCTGGCTGGACAGGTACCCAATTTGTTCGTGTCGCGCGTATCGATCAGCCACACGACACAGACCTTTTCGCTGCGCGGTGTCGGCGAAGCCGACCCAATCCAGGAGCCGGTGGTCGCGATTTATGTCGACGATGTCTATGTGCCGCGCCAGATCGGCTCGATGAGCGAGTTCGTCGACCTCGAGCGGATCGAGGTGCTGCGCGGACCGCAAGGCACCCTCTATGGCCGCAACTCGAGCGCCGGGGCATTGCGATTGATCACGCGCGACCCCGACGCGACGTTCCGCGCATCAGGCGAGATCGGTTATGGCAGCTTCAACGACATCCAGTTCCACGGCCTCGTCAGCGGGCCACTCGTCGGCGATTCACTGACGGCGAGCCTCGCCTATATCCATCGCTCGCGTGACGGCGTCACCTACGACCCGACGCTCGGCCACGACGTCAACCGCATCAGCCTCGACGCGATCCGCGGCAAGCTGCGCTTCACCGGCATCACTAATCTCGATGCGTTGCTGACGGTCAACGTCACCCGCGACCGCAGCGACACGCGTTCTTATATTCCGGTCAACCAGCCCGGCACGTTCAACCCGCGATTATCCTATTCGGAAGTCGATCCGCTCCAGCACCTCAACAGCCAGAGCGCCTCATTGCGCCTGATCTACAAATTGTCGTCCAGCCTCAGCGTGAAGTCGATCACCGCCGTGGGCGGCTTCAATCTCGACCCGGTCAATTACGACAATGACGGCCAGGCAGCGCTGATCCAGAAGAATCTCATCCATTATAACGATCGCTATTTCACGCAGGAGCTGCAGCTGAACGGCGAGTTCGGGCGCATCACCTTTACCGGGGGACTGTTCTATCTGCACGAACGCTTCTTCGTCGAGCGTGACGGGTTCAGCCGCACCGGCACCGCGACGACCGCGCCGGTCAGCAAGCTGCGCGCACACAACATCACCAATACCGACGCCTATGCGGTGTTCGGCGAGGCCACGTGGCGGGCGACCGACATTTTCAGCCTGACGGCAGGATTGCGCGGCACGATCGAGCGCAAGGATTTCGTGTTCGACAACAAGCTGCTCGACGACAACCGCAACGTGATCGGACAGTCGATCGCGGGCGAAGCGGCCAAGACCTGGCGCGCGTTGACGCCCAAGGTGACGCTGCAGGCGCAATGGACGCCCAATCTGCTGCAATATGTCACGTTCGCGCGCGGCTTCAAATCGGGCGGATTCGACAATCGCGCCACGCGGCTCGACCTCGCGACATTGCCGTTCAACCCGGAAACCGTCTCGACCTATGAGGGTGGCGTGAAGGCGACCCTGTTCGGGCGCGCGCTGCGCAGCAATCTCGCGGTGTTCTACAATGATTATCGCGATCTGCAGGTATCGTTCTACGACCCCGCTTATGTCGGCTCGCGGCGCGGCAATGCCGGCAAGGCGCATAGCTGGGGCATCGAGCTGGAAAATGACCTGCGCCTGTCGCCGCGCCTGTCGCTCCAGGCATCCGGCGGCTATCTCAAGGCGATTTACGACGATTACAAAGGCGCCGGTGGCGCAGGCGTGAATGCCGACGGCAATCCGCTGACCAACGCGCCGCAATGGAGCTTATCGGGCGGCGCCAATTACGACCTGCCGGTTGCCGGGATCGGCAAGGTGAAGCTATCGGTCAACGCGCAATATCAAAGCAGCTTCTACACCAGTGCGCTGGCGCGACCGCAGGACCGCGTGCCGGGCCAGACCTTCGTCAACGGATCGGTCACCTGGATCCCGCGCGACCCGAGCTTCCAGATCTCGCTCCAGGGCAAGAACATCCTCGGCGCGGACAAGCCAGTCGGGTCGTCCTACACGCCGTCGACCGGAATCTATTACAAGAACTATCCCGACCCCGCGACCGTGCTGATATCGTTCAAATTCACCCGCTGAACGCGTTTGGGGAGGAAAGAGAAAGGCCGCCACTGCCTTGCGGGCAGTGGCGGCATTTCTCTTTGGCCTCCAGATCCAAAGGATCGATCAGGCTGCCGCGTTCGGCTGACAGGCGCGAGAATTGCCCAACCGGGTTTTGACCGAGCCTGTCAGACGTCAAAACCAGGTGAAGAGCGCTCCGCCTTGCGCAACGCGGCTTCCCAGACAAGCTGGTAGGTCGTTTTTGTCCCCTGCGCCGCATTGCGTGGCGCTGCCTGCTGGCGCTTGACTTCCTCCTGCGCCTCCTCGGGCGCGATCAAGACGTTGTCGCGTCCGATGCTGAGCGTGCGCACCTGCGCGGTGCAGGCCGTCTCTAGCTGGTGAATATAGGTCCAGGCCTCGCCAGGACTCGCGCCGAAGGCCAGCGTGCCGTGGTTGCGCAACAGCATGATCTTGGTCTCGCCGAGATCGGCGACCAGCCGTTCGCGCTCGTCGAGATTGAGCGCGACGCCTTCATAATCGTGATAGCTGAGCCTTGGGATCAGCGACAGCGCACGCTGGTTGAGCGGTAACAAACCCTCGGCATGCGCCGACACCGCCATCCCGTCGGGGCTGTGGAAATGCGCGATGAAATGCGCGTCGTCGCGCGCACCATGGATCGCCGAGTGGATGACATAGCCGGCATAGTTGATGCCATAATCGTTCGGCTCGACCAGATTGCCGTCGAGATCGACCTTGACCAGGCTCGAGGCGGTGATCTCCTCGAACATCAGCCCATAGGGATTGATCAGGAAATGGTGCTCGGGGCCGGGCACCCGCGCCGAAATATGCGTGAAGATCAGATCGTCCCAGCCATGTAACGCGGCCAGGCGATAGAAAGCGGCGAGATCGATGCGCGCTTGCCACTCCGCCTCGTTGAAACGATGTCGTTTCCCGATGTCCTGTTTGAAAAGCGTTGCCATGATGAGTCTCCTGAGACGAGGTCAATGAGTGGCGGCGGTGAACAGCCCGCGGCCGACATCGGCATCGAACGCGCCCGCGATCGGGCGATCGGCGACGACGAGGCCAGCACGCCGAAAACGGTCCGCGATCGCCTGTTCATGCGCGACAATGGCGGGTCCGATCGGCACCGCGACACGGTTGTTCCGATCGAAACTGGCCCGCGCAATGTCGAGCGGGAGGCCGGTTTCGCGGGCGAGCACCCGCGCATAACGGTCCGGGTGTGCGCGCGCCCAGGCGAGCGCCCTAGCCTCGCGCTGCAGGAAGTCGCGGATGAGCGCTTTTTTCGGGGCGATGCTGTCGGCATTGGCCACGTCGAACCCGACCGACAGGCCATAGTCGCTGGCATCGACGATGCTCCGCGCGCCTTGGGCCACCGCGATATTGAGATAGGGACTCCACGTCGCCCAGGCGTCGATCGCATGGCTGTCGAACGCGGCCTTGGCATCGGCAGGCGCCAGGAAGGTCGCCTTGACCTGACCGGCGGGGATGCCGGCACGTTCGAGCGCTTGCAGCAGCAGATGGTGGCCGATCGATCCGCGCGAGGTCCCGACCGTCCTGCCCACCAGATCGCGGATCGACCGCACGGTCGACCCGCCCGGCACGATCACCGCCAGCGAATCATGCGGACGCCCAGCCGTTTCCAGCGCGCCGACCGCCTTGATCGGACTGCCGCTCTGATAGGCGAAGATGAACGGCGCATCGCCGGCCAGCCCGAGATCGGCGGCACCGCTGCCGACTGCCTCAAGCAAGGTCTGCGCCGCCGGGAATTCCGACCATTCCACCTCGTAGGGGGCGTCATCCAGGACGCCGGCGGCGAGCATCATCGCCCGGGTCGACCCTTTCTGGTTGGCGACGCGCAGCACCGCTTTTTCGTCGCCGCGTCCGTGGGTGATCCTGACTGCCGCCAGCGCGGCAATGGCGATCAGCGCGGCCGCAACGGCAAGAAGCGCTTTTGACCGCATGTCAGCCGGCGAGCGCCAGGCGCACATGCTCGCGATCGGCCACTTTGCGGCGCACCAACGGCAGCAATTCCCGGCCGTAGTCGATCGCATCGCCGAGCGGATCGAAGCCGCGGATCAGGAAGTGGTCGATGCCGATGTCGTAATAATCGAGCATGCCGTCAGCGACCTGCTCGGGCGTGCCGACAAGCCCGGTGCTGTTGCCCGCCGCACCGGTCAGTTGCGCAACACCCGTCCACAGCCGTGTGTCACGTCGCGTTGCGCCCGCCGTCTCGAGCAAACGGAGCGAGCCGGCATTAGGCGGGCGATGACCGCTGGTCGGCAGGCCGGCCGCCTCGCGATTGGCGCGGACCTGCTCGACGATCTCGTCGGCCTTTTTCCACGCGGCCTCTTCGGTGTCCGCGATCACCGGGCGCAGCGACAGCGAGAAACCGGGCTGGCGGCCGTAGCGTGCGGCGGATGCGCGGACCCGGCGGACGGTATCCTGTACCTGTTCCAGCGTTTCACCCCACAATGCATAGACATCGGCATGGCGGCCGGCGACCTCGATCGCTTCGTCCGACGAGCCGCCGAAGAACACCGGGAGGTTTTCCGGCTTGATCGCGCTGAAGGCCTGGCGCACTTCGTAGAAGCGGCCGGCGTGATCGAACGGCTGGGCGGCGGTCCATTCCTGCTTGAGGACCGTCAGATATTCGTCGGTGCGGGTGTAGCGCTCGGCCTTGTGCGTGCCGGTATCGCCATCGCGCGCCATTTCCTCGTCCGCGCCCCCGGTGATGATGTGGACCGCGACGCGCCCACCCGACAGCTGGTCGAGCGTCGCCAGCTGGCGCGCCGCCACGGTCGGCTGGGTGAAGCCCGGCCGATGCGCCACGAGGAAACCAAGCGTGCTGGTGATCGCCGCCGCATGCGCCGCAACGATCTGGCTTTCCGGACTGTTCGAACCGAACGGGATCAGCACCCGATCGAACCCGCCAGCTTCCTGCGCACGCGCCGCCGCCTCGACATAATCCTTGTCGAGCACCCGGCTGCGCACCGCGGCCTGCGTCTCGGAGCCGTTGTTGAAGCCGATATAACCGATGAACTTGACGCTCATGCGAGCCTCCTCATGCGTGGATCAGATGATGTAGAAATCATGGGCGCCCTCGCGGGCGAGTTGGTGGAGCGGTCTTGTCCAGGTCGGCACGGGTCGGCATCGCGCGCACATCGATCAGCGCCATTTCATTGCTGGCGGGCCATGCCTGACGAACGTCAATTGGCGTTGCCATGCTCATCGCTGATCCGATCGATCCCAGAGATTCGGCAAGAAACTGTTGGCGTAGCCGGAGACGAAACGCCGGGGGGTGCCGTCCTCGCCATAAGTGGCGCGCTCCACAGCGCCGATATTGGCGCCGTAGACGTGGATGCTGACCGAAGGGCCATCATCGCGACCATTGGCGACAGGGTGCAGGTCGCCGACGCTGGGGCTGACGACGTCGACCTTGCCCGCCTGCAGCACGTCCTCAGGCCCCAAGCGCCCAATCGAACCGTCCGCCGCCCGAACATAGCGCTGAACGCGCTCCGCACCGCGCAACACTCCAACAAGACCCCAGACGCGGTGATCGTGCACCGGTGTCGCCTGGCCCGGTCCCCAGACGAAACTGACCACGCTGAAGCGCTCACGGCTGTCGCAATGGAGCAGATATTGCTGGTAGCGCGTGGGACTTGGCGCCGCGAATTCGTCCGGCAGCCAATCGTCCTTCGCAATCAATCGCGCAAGCAGGGCCGAGCCGGAGGCGAGGATTTCATGTTCATGCTGCGCCCTGTCCACCAGCGCGGCGAAGTCGGAAACGAAGTCGCGCAGCGGCGTCAAATCCTCGGCCCGAACGATATCGGTCAGCGCGTTCATCCCTGCGCCTTCGCAAACGGCACAATGCTGTCGTTGCCGCTGTCGCCATAGGGCGCTCGCTGATCGGAACCGAGATGGCCAAGCAACGTGTCGCGCAGTCCGCGCGCCAGGGCGGCCCGCTCACCGCGCGCGATTGCGATGCGTTCCTCGGCGACGATCTTGCCGCCGTCCAGCACCAGGACGCGATCGGCCAGCGCGATCGCTTCATCGACATCGTGCGTCACCAGCAGCACCGCCGGCCGATGGCTGCGCCAAAGCGCAAGGACGAGATCATGCATCCTTAGCCTGGTCAGCGCGTCAAGCGCAGCAAAGGGTTCGTCGAGCAACAGCAACTGCGGTTCGCGAACCAGAGCCCGGGCCAATGCTGTACGTTGTGCCTCGCCGCCCGACAGTGTCAGCGGCCAGGCATCAAGACGATGGCCGAGCCCGACTTCGGTGAGCGCGGTCTCGGCACGCGCACGCGCGTTACCGCCGCGCAGGCCAAGCGCGACGTTGCGCCATACCCGCTTCCACGGCAGCAATTGGGCATCCTGGAACACCACGGCGCGCGAGCCCGGCACGGTGATGTCCTGTCCGCGTGCGTCGTCCAGTCCGGCCAGCGTACGCAGCAGCGTCGTCTTGCCGGAACCCGAGCGGCCCAGCAGCGCGATAAACTCGCCTGGCGCGATATCGAGATCGAGCCCGTCGATGATCGTATTGGCACCGAACCGCCGGGTAAAATCGCGCAGCCGCACCACGGGCGCGGGTGCTGCCACGGCAAAAGGCTCAGCGCGCAGGAAACCGCGTCCTACATCCATGATCAATGTCCCACGACACTAGGGCGCCACACCAGGGCGCGGGTTTCGATGCTGCGGACGAACCAGTCGGCGCTGAGGCCAAGGATCGCATAGACCATCAGGCAGACGACGATGATGTCGGTTCGCATGAAATCGCGCGCGTTGTTGATCAGATAGCCCAGGCCCGCCGACGCGTTGATCTGCTCGGCGATCACCAGCATGATGATCGCAATCGACAGCGAGTAGCGCAGCCCGACCAGCAAAGACGGTAACGCGCCGGGCAGAATGACATGCCAGATCAGTTCGTACTGGGTGAGCCCGAAGCTGCGTGCGGCGTCGATCAGCCGCGCGTCGACGCCGCGAATGCCGCTATAGAGATTGAGATAGATCGGAAACACCGACGCAAAGGCGATCAGCGCGATCTTGGTGGTCTCACCGATCCCGAACCAGACGATGAACAACGGCGAGAGCGCGACCACGGGAATGGTGCGCTTGATCTGCATCAGGGGATCGACCGTGGCCTCGCCGGATCGGGACAGGCCGGCAACCAGCCCGAGCACGACGCCTGCTCCGACGCCAATGCTGAGACCGGCCAGGGCACGGCCGAACGATACCAGGAGATTGGATGGCAACTCGCCCGATGCGACCATCGCGATCAGCGTGCCGATGACGGCGGAGGGAGCGGCGAGCGTCCGTTCCGGGATCAATCCGGATCGCGACCCCAATTCCCACAACAAGAGCAGGACGACGGGGGACACCCAGCGGCTGCGGGCAAGGTCGGCGAACGGCTGCCATAGCGGCGCCATTCGCCTGGTTTCGAGAATCGCACTCATCCGATTGACAGCCTCATTTCCGGGAGGCTCGATCGGAACGCATAACTCCCATTAGTTCAATCGAGTTTAAGGCGATCCCTTATTAAGCCAACTCATACGACCGATAAGGTGTTGGATTTGTAGGGTAGAATTCCCTTCTACGTGACGATTTGGATGTCCGAAGAATAAGTTTAATGCGCAAAATGCCTACTAATTTGATAGGAATATAATTGCGGCTCATGATCGTGCCTCTAGCCGCTCGCCAGGGTAAAGGAGCAGCATGCCCGTCAATCTGCCAACGACCGTGTTGCGCAGCTTCGTTGCCATCGTTGACGCAGGATCGATGCTGAATGCGTCGGAGCAGGTTTTCGTCACCCAATCGGCGCTCAGCCTGCAAATCAAGCGGCTCGAAGAATTGCTCCAGCAGCCGTTGTTTCGGCGTGAAGGTCGGCGCCTGAGCCTCACCCCGGCCGGCGAGGTGATGCTCGATTATGCGCGACGCGTCCTGGCGCTGCATGACGAGGCTATCGCGACGATCAGCGCGGGCCGTTTCGCCGGGCCGGCCAGGGTCGGGATGGTACAGGATTTTGCCGACACATTGTTGACGGGTCTTCTTGCCCGCTTTTCCGAATTGCACCCCGATGCGCAGATCTATGCGCGAGTCGCCGGCACGGCGGAACTGCAAGGCCTGCTCGAGCGCCGTCAACTCGACATCGTGCTGGGCTTTGCCGCGGGCGGGGATCCTGCCGCGATCGCAACCGCGCCAATGAGTTGGTATGGCGACGCCAATCTTGCCCGGCGCGACGTGATCCCGCTTGCCGTGCTCGAACAGCCCTGCCGCTTCCGCGAGGCGGCGATCCGCGCGCTCGACGAGGCGGGGCGCGCCTATCGTATCACCGTGGAGACCCCCAACCTCACATCGCTGCGGTCGGCAGTCTCGGCAGGACTGGGCCTTACCTGCCGGACCCATCTGTTCCTGAACGATGTGACGCCGCTGACTGACGCCGAACTGCCCGATCTGCCGCGCGTCGCGTGCATCCTGCAGACCGCCGACAATCTCGACGTCGCGACGCGGCGGCTGGCCGAATTGGCTCGCGAGACCGTGCTGGGTCTGGATTAGCCCATATTCGCATAACTCAACGTTGACTCACTGCTTCTCGTTAGGCGCGAGGGCGGCTGCATTCCTAAGCTGCTGGTCGCAACCGGCAGCAACAAGGAGATGCCGATGATCCATGAATCGCTCAAGGCCAGTTTTGCGGCACTCCACGCCCAACGCGAACGCGACTGGCCACCCGCACAGCTGCGCAAGAACGTGGACACGCGTGCCGCGCTACGCCGTGCCTACAATCCGAGCCAACACATCCAGCCCGGCGAGATCGTCGAGGATTTCACACTGTTCGATTCCGACGGCCGCGAAATCCGGCGCGACGATCTGCTGAAAGACGGTCCGGCGGTGTTGATCTTTTATCGCTATGGCGGTTGCCCGGCCTGCAACATCGCGCTGCCTTACTATGACCGCCACCTGTCACCGGTGCTGGCGGCCGGGGGCATTCCGCTTGTCGCGGTCAGTCCGCAAAAGCCGGCCGACCCGACACTGAAGACGCGCCACGATCTCGCATTGATCGTGACGTCCGATCCGGACAACCAGCTCGGCGACAGGCTGGGCATCACCTTCGAACCCGACGACAAGTCCGAGATCAAACCCGGCGATAGCTGGATCGGATCGATCGCAGGCACTGACAGCTGGGCGCTGCCGCAACCGACCGTATTGATCATCGACCGCGACGCTCGCGTCCGGTTTGTCGCGGTCAGTCCCGACTGGCTGGACCGGCCCGAAGCCGATGCGATCCTGGCGGCATTGCCGGAACTGACCCCCGCCGCGGCGGCCGCCTGATATGATCCCCTTGGGCAAACCCAAGGGGATTCTTCAATAACCGCGGGCTCGATCGACGATATCGCTCGGCGCTTCACCCCGGGCAAAGCGACTGAGATCGTCGGCGATCTTGTCGATCAGGCGATCGCGCCCCGCCAGGTAATTGGACGAGACGTGCGGCGTCAGCCTCACGCGGGGATGCGTGTAGAGCGGATGCCCGTCGGGCAAGGGCTCTGGATCGGTCACGTCGAGCGTTGCGAAATCGAGCA
>OUNM010165212.1_pt1 | contig 11748 bp, 3 predicted proteins | sample 1769961 | NCBI WGS metagenome assembly OUNM01 (sample SAMEA3914820, study PRJEB12502) | metagenome | biome: forest; material: soil | place: USA | collected 2012-03-12 | depth 0.3 m
CGCGCAGTATCTCCGCGAGCTGGCCGAGCGCCGCGTCGCGATTCTCAAGAGCATCGAAGAGCAGGGGAAGCTCGACGACGCGCTCAAGGCGAAGATCGACGCCGCCGACACGAAGCAGGCGCTCGAGGACCTCTATCTCCCGTACAAGCCCAAGCGCCGAACGCGCGCGATGATCGCCCGCGAGCGCGGCCTCGAGCCGCTCGCCGAGCTGCTGTGGGCAGGCGCGACGCCGAGCGCCGAGCTGCATCTCGCCGCCGCCGGATACGTTGACGCAGCCAAGGAAGTGCCCGACGTCGACCACGCGCTCGCCGGCGCGCGCGACATTCTCGCCGAACGTCTCGCCGACGACGCCGCGCTGCGCGGCCGGGTGCGCGACGTGACGCGCGCCGACGGCGTCGTGAAGTCGCGCGTCGCCACCGGTAAGGCGAATGAAGTCTCCAAGTTCCAGGACTATTACGACTTCTCGCAGCCGCTCAAGGATCTGCCGTCCCACCGCATGCTGGCGATTCGCCGCGGCGAGACGGAAGGCTTCCTGGTCTGGGCGATCGATGCGCCCGCCGAGCGGATCACGAACGAGATGGCGTACGATTTCGCGGCGAAGAATCGCGCCGCGGATCAGATGACGCTGGTGGTGCAGGACGCGTACAAGCGCCTCATCGCGCCGGCGGTCGAAGTCGACCTGCGCCTCGAGTTGAAGACGCGCGCCGATGAAGAGGCGATCACGATCTTCGGCAAGAATCTCGAGCAGCTGCTGCTCGCATCGCCGGCCGGCGAGCGCGTCGTGATCGGGCTCGATCCGGGCTTCCGCACCGGTGTGAAGGTGGCCGTCGTCTCGAAGACGGGCGCGGTGGCCGCCACGGATACGTTCTTTCTCCATCAGCCGGAACGGTTCGCGCAGTCGCTGCTCGCGTACGTCGCGCGCTTCAATCCCGATCTCATTTCGATCGGCAACGGGACGGCGTCGCGCGAGACGGAGACGCTCACGCGCGACATTCTCGCCGAGCGGAAGCTGTCCAGGCCGCAGGTGGTGGTCGTCAACGAGTCGGGCGCGTCGGTGTATTCGGCGAGCGACCTCGCGCGCGACGAGCTGCCCGATCTCGACGTGTCGCTCCGCGGCGCGGTGTCGATCGCGCGCCGTCTTCAGGATCCGCTCGCCGAGCTCGTGAAGATCGATCCCAAGTCGATCGGCGTCGGCCAATATCAACACGATGTCTCGCAGCCGCGCCTCAAGTCGCGCCTCGACGAAGTCGTGGAGAGCTGCGTGAACCGTGTCGGCGTGGAGATCAACACCGCGTCGGTGTCGCTGCTCGCGTACGTCGCCGGCATCGGTCCGTCGCTCGCCGCGAACATCGTGAAGGCGCGCGACGGCAAGGGTGGTTTCGCGTCGCGCAAGGATCTCACGGAAGTGCCGCGTCTGGGTGCGAAGGCGTTCGAGCAGGCCGCGGGCTTCCTTCGCGTGCGCGGCGGCGCGCATCCGCTCGACGCGTCGGCGGTGCATCCCGAGCGCTACGCGCTGGTCGAGCGCATCGCGGACGACGTCGGCACGCCGCTCGCCGAGTTGATCGGCAATGACGAGAAGCTCCGCGGTGTGAAGCTCGAGAAGTACGTGTCGCCCGAAGTCGGTTTGCCCACGCTTCAGGACATCCTCACCGAGCTGCGGAAGCCGGGCCGCGATCCGCGCGACGCCTTCGAGCCGCCCGCGTTCCGTGTCGATGTCACCGAGCCGAAGCATCTCACCGAAGGGATGGAGCTCGAGGGCGTCGTCACGAACATCGTGGCGTTCGGCGCGTTCGTGGATATCGGCGTGCACCAGGACGGACTCGTGCACGTGTCGCAGCTGGCGGATCGCTACGTGTCCGATCCCAACCAGGTCGTGTCGGTCGGACAGAAGGTGCGCGTCAAGGTCATGTCGGTCGACCTCGAGCGGAACCGCATCGCCCTGACGATGAAGAAAGGAGTGACCGATCAGCAGCACCGCGCGGCCAAGCCGGGGGCGCGCCCGTCGGTCAAAATGCCGCCGGCGGCGCCGCCGCGGACTCCGAAATCGGGCGAAATTGCGCCGAACGGGATGCGGTTCAAGTAGGACTGCGACGGCGAGAGTGGAGAGTTGTCCAATGAGTGGATCGCTCCATTCTCGCCGCAGCGTTTCGCGCGCGCCGTTCCACCGCACTGATCGCGATGCGGATCGCACGTCTATTACGGTGTTGTAACCATTTGGCCATGGAGCCGAAAGACGGGATCGTTTATGTTCACGGCGTCGCGTTGTTTGCTGTCACCGCATGGCGCTTCCGATGAAGCAGCGCCTGCTGGAACCGAGAACCCGTCTTGCCCTCCACCACGAAGCGCCGCGCGCGCCGCGCTGCGGCGTACGCCGTTGCCTGTTGCGCCCTCCTTGCCCTTCCGATCTCATCGTGCTCGGACTCGGGGATCACGGGACCAACGGACCGCCTGACGCCCACGACGGCGTCGTTCAGCGCCTCTCTCGCGCTCAATAGCCGAATCGTCTATCTCGGCGCGCCAAACTCGGAACCGGTCAACTTCATTCGCGCGCGCGTCTATGACGGCGCCGGCGCGACCCTCGGCTCCGTCGACCAAAATCTCGATCCGGCGAAGAACGCATTCGATTTCGCGCTGAACGTCGCGCTGCCGGGCGCGCGCGCGACGAACACGCGCATGACGCTGGAGCTCGCGAACCGCGCGGGGACAGCCGAAATAGTGCAGTATTCCGGTCGCGTCCTCGCATTGCCGCTTGCGCCGGGAGACTTCCGCCAGGTCAACATCGATCTCTATCCGGGACCGCTCGACAACTTCGATGTCCGCGCGGTTCAGATCGCGAAGCCCCTGCACGACATTCTCGAGGACGATAGCCTGACCGCCACGGCGACGGTCCTCGGCGGCGGTCCGAACGCGAGAATCATCTGGAGCTCGCTCGATGCCGCCACGGCGATCGTCGGAGGCACGGGGAAGGTTCTCGGCAAGGCCTCTGGATCGGCACGAATCGTCGCGGCCGTCGGCCCGGTGGCCGACACGGCCGTCATCAATGTTCTTGCTCGCCGAGACAGAGTCGTCGTCACGCCGCCGACGCTCGAGCTGCCCAAGGTGGGCGACGTCGGCACCTTCACGGCGACCGTCGTCGATCGCCGCGGCAACGCGATTCCCACCGAGCGCGTGACCTGGTCGATCGCCAACGCACAGGTCGGTACCATCGTGACAGGCGGTACGATACAGGGTATTCGCGCCGGCGAGACGACCGTGAGCGCGCGTTCGGTGAGTGATCCATCGCTGAGCGGCACGGCGGTATTCCGCGTGCGCGCCGCGGATCCTCGCGTCGCGCGCATCGACATCACTCCGGCCGACGCGACGCTGCGCACGATCGGCGCGACGCAGGCATACGTCGCGACGGCGCGCGACGGCGCCGGCAACGTCCTTCCGAACGTGCAGCTGGTCTGGTCGTCGTCCACGCCGGCCATTGCCGCCGTGAACGCGAGTGGAGTCGCGACCGCGGTGTCGTCCGGCTCGACCACGATCAGCGCGACCGCCGACACGGTTTCCGGCTCGGCCACGCTCCGCATCGTTCCCGCCGCGACGCGGTTGCTCCTCGTTGCCGGCGACAATCAGCGCGATACGGTGGCGAAGCAGACGTCGGCGCCGGTCTCCGTTCGCACCGTCGACGCGAACGGCGCGCCGGTCGCCGGTACGACGGTGCGATTCGCCGCGGACGGCGACGGATCTTCCATCTCGCCGGCGACCGTCGTCACCGGGAACGACGGCATCGCGCAGGCGCGAATCTCGCTCGGCACGGTGGCGCGCAGCTATCGCTTTACGGCTTCCGCCGACTCGCTCGCGGGCAGCCCGGTCGCGTTCTCGGCTACCGCTACGCCGGGTGCGCCGGCCTCGCTCTTCATCAATCGTGCCCCCAGCAGCCCGGTGCAGAGCCGTATTCCGTTTGCGACGCAGCCGGAAATCGGCGTCATGGATGCGCACGGCAACGCCGTCGTTCGCGGCGGCCTGACCATCACGGCCGCCAACGCGAACGGGCTCGCATTCGGCGCCAATGCCGCCACTGATGCGACTTCGGGACACGCGATCTACACGGCGCTGAGCATCGGCGGCACGGTTGGCGATCGCACGCTGACCTTCTCGTCGCCGGGACTGCGGTCGATCTCGACGCACGTGACGCTGACGGCCGGCGCACCGGCCTCCGTTACTGCCGTGAGCTCGGCTACGCAGACCGCGCAAGTCGGAACGAGCGTCCCCGTCGCACCGTCGGTGCGCGTCGTCGACGCTGACGGAAATCCCGCCGCGGGAGTGACCGTCGTGTTCGCGGTGACGGCGGGCAATGGCTCGCTCGTGAACGCTTCGGTCACCACTGACGCGAACGGTGTCGCGACTGTCGGCAGCTGGACCCTTGGCTCGACACCGGGCGCGAATACGGTCGTCGCGAGCGTGGGCACGCTGAACTCGGCGTTCAACGCCACCGCGACGCCGCTGCCGGGCGCCGAGTACGTCGTGACGCCCGCCGCAACGTCCGTCGTCGTCGGAACCGGCGTGACGGTCACGGCGCAACTCGCCGATGCGAACCACAGCCCGGTCTCGACGCCCGGACGAATCATCACCTGGTCGAGCACGAACGGCGGAAGCTTCTCGTCGGGGACGAGCACTACCAACGCGAGCGGCCAGGCCACGGTGACCTTCACCGCGAGCACGACGGCCGGCGTGACGCACGTCGCGACCGCGACTGATGGATCGAGCATCACGGGAACGACTGCCGGCATCACGACCATCGCGGGCGCGCCGAGCGCGGTGACGAGCACGATCACCGTGGGTAGCACCGCGCTGGCCGTGAACGGCACGACGACGATCACCGTCATCGTGCGCGATGCGTACGGCAACGTCGTGGCGAACGCGACGCCGGCGAGCATCACGTTGTCCTCGTCGGCGGGATCCATTGGAACAGTGTCCTGCGTGAACGGCACGTGCATTGCGACGTTCACGGCGCCGGCGACGAGCGGCACGGCGAACATCACGGCGACCATCGGCGGCACGGCCGTTTCGAATCCGCCGGTCATCGCGGTGTCCGGCGTGCCGGGCGTCGCAACCGGCCTGACCGCGACACGCGGCAACGCCCAGGTGGCGCTCTCGTGGACGGCCCCGGTGACCAACGGCTCGGCGATCACGAACTACGTGATCGAGTACAAGCCGACGTCCGGCTCGAGCTGGTCGACTTTCGTTCACGCGGCGTCGACGGCGACGTCGATTATCGTGACCGGGTTGACGAACGGCACCAGCTACGACTTCCGCGTCAGCGCGGTGAACGGGAACGGCACCGGCGTTGCTTCGTCGATTGCGACGGCGACGCCGGCGACCACCGCGGGCGCACCGACCGGCTTGAGCGCCACCATCGGATCGGGACAAGCGGCGCTCACGTGGAGCGTGCCGGCGAATGACGGCGGCTCGCCGGTCACCGATTACGTCGTCGAATACAGCACCGATGGTGTGAACTGGACGCCGTTCGCGCACGCCGCGTCGGCGGGCACCAGCCTGACCGTCACGGGCCTCACCAACGGCACCGCGTACCAGTTCCGCATTTCAGCGGTGAACGCGCTCGGCACCAGCGCTCCGTCGGGCATCGCGAACGGAACTCCGACTGCGGGCGGCACTCCGCATCTGTCGGTGAGCGGCGGGAACAACCAGACCGCCGCAGCGGGCAGCGCCGTTGCGACGGCACCGAGCGTCACCGCCATCGACGCGAGCAACAATCCTGTGCCGGGGGTGAGCGTCACCTTCGCCGTCACGTCGGGCAACGGCCAGGTGACCGGCGCGACCGCAGCGACGAATGCACTCGGCGTCGCGACGCTCGGCAGCTGGACCCTCGGCACGGTCGTCGGCGCGAACACGCTCAGTGCTTCGGCGATCGGATACACCGCCGCGACGGTCGGCGCGACCGGCGTGACCGGCGCCGCGTCGGCGGTGACGTCGACCATCGTCGCGAATCCGACCTCGCTCGCCGCGAACGGCACGGCGACGTCGTCGCTCTCCGTGCAGCTCAAGGACGCGAACGGCAACAATCTCACGAGCGGCGGCGCGACCGTGACGTTCGCCGCGCCGTCCTCCGGCGGCATCGGTTCGGTGACCGATCGCGGCGACGGCACATATACCGCGACCTACACCGCGGGAACGTCGCCGTCGGTGGTCGCGATCCAGCCGAAGCTCAACGGCACGAATTTCACTAACACGGCGTCGATCACCCTCGGTGTTGGAGCGGCCTCGCAGCTCGCGATCGCCACACAGGCAGCGAATGCCGCGAGCGGCGCTGCGTTCACGACGCAGCCGGTAGTCGCGATTCGCGACGCGAACGGCAACCTCGTTCCGAGCTCCGCGAACGTGACGATGACCGTGAGCGCCGGCGGTACCGTCGTCGGAACGGCGACCATTGCCGCGGTCAACGGTACGGCGACGTTCACCAACGCCGGCATCAGCGGCCTCGTGTCGGGCAGTCCGTACACGCTCACCTTCGCGTCGTCGGGACTCACCTCCGCCACGCAGAGCATCGCGCTTGGCGCTGGCGCACCGGCGCAACTGGCGGTCATCACGAGCGCGGCCGGCGCGACGAATGGTGCCGCGTTCGGCACGCAGCCGGTGATCGAGATCCAGGATGCGGCTGGTAACCGCACGACGAGCACCGCCACGGTCACGATGAGTGTCAGCAGCGGCGCGACGACGGTCGGCACCGTGGCTGTCGCGGCGGTGAACGGACGCGCATCGTTCACCACCGCCGGCATCAGTGGCGCCGTGGGGACCAGCTACACGCTGACGTTCAGCGGCAGCAGCCTCACATCGACGACGCAAGCGATCACGCCGAGCGTCGGCGCGGCGACGCAGCTTGCACTGACGACGAATGCGTCCGGCGCGGCGAGCGGAGCCGCGTTCGTGACCCAGCCGGTGGTGGCGATTCGCGACCCGAACGCCAACACCGTGTCGAGCTCCGCGACGGTGACGATGACCGTGAGCACTGGTGGCACCATCGTCGGCACCGCGAGCGTCGTCGCGAGCAACGGCGTCGCGACGTTCACGAACGTCGGCATCAGCGGCTCGACGTCCACCAACAATCCGTACACTCTGACGTTTGCATCGTCCGGCCTCGCGTCGGCGACACAATCGATCACGCTGACGGCAGGCGCGCCGGCACAGCTCGCGATCATCACGAGCGCCGCCGGCGCTGCGAACGGCTCTGCCTTCAGCACGCAGCCGGTCATCGAGATTCGTGACGCCGAAGGGAACCGTACGGCGAGCACCGCGAATGTGACCGTCGGTGTGAGCGCGGGGGCGAGCACCGTGGGCACGGTGACGATCGCGGCGGTGAATGGTCGCGCGACCTTCGGCACGGCGGGAATCAGCGGCAGCAGCGGCACGAGCTACACGCTCACATATTCGTCGGCCGGCGTCTCGAGCACTACTCAGAGCATCACCGCCGCATCGGGCACTGACTCGCAGCTCGCGTTGACGACGAGCGCCGCGGGCGCGGCGAGCGGCGCGGCGTTCACGACGCAGCCTGTCGTCGAAATCCGCGACGCGCTGGGCGTCCGCACGAGCAGCACGGCGAACGTGACGATGACCGTGAGCGCCGGTGGGACCGTTGTCGGTACCTCGACGGTCGCGGCCATCAACGGCACGGCAACGTTCACGAACGCCGGCATCAGCGGAACGGCGGGAACGAGCTATACGCTCACCTTTGCCTCACCCAGCCTCTCCAGCGCCACGCAGAGCATCACGCCGGTCGCGGGAGCTCCATCGGCATCGACGACGACGCTCGCGATCGGATCGACCGCCGTGTCCGTCGCCGGCACGACGACGATCACGGTCACCGTGAAGGACGCGTTCGGCAACGTCGTGACCGCGGCGACGCCGAGTGACGTGACGCTGGCGACGGACGCCGGCTCGATCGGAACGGTGAGCTGTACGAACGGAGTCTGCACCGCGACGTTCACGGCGCCTGGCAGCGCGGCGACCGCGACGATCACCGCCAAGCTCGGTGGAACGAATGTTTCCAGCAGCCCGGCGGCCATCACGGTGGCCAGTGCGCCGGGCGCGCCGATCAGCCTCGCCGCGACCAGCAACGCCGATAGCCAGGTGCCGCTTGCGTGGAACGCGCCGGCGAGCAACGGTGGGTCGGCGATCACGAACTATCTCGTCGAGTACAGCGCGAACGGCGGCGGCACGTGGTCGACGTTCGCGCACTCGGCTTCGACGGCTACTTCGATCACCGTCACCGGCCTCACGAACGGCACGACCTACACGTTCCGTGTCTCGGCGATCAATGCCATCGGTACGAGTACCGCGTCCTCGACGGCGACGGCAACTCCGGTCGGGGCGCCGGGCGCGCCGACCAACCTCTCGGCGACGCCGGCGAGCGGCCAGGCCGCGCTCACCTGGACGGCTCCCTCGAACAACGGCGGATCCGCGATCACCGATTACGTGATCGAATACAGCAGCAGCGGCGGCACGAGCTGGTCGACGTTCTCGCACACGGCTTCGACCGCGACGTCGATCACCGTGACCGGACTGACGAACGGGACCGTGTACACGTTCCGCGTGTCGGCCAGGAATGCCTCGGGCACCGGTGCCACGTCGTCGACGACGACGGCAACGCCGGGCGCACCGGGCGCCCCCACGAACCTCGGGGTGTCCCTCAATCAGGTGTCGGGCACGTCGCACACCGCGTCGGTCACCTGGACCGCGCCGGCGAGCAACGGCGGCTCGGCGGTCACGGATTACCTGATTCAGTACAAGCAGGCATCGACGTCCACGTGGACCACGTTTGCCCACACCGCGTCCACCACGACGTTGGCGAGCATCACCGGCCTCTCGAATTCGACGACGTACGACTTCCACGTGGCGGCGATCAACGCGGTCGGCACCGGTCCGTTCTCCTCGACGGTGTCGGCGACGACGACCGGTCCGTCGCAGCGTCTGCAGTGCCAGACGAACGGTAATTCGAACTCGAACAGCACGACCGTGTCGGTGACGCCGTGCTCGAGTCTTCAGGCCGGCGACATCATCGTGATCCCGGTCGGCATCACGAATTCGGGCACCGCCAAGACCATCACGTCGGCCGATGGATTCACGGCTCTGAGCTCGGTTCAGAACACCCAGGACCTCCAGAACCAGTTCCAGACGACGGTCTTCTACAAGATCGCGACGGCGGCGGACGTGGGCCGTTCGGCGGCCTACTCGTTCTCGTGGAGCGGAACGGAGAAGAGCGTCATCACGCTGGTCGCGTACAAGAACGTCGACGGCTCCGCGCCGGCCATGGCGTCGGCGACTGGGCAGTCCGCCTCGGCCACGGCGCCGAGCGGTCCGAACATGTCGGTGGCGTCGCACACGCTGCTGTACTTCTACCTCCAGAACATCGCGCTGTCGAGCACGACGCCGTCGATCTCGGAATGGGGTTTCACGACCGGCTCGACCGCGTCGAGCGACCTGTTCAAGAACACGACGGCGGGCGCGAACAACGCGAACGCGATCGGCATCATCACCGCGGACATCGACAAGTTCGCGGCCGGCCAGACCACGACCACCGAACAGGCCGTCGTGACCGGCAATTCCAGCACCAAGGCCTGGACGGCCATCGTCCTCGGCATTCACCCCTGATCGGCCCGGTGAAGGGTATGAGAATTGATATTCGAGTTTTGGTTAAGCGCCTCGCGATCGCCACGATCGTCGTGTCCGTCACGGCCTGCGGCATCACACCGCCGCGGACCGCGTCCACGCCAAGGCTGTTGCGTTATGAGCTCGCCCCGGTCGCGGCGGGTTCGCCGTTCGTCGTGCGCCGCCTGCGTCTCGATCCGCCGAGCACCGTCGATCGCTCCGTCGGCCTCGGCGGGTTGATCGGCCAGACGGTGAACGAAGTCGTCCCGATCCCTGGCACCGACATGATCCGGGCCGGAGCGGTGCCGGAAGGATCGCTCTTCCAGAACTCGTTCCGGAACGGGTTGGCCGATGCCGCGGGACGCGCCGGGGAGTCGCCAATCGGCGCGACCATCGTCTTCCGGATAGACCGCCCATGAACACGACACGCAGCGTTGCGCTGGCGATCGGGCTCTTCGCCGCCGCGCCGAGCGCCTTCGCCCAGTCGCAGTCGGCGAGCGCCGCAAGCGGCGCGCACATTCAGGAGTTCAGCTTCGGCGCCGGCAGCGACGTCTCGTCCGCGCGGCTGTTGCTGGTACCGCTCGCATATCAGGCGAGGCTTACCGATGGCGTCGTGCTCGACGGCTATGCGGCGTATGCCGCGGGATCCGTGCGCGCCGGCAACGAGACGTTCGAGCTCCGCGGTCCCGTCGACTCATGGGCGCGTCTTCGCTGGGCGGCGACGCCCTGGGCGGTCGTTGCGCTCGGTGCGAGCGTGCCGACCGGAGTCTCGCGGCACTCGCCCTCGGAAGCCGTCGTCGCCAACGTATTGTCGAGCGATCTGCTCGGATTCCGAGAAGGCAACTGGGGCGCCGGCGGTTCAGTGACCGCGGGCATATCCACGGCGAGTTCTGTCGGTGCTGCGCGCCTCACGATGGGGCTGAGCTATCGCGTCACCGGATCCTTCGATCCGCGCACCGATACCTCCGTCAAATACGCTCCGGGAAACGAAACGCGCGCCCGAGTCGGTCTTGGCGCGGACGTCTTTGGCGGGCATTTCGAGAGTGGCCTCACCGCACAGAGGTTTTCCGTCGACCGGCTGAATCAGAAGAACCTGTTCCAATCCGGCACGCGCCTGCGCGCCGACATGTCGTACGACGGCGGCGCGTGGTCGGCTTACGCCGCCGATCTTTGGCGAGCGCGCGGTGAGATCACGCTGCCCGTGTTGAACGTGATCGACGGTTCGGTTGAACGCGACACGACAACGATCGTCGGCTGGCAGAATCTCGCGCTCGGTGGAATCAGCGCGTCGTTGCCGATCGGCGGCGGGGACGTCGTGCAGCCGCTGCTCGAGGCGAAATGGCGCCAGCGTTCAGATTTCGGGGGCCGCGGCTGGATCACGTCGGTCGGCGCCGGACTGCCATTCCGCATGTTCGGGCTCGATGCGTTCCCGCAGGCGAAGCTCAGCCGCGGAGCGCTCGTGCCGAGCGATGCGAGCGGCTACCGGGACTTATGGGGGGCGGAACTGAGCGTCGTGCTGCGACGCTGATTCGAGAATCTGTTGCCCCCATAGGGTCGGAGCTGGCATGGCGATATGATGCTCGCGCCCCACGCGCCGCCATCGAATTCCCGCGCTTAGTATCTTTCGCGAGTGACCAATCCCGCTCCTGATCCGACCGCACCTCGCCGCGACTTCATCCGTGAAATGGTCGCGGACGACGTCGCCACCAATCGTTTCGGCCGGCAGATCGCCACGCGCTTTCCGCCCGAGCCGAATGGTTTCCCGCACATCGGCCATCTCAAGGCCATCGCGGTGAACTTCGGCATCGCCGAGGAGTATGGCGGCCGCTGCAACCTGCGCTTCGACGACACGAATCCCGCGACCGAAGACATCAGGTACGTCGAGGCGATCAAGAACGACATCGAGTGGCTCGGCTACAAGTGGGACGCCGAGCTTTACGCGAGCGACTACTTCGGCCAGCTCTACGAGTTCGGCGAGCTGCTCGTGAAGAAAGGCTCGGCGTACGTCGACTCTCAGAGCGACGCCGAGATTCGCGAGAACCGCGGAACGGTGACCACGCCGGGCACGAACAGCCCGAACCGCGATCGCTCGGTCGAGGA
>OUNM010080346.1_pt1 | contig 11740 bp, 10 predicted proteins | sample 1769961 | NCBI WGS metagenome assembly OUNM01 (sample SAMEA3914820, study PRJEB12502) | metagenome | biome: forest; material: soil | place: USA | collected 2012-03-12 | depth 0.3 m
CTTCCAGGGCACGCGCGATGAATTCGGCACGAAGGAGGAGGTCGCGACCTATGGGCTCTCCCCGGCAATCGAGGTGGTCTGGCTTGAGGATGGCGACCACGACCTAAAACCGCGCAAGGCGATCTCGGGATTTTCGACGGGTGATCATCTGAAAACGGTGGCGGAGACGATAAGGGTGTGGGCGGAGCGTCCACCTCGGTCGTCATTCTAGGGCGAAGCAAGGACCGAGGCGACGCGCGCAGACCCTAGAATCCATGCCGTTCCGAGCGTTGCAACGGTTCAGAATTCTGCTCCGCCGTGTTCCGTGGCGGACGTCACGGCATGGATCCTCGGGTCAAGCCCGAGGATGACGAAGCGAGAGGCGCCTTCGGCATCCAAACATGAAACTCGCCACCTTCAACATCAACAACATCAACAGCCGGCTCGAAAACCTGCTGGCGTGGCTTGGCCAGGCCAAGCCCGACGTCGTCTGTCTGCAGGAACTGAAATCCCGCGACACGCAGTTCCCGCTGACCCGGCTGGCGAACGCCGGTTACGGCGCGGTGTGGAAGGGCGAGCCGACCTGGAACGGCGTCGCCATACTCGCGCGGGGATCTGAACCAGTCCTCACCCGCGACGCGCTGCCCGGCGACGACGCCGACCGCCAGGCGCGCTATATCGAGGCGGCGGTCGACGGCGTCGTCATCGCCTGCCTCTATGCGCCCAACGGCAACCCGCAACCGGGGCCGAAATTCGATTACAAGCTCGCCTGGCACGAGCGCTTCGCCGCTCATGCGGCCGAGCTTCTCGACACCGGCCTGCCGGTGGTGCTGGCCGGCGATTTCAACATCGTGCCCGAGCCGCGCGACATCTACCAGACCCGCTCCTATGACGACAACGCGTTGGTGCAGCCTGAGAGCCGCGCTGCGTTTGCGGCGCTCATCGAGCAGGGCTGGACGGATGCGCTGCGAAAAGCCTTCCCGAAGGAGGAAAAGCTCTACACCTTCTGGGACTACCGCCGGAACCGTTGGCCGCGCGACGCTGGATTGCGGCTCGACCACCTATTGTTGTCGAGGAAGCTGGCGCGGAAGCTGAAGGGCGCCGGCATCGACCGTGAGGTGCGGGGAGGGGACAATCCTAGCGACCATGCGCCGGTCTGGGTGGAGTTGGCGGTCTGAAGGTTACGAGCGCGGGGGCTGTCCCGCCAGCATCTCAGTTGAGATCACCTTCCGCAGCCAATGACTTGCAGCATCAATGTCCAACGCTAATCTGCTGAAAAACTTGGAGGGGGTTTCATGCTCGTGGTCTTGAACAGCGATCTCCAGCCGTCACACCCGCGCCATGGCTGACATCGCCCTTATCCTCCTCATCTCAGCCCTCGTCCTTGCCGGCGCCGGCGCGCTCATCGCACTCGCGCTCGACCGGCGCCGCCGGCGCAAGGCGCGCGGCAATCCCGATCCGTCCCGCGATTACGCGCCCCGCGCCGGCTGGGGGCCGACCTCCGGCAAGCTCAATTTCTCGGCCTTCGTCTTCATGGATGTCGATGGCGACGGCGCCTACGGCCCGGCCGACCGGCCGATGGCGGGCGTCATGGTGCGGCTTTATGACGAACGCGGCGCCTTCCTCGCCGCGGCGCGCAGCAACCCCGCCGGCTTCGCCAACTTTCCGATGTCGTCCAGGCGGCGGCGCGCCGCGATCCATGCGCCCGGCGCTTACCGCTTCTCGGTCTCGGTGCCGCCCGGATGGCGCGCCAGCGGCGGCAACGAGAACCAGTCCGTGCGGCTGGTGGAGGCGCCCGGCGCCATGGTCGGCCTTGCCGGCGAAGGTCTGCCGAAACCGATCGGCCTGGCGCCGGGGCGCATCGTCAGCGGCAGGACGCCGGCCGCGGCCGGGGCCACGCTGTCGGCGATGCGCAAGGGTGAGTTGCTCGAAAGCCATGCGTTGCCGGCGGACGCGGCCTTTCGCTTTCCTCTCGCCGTCGACGCTGATGAGATCGTCATTACCGGCGCGGGCCTCGACCGGCGGCTGGCGCTTGCGGCCTATCCCGTCGATCTCGGCCTGCTTGCGCCCGGCGCGCCGGCGCCGGAAGCCTCTCCGGTGTGGAACAGGCTCACCATCATCGGCTTCGACGACATAACCACGCGCGGCCTGTGCAAGGTCCCGTCGGGCCATGCTGGGCTCGACTGGCACAATTTCAACGCCATGTCGCGCGACCACACGAAGGACAGCGAAGGCTATGTCAACGGCAATGTTTCGGGTGCCTACATCGCCTATACCAGCAGCGGCCATCCGGCCGGGTTCAGCCGCGCCACGCCCTTCGGCTTCCATTCCGTGATGCTGACCGCGGCCTGGTTGAAATCGCAAGGCGAGGTGGCGCTGATCGAAAGCTGGCTGGGCGACGAACTGGTGGCCAAAGACGAGGTCGTGCTGTCGGCACTGGCGCCGGTGCATTACGCGCCGATGCTGCAGGCGGTGACGCGCGTGCGCATCTCGACCAGGCATTACTGGCAGGCCGTGCTGGATGATCTGGTTCTGGCGCTCTGAAGCAATTCAAGCAAAAAGCGAGGGCGCGGTGACTTCGCTGAAGTCTTCCGTCCACACTTGCATCAAAACATTGAGCGGTTTTCCGTCAAACAGCTCAACCGGTCACGGAACGTTGCCGTTGGTGATGGACGCGCCGTTGACGGTGGCCGTCACCGTCGAAAGCCTGTCCTTTTTGACCAGGGTCGGCTTCTCGTAGGATTTCTTCATGCCTGCCGCTTCGTAGGTGCTTGCCGGGCGACTCAAGGAGCGCCGGTCAGACCGGGACCTTGGAGCCCGACCCGTTGGCGGTGACCACCGAGAGCTTGTCCTTCTTTGTCAGGGTCGGCTTCTCATAGGTTTTCTTCATGACGGATTTTCCCACCATCGGTTTATGCCGCATTGTCGAGCAGGAGATCCATCGCCCGCTCTAGGCGGCGCGTCACGCCCGCTCTAGGCGGCGCGTCAGCCCGCCACTTTTGACGCCACGGCCACGACTGCCGCGAGTTTGCCTTTTCGAACAAAAACAGGCTTTTCGTACGTCTTCCTCATGATCGCCCCTTTAAAAGTTCATTCCCAGCCATTGGCGAAACACAGACTCGTCGCTATCGGAAGGAAACCTTGCGACCGAACCGCCGATCGCGGATTCGAGGTCAAGTCGCCGCGCCGTTGACTGCAGAACCGCCCGCCACGACCATCGAAAGCTTGCCCTTGCGGACGAAAACAGGCTTCTCATAGGTCTTCTTCATGCAATTCTCTCCTTAAAAATCCCCGCCGGATAATCTCACATCAGCGGTTACTGTCAACCAAGCCGGCTGATCGCGCACATAATCTGTGTGATGTGTTGCACTTAGAGCATGATCCCGAAACGTGGGAACCGGTTTTCGGAAAAGATCATGCTCCAACAAAGAGCTAGACCAGGATGGCGGTTCGGCGAAACGCCATCCTGATCTGGCCTTCGCGGCACGCTCGGCTAAGATGCCATGGCTTGAGGCGCCGCGGGGCGGGAGAGCGAGGGGGGAGCTGATGCGCGGATCGACCGACAGACTGCTGGCGCTGGCGATGCTGATCGTCGGCGGTGCCTGCCTTGCCAAGCTCTATTTCATGCTGGGCGGCGAACCCTTCGCGACGACGCGCGCGGAAATCTTCGGTGCGGCCGGCGTGCTGTCGGTTCTCGCCGGGCTGCTGTTCTTCGCCGGCCTGCTGCCGGGCGCGGCAAGGCATGATCCTTCCGCGCCGCTGTTCGGCCGCGACGCCGAGATCGCGCCGTCCGGCCATCCGCGGCTGCGCCGCGCGGCACTTGCCCTGCCGCTGCTGGCCCTGATCGTCATCCTCGTCGACCAGTTCGGCCCGTGGCGCGAGCCCGGCAGCGAGCCGGCGAAGGACGTCGCCAGCGCTCCGATGGAGCCCGCGCCTGCTCCTCCGCCCGTCGAGCCGAAGCCTGAGCCTCCCACCCAGCCCGTTGCACCCGCGCCGACGCAGGAATCTACCGCCAAGCCAACGCCACCCGCCGAGCCTGCGCCGCCCGTTCAACCGACGCAACCGGCGCCGACCGCCACCGCGCCGGCCGGGCCCGCGCCGCCACTGGCCCAGCCCGCCCCGGCTCCCCAGCAGACAGCGCTTGCGCCCGCCACGCCGCCTGAGACGGTCGCGCCCCCTCCGCCGGCGCCCGCGGCGCAGCCGACCCAGTCCGACGGCCATCGCGACGCCGTCGTCTGGCTGGCGTTGTCGGCCGACGGCCACCAGATCATGAGCGCCAGCACCGACCGCATGATCAAGCTCTGGGACATCGACGGCAAACGGCTGATCCGCAACCTCGGCGAACACAAGGACATGGCGCGCACCGCACTGTTCATGCCCGACGGCAGAAGCGCGCTCACCGCCGGCGACGATGGCGAGATCGTGCTGCGCCAGCTTGCCGACGGCGCGGTGCTGCATGTCTTTTCCTCAGGGGCGAATGGCGGCGTGCGCGATCTGGCGATCAGCCCTGACGGCAAGCGCGCCGTCAGCGGCCACGACACCGGTTCGGTGGTCGTCTGGGACCTCGATAAGGGCCAGGTATTGCATGTGCTGCCCGGCCACGATTGGTCGGTGAGTTCCGTCGCCGTATCGCCCGACGGCACCCACGCCATTTCCGGCAGCATCGACGGCGAACTGAAACTCTGGGACATCGTTTCGGGAAAGCAATTGCGCAGCTGGCACGGCCACGACCGCGGCGCCTATGGCGCGGTCTTCCTCGCCGACGGCCACCACGCGGTGACCGGCAGCGGCGACTATACGATCAAGCTCTGGGACCTCGACACCTTCAAGGAAGTGCGCCGCTTCGACGGCCATTCCGGCACCGTCTATGCGCTGGCGCTGTCGGCCGACGGCAAGCGCCTCGGCTCCGTCTCGCTCGACGGCACCGCGCGCATCTGGAACATGGATACCGGCGCCGAGATTGCCGAATTCGACCCCGGCACCGGCCCGCTCTACTCGGTCGCTTTCGCCGCCGACGGCACGCTTTTGACCGGCGGCATCGACCGCACAATACGCGACTGGCCGGCGGGCGGCGATGGGACGGTGCTGTTCGCCGGGGCGCCGGAGTAACTGTTCATCATAGCGTATATTCCAGAACGGCGCGGCCTGAGCTAATGGTTACTGATGGCTGTGAATGGATTGGGGACCGTGAGCAACAACGACTGGCAACTTGAAGCAGATACAACTGCCGCCAATTCGTCCGCGCCGCGCCGCCGAAGAATCCTAACCATCGTCCTGATAGTGCTGGCTGCTTATGTCCTGTTTGGGCCGGCCCGGAATTACTATGTCCAGTGGTCGGCCATAAGGAAGGCGCAGGCTGCCGCGCTGGCCAAAGACTACGACGAGGAGTTCCGTCAGTTCTTGCTGCTGGCCAACATGGGCAACGTGGATTCGCAAGGCTACCTAGGCGCGATGTACTGGCGCGGCGAAGGAACGGCGCAGAACGATGAGCAGGCGGTCTTCTGGTGGCGAAAGTCCGCCGACGGAGGAAATGCAGAGGCTCAGGCCGCGCTTAGTCAGGCTTATTCTCTCGGGCGCGGCATTGCCAAGGACGATCAGCTTGCCGTCAGTTGGGCGAAAAAGGCGGCCGACAAGGGTAGTGCAAATGGCGAATACCAGCTTGGCGCCCTTTATTCGCAAGGTCAGGGGCTGATCAAAAGCGATGAGCAGGCGGTTTACTGGTGGCGCAAGGCGGTCGATGCGGGGAGCGTGGATGCTGCATACAGTCTCGGCCAGGTTTATTTCGGCGGCCAAGGCGTCAAAAAAGACGACAAGATGGGCGTGATGTGGATCCGCAGGGCGGCCGACAAGGGGCATCCGGAAGCTGCCTATGTCCTCAGCAAGGCTTACAAGTTCGGTTTGGGTGTCGACAAGGACGGCCAACTCGCGGCCACCTGGGCGCGCAAGGCCGCGGATCAAGGGAACGCGAACGGCCAATACATGCTCGGCGTTCTTTACCACGAAGGTGAAGGGCTGGCGCAGGACGAACGGCTGGCATTCCAATGGTGGATGAAGGCCGCGGTCACCGGTGTTCATCAGGCGCAATATAGCGTTGGGAGCGCCTATGCGCTCGGAAAGGGCGTGGGCAAAGACGACGCTCAAGCTGCAGCGTGGTATCGCAAAGCGGCCGAGCAAGGCGATGCTCAGGCGCAGTCGGCGCTGGCAGCCGCTTATTCGACGGGCAGAGGTGTTGCCAGGAGTGACGCGGACGCGGCGTCTTGGTGGTTGAAAGCAGCCAACCAGGGCGACGCCAGCGCGCAGTCGAATCTTGGAGTCGCCTATTCAAAAGGCATTGGCCTGGTCCAAAGCGATGCGAATGCGGCGCTTTGGTGGCTCAAGGCGGCCAAGCAGGGGCATGTTTCAGGTCAGTTGGGAGCCGGATACGCCTACGCCAATGCCAAGGGCGTAGCCAGGGACCTCAAAGCAGCCGAGTTCTGGTGGCTGGAGGCTGCAAGAGCGGGCAATGTCGAAGCCGAATTCGGTCTTGGGACGCTCTACTATTTGGGGGTCGACGGCAAGCCAGACTACCCTGAAGCAGCCAAGTGGTTCCTCAAGGCGGCGGAGCACGGCAACGCCCAGGCAAAGACCTATATCGACCTCATGAAGCAGAACGGCCAGTTCGACAGCAAGACGCTGTGAGCTGAGGCGCGAAGGGCCGACATCGACCGCGCCATCCGCGACTGGCCGGCGGCGGGCGGGGATGGGACGGTGTTGTTTGCCGGGGCGCCGGAGTGAGCTGAAAAAAAGCGTTGTCGCGCCCACCGCGGGTTTTTCGGTTCTCCTCGACTTTGGTCCGGTTGACGGCGCGCGCCTGCCGCCTAGTTTACCTCCACGACGGCAAGCCTTGAGTTCACCTCCCATGACAGCAAGCGTTGAGTGGCCGGACCCCCGGCACGGCCGCCGTTACGGCACGGCCTGCAGCGGAGGCATTCGTTGAAACGGTTCTGGGCCGGCATTCTGATTCTGGTTGTGGTGTGCGCGGCGGCGGCCGGCTTCTACGCCTTCAAGCCCGCGATCGACCCGATCGAGCCGCCGAAACGCACGGCCTTCGACCAGGCGCTGATCGAGAAGGGGGCCGTGCTTGCCTCGGTCGGCAACTGCACCGCCTGCCACACCAAGCCCGGCGGGAAATCCTTCGCCGGCGGGCTGGCCGTGCCGACGCCGTTCGGCACGCTGTACTCCACCAACATCACGCCGGACCCTGAGACGGGCATCGGACGCTGGTCGGAAGCTGCCTTCATCAGGGCCATGCGGGACGGTGTCGATCGCGAGGGCAGCCACCTCTATCCGGCCTTCCCGTTCGACCATTTCACGCTGGTCTCGGATGAGGACGACAAGGCGCTCTACGCCTATCTGATGACGCGTCATGCGGTTGAGAACCAGCCTCCCGCCAATCGACTGCCGTTTCCGCTCACCTGGCGGCCTGTCCTGGCCGGCTGGAAGCTGCTATTCTTCACGAGTGGGGCCTATCGCGACGACCCATCGCAGAGCGCCGAATGGAACCGCGGCGCCTATCTGGTCGAGGGGCTCGGCCATTGCGGCGCCTGCCACACGCCGCGCAATCCGCTCGGCGCCGAGAACAGAAGCGCGAGCCTCTCCGGCGGCGATGCCGAAGGCTGGCGGGCCTTTGCGCTCGACACCTCTTCCACCGCTCCGATCCCGTGGACGCATGACAGCCTCTTTGCCTATCTGAGGCAAGGCTGGCACGCCGACCATGGCGTGGCCAACGGGCCGATGGGCGAGGTCACCGGAAATCTGGGCCGGCTTCCCGATTCCGACATCGGCGCCATGGCCACTTACCTGCTGTCGCGAATGGGCGAGCCCGCGGCCGAGCGCGTCGCACGGGGCGAGGAGGTCCGCAAGCAGGTCGCGGCCGCTCAGGGCGGCGCCCCGACTTCGGCCAGCAGCGCCCCGGCCGACGGTCCGTCGAGCCGCGGCGCCGTCATCTACCAGGCGGCCTGCGCGACCTGCCATGACGGCAGCCGTCCGCAACCTTTCGGCGGTATCGATTTCCATCTGTCGAGCACGATCGCAGCGACCGATCCGCAGAACGCGATCAACGTGGTTCTGTTTGGCCTGCCCGCCGCCAGCGGCCGTCCCAGCGCCATCATGCCGGGCTTTGCTCCCACGCTTAAGGACGACCAGGTGCTCGACCTGCTCGCCTATCTTCGCCAGGCCTATGCCGGCAAGCCGGCCTGGGCGGACGCTGCGGCGAAGCTCGCCGACACGAGGAGCGGGAAATACCAGGTCAGCGTTCGGCCCTCCGACGGCATCGAGCGCGGCCCGGAAAACATAGGAGCGAAGGACTGATGGTTAAGCTCAACGTCAACGGCGCCCAGCATGACGTCGACGTCGATCCCGCGACGCCATTGCTCTATGTGCTGCGCAACGATTTGAAGCTCAACGCCGCCAAGTTCGGCTGCGGCCTCGGCCAGTGCGGCGCCTGCACGGTGATGGTCGACGGCAAGGCTGTCTTTTCCTGCCTGACGCCGGTCATGCTGGTCGAGGGACGCCAGGTCAAGACGGTTGAGGGCCTGGGAACCATCGACAATCCCGGTCCCATGCAGCAGGCCTTCATCGAGGAGCAGTCGGCGCAATGCGGCTATTGCATTGCCGGCATGATGATGCGGGCGCAGGCGCTGCTCGAGGCAAAGCCAGACGCCACCGAAGCCGAGATCAGAGAAGGCATGGAGCCCAATCTCTGCCGCTGCGGCACGCATATGCGCATCCTGCGGGCCGTGGCGCGGGCGCGCGACCTGATGAAATCGAAAGCCGCCAGCCTTGCGCCGGCCACCGCGACGGGGAGGGGATGATGAACGCTCCGAACCTGCTTCCCGATCTCACGCGGCGCGGCTTCCTTGGGGCTGCCGGCGCGCTGGTCGTGTCCTTCACCATTCCCGCCACGGCGCAGGAGGGCGAGGTGCCGGCCGCGCCGGCCCCGCAGGCGCCCAAGCCGCCGCCACTGCCGGGCAGCCTGGCCGACACGCCATCGCTCGATGCCTGGATACGCATCGATGCGGACGGTTCGATCACCGTCTTCACCGGCAAGGCCGAGCTCGGCCAGGGCACCAAGACGTCGCTGCGCCAGATCGCGGCCGAGGAACTGGAAGTCGAGCCGGCGGCAATCAAGCTGATCACCGCCGATACGGCACTGACGCCGAACGAAGGCTATACCGCCGGCAGCCAGACGATCCAGAACTCAGGCACCGCCATCCGTTATGCGTCGGCGCAGGTGCGCCAGATCCTTATCGCCAAGGCCAGCGAGAAGCTCGGCGTGCCCGTCGCCTCGCTCGAGGCCGAGGGCGGCAAGGTCGTCGGCCCGAACGGCGCCTCGGCCGGCTATGGCGAGCTGGTCTCGGCCGATTTCCTGCATGTCAACGCATCGCCCGACACCAAGATCAAGGCGCCCGGAACCTATCATGCGATCGGCAAGCCGTTCGCGCGGGTGGACATTCCGGCCAAGGTCACGGGCGGCGAGGCCTATGTGCAGGATATGCGCCCGCCCGGCATGGTCCATGCCCGCGTGGTGCGGCCCCCGAGCTACGCGGCGAAGCTGACCGGCTTCGACGAGGCCGCCGTCAAGGCGATGCCGGGTGTGGTCGCGGTCGTGCATGACGGCGATTTCCTCGCGGTGGTCGCCGAGCAGGAGTTCCAGGCGGTCAAGGCCATGCGCGCGATGACGGCCAGCGCGAAATGGCAGGAAACGCCGACGCTTCCCGACCAGGACAATCTGTCGGACTTCCTGGAGAAGTCCGTTGCCGAGGTCGGCACCGTGACATCGGTCGGCGCCGAGAGCGCGACGGGCGCCAGGACCCTCCAGGCGCAGTTCACGCGCGCCTACCAGATGCACGCCTCGATCGGCCCGTCGAGCGCCGTCGCCATGCTGGACAACGGCCTGACGACGGTATGGACGCACACGCAAGGCGTCTATCCCGACCGCAAGGCGATCGCCCAGATGCTCGGCGTGCCGGACGAGAAGGTGCGCTGCATCCACACCGAGGGCTCGGGCTGCTACGGCCACAACGGCGCCGACGATGCGGCGGCCGACGCGGCGCTGATCGCGCAGAAAGTGCCGGGCAAGCCGGTGCGCGTGCAATGGATGCGCGACCAGGAGCATCTGTGGGAGCCGTACGGACCGGGGATGCTCACCAGGGCGAGCGCTACGCTCGACCAGAACGGCAACATCGTGAACTGGCACTACGATCTGTGGAGCAACAACCATGGCACGCGGCCGGGCTCCGCCGGATCGCTGATCGCCGGCCGGCTGATGGCGCGGCATTTCCCGCCGGATCCGGCCAAGCTGGAAATCTCTCCCCTTGGCAATGGCGACCGCAATGCGATCCCGCTCTATGACGTGCCCAACCAGCGCGTGAACTGGCACTTCATCGCCGACATGCCGGTGCGCGTTTCCGCGCTGCGCGGCCTCGGCGCCTATTGCAACGTCTTTTCCATCGAGAGCTTCATGGACGAACTGGCGCTGGCGGCAAATGCCGATCCGGTGGAATTCCGGCTGCGTCACCTGAAGGACCCGCGCGCCAGGAAAGTGATCGAGGTCGCGGCCGAGAAATTCGGCTGGTCGAAGGATCCGTTGCCGGAAGGGCGAGGCAGGGGTTTTGCCTTCGCCAAATACAAGAACCACGCCGCATGGCTCGCCGTCGCGCTCGAGGCGGAGGTCGACCGCGACAGCGGCACCATCGCCATCTCGCATGTGGTCGCCGCCGTCGACTGCGGCGAGGCGGTCGCGCCGGATGCGATCGTCAACCAGACCGAAGGCGGCATCCTGCAATCGCTGAGCTGGACCCTCTACGAAGCCGTCCATTTCGACAGGACGCGCATCTTGAGCCCGGACTGGTCGACCTATCCGATCCTGCGCTTCAGCGCCGTTCCAGACAGCGTCGACGTGCATGTCGTCGACAATCCCGGCACGCCCTATCTGGGCGTCGCCGAAGCCGCCCAGGGCCCGACCGCCGGCGCCATCGCCAACGCGTTCCGGCATGCCACTGGCAAGCGGATTTACGACCTGCCCTATACGCGCGAAAGGGTGAAGGCGGTGCTGGGGGTTTAGGGACGGCTTCGAAGGGCCGCCCTTTGCGTCTGAACATCCCCTGGCCGGTCATCTCTCGCAAGAGGAGATCACGCGCCCAGCCGCCTTCGCCAATCTCCGGCGCCGGAAAGCTGGCAGCGCTCAGAAATAACCGATCTTCCCCCTTGCGGGGGAGATGCCTGGCAGGGCAGAGGGGGCGTGACGTAACGCAACCGAGCCAATCATGCCCACACTCCACCTCGTCGAAGCATCGATCGCCGACCTGCGCCGCGCGCTGGAGGATGGCACCGTCACCAGCGTCGAACTGGTCGGCGCGTATCTCAACCGCATCGCACATTACGACCGCCACGGCATTGCGCTCAACGCTGTGCCCGTCCTCAACCCGACCATGTTCGAGGAAGCTGAAGCTTCCGACCGGCGCCGCCGCGCGGGCAAGACGCTCGGCCCGCTTGACGGCATCCCTTACACCGCCAAGGACTCTTACAAGGCCAAGGGCCTGACGGTCGCCGCGGGGTCGCCGGCCTTCGAGCATCTGGTTGCCGGCGAGGATGCCTTCACCATCGCCCGGCTGCGTGCCGCCGGGGCAGTGCTGATTGGGCTGACCAACATGCCGCCCATGGCCAATGGCGGCATGCAGCGCGGCGTCTATGGCCGCGCCGAGAGCCCTTACAATGCCGA
>OUNM010551501.1_pt1 | contig 11731 bp, 11 predicted proteins | sample 1769961 | NCBI WGS metagenome assembly OUNM01 (sample SAMEA3914820, study PRJEB12502) | metagenome | biome: forest; material: soil | place: USA | collected 2012-03-12 | depth 0.3 m
CGTGCCGCTGGTGCAGATCAAGGTCCGCATGACCGACCAGGACGGCAAGACGATCGTCACCTCGCTCAACGAGGTCGAGCTCCCCTACTAGGCGGAGCGTCGAAGCCAGGACGCGGCGATGCGCACCCATGAGTTCGTTCCGGACCGTTCGATGTCGATCGTCCACGGCCCGCCGCTGTCGGAGGAGCCCGGGCTCGGCGAGCTGACGCTGCCCGGCTTCCTGCGCCAGGTGACGGAACGCTATCGCGACCGGGAGGCGCTGGTGCAGCGCCGGCCGGACGGCGTGATCGAGCGCTGGTCCTATCGCGACCTGTGGAAGCGTTCGCTCGACGTGGCGCGCGCCCTGGTCGCCTGCGGCCTGGGCAAGGGCGAGCGGGTCGGCGTGCTGATGACCAACCGGGCCGAGTTCCTCGCCGCGGTGTTCGGCGCGGCCCTGGCCGGCGGCGTGGCCGCGCCGCTCAGCACCTTCTCGACCGCCGACGAACTGGAGCACCTGATCGCCGCGTCGGCCTGTTCGGTGCTGCTGATCGAGCGCCGGGTCCTCAAGAAGGACTTCGCGGCGATGGTCGGCGACCTGGAGCCCGCGATCGTCGAGGGCGCTCCAGGCTGGCTGGAATCGCTGAAGTTTCCCTTCCTGCGGTGGGTCGCCGTGGTCGACGGCGACGGTCTGGACGGCATCGAGCCCTGGGAGGCCTTCCTGGCGCGCGGCGCCGATGTCCCCGACAGTCTGCTGGCCGCGCGCGCCGCCACCGTGCAGCCTGCCGATCCGGGGGTGCTGTTCTTCTCGTCGGGCTCGACCAGCAAGCCCAAGGGCATCCTCAGCGCCCATCGGGGCGTCTCGATCCAGCTGTGGCGCATGCGCCGCCAGCAGGGGCTGGGCGACGGCGTGCGGGCCTGGACCGCGAACGGCTTCTTCTGGTCGGGCAATTTCGCCATGGTCGTCGGCGCCGTGCTGGCCGCCGGCGGGACGCTGGTGCTGCAGCGGACCTTCCAGCCCCGGGAAGCGCTGGACCTGATGGTCGCCGAGAAGGTCAGCTTCCTGTTCGCCTGGCCCCATCAATGGGCGCAGCTTCGCGACGCCGCCAACTGGGACGCCGCCGACCTGTCGGCGCTGGAATATATCGACGTCGACTCGCCCATCGCCCGCCACCCCAGCGTCGCCACCACCTGGATCGAGCCGCGTCATTGCTACGGCAGCACCGAGACCTTCACCCTGAGCACGGGCTATCCCGCCAACACCACCCGGCAGATCGCCCACGACAGCCATGGCCGGCCGTTCGCGGGCAACAGCCTGAAGATCGTCGATCCGCTCTCGGGCCAGGTGGTCGCCCTGGGTTCGCGCGGCGAGATCGCGATCAAGGGTCCGACCCTGATGCTGGGCTATCTGGGCGCGCCGCTCGACGAGACCCTGGACGGCGAGGGCTATTTCCGCACCGGCGACGGCGGCTATGTGGACGAGGCGGGGCGCCTGTTCTGGGAAGGCCGGCTCAACGACATCATCAAGACCGGCGGCGCCAACGTGTCGCCCGTCGAGATCGACGACGTCATCGCCGACTGCCCCGGCGTGAAGCTGTCCCAGACCGTGGGGCTGCCGCACGAGACGCTGGGCGAGATCGTCGTCACCTGCATCATACGCCAGGACGGCGCGTCGCTGGACGAGACGGCCGTGCGCGACTTCGCCCGCGCCAGGCTGGCCAGCTACAAGACTCCGCGACGCGTGCTGTTCTTTTCCGAAGCCGATCTTCAGCTGACCGGCAGCGCCAAGGTCAAGACCGCCGACCTGCGCGCCCTGGTGGCCAGGACCCTGGCGCCGCGGACCCAGGAAGGATGACGAGCCCCATGCGAGCCATGCGCGTGAACCGGTCGGAAGGCGCCGAGAAACTGCGGCTCGGAACCTGCGAGGCTTGCGCGCCGGGTCCGGGCGAGATCCAGGTGCGGATCCACGCCGCCTCGCTGAACTTCCGCGACGGCCTGGTCGTCAACGGCTTCTTCCCCGTGCGTGACGGGCTGATCCCCCTGTCCGACGGCGCGGGCGTCGTCGTGGCGATCGGCGAGGGCGCCGGCCCGTTCCAGCCGGGCGACCACGTCGTCAGCGTCTTCCATCCCAAATGGCTCGACGGCCACATGGATCGCGCCGACCTGGACAACAGTCCCGGCGGCCCGGCCGACGGCATGGCGTGCGAAACGGTCACCCGGCCGGCGACCCATTTCACGCGCGCGCCCAAGGGGCTGAGCCACCTGGAGGCGGCGACCTTGCCCTGCGCCGGCGTCACGGCCTGGCGGGCGGTGGTGACCGACGGGCGGGTGAAGCCCGGCGACCATGTGCTGGTGCAGGGCACGGGCGGGGTGTCGCTGTTCGCGCTGCAGTTCGCCAAGGCCGCAGGCGCCGTAGTGATCGCCACCTCGTCCAGCGCCGAAAAGCTCGAACGCCTGGGCGCTCTGGGCGCCGACCACCTGATCAACTACCGCGAGACGGAGAACTGGGGCGAGACCGCGTTGGCGATCACCGGCGGGCGCGGCGTCGAGCACGTCATCGAGGTCGGCGGACCGCACACGCTCCGGCAGTCCTTCATCGCGGCGCGCACCGGCGGGCATGTCGCCATCATCGGCGCGGTCGGCGGCTTCGACATCGACACCATGCCGTTCGCCATCGTCCAGGCCAAGCGCCTGCGCCTGCAGGCCGTGACCGTGGGCAGCCGCCGCGATCAGATCGACATGGTGCGCGCGATCGAGGCGCACGGGATCAGGCCCGTGATCGACAGCCGCTTTCCGCTGGAGGACCTGCCCGCCGCCGTGGCGCGTCTGACGGCGGGCGGGCATTTCGGCAAGATCGGCGTGGAGCTCTGACGCGCCGCGCGCGGCTTCCTAGGGCCGCAGCACCCAGCCGCCGTCGACGTGCAGGGTCTGGCCGGTGATCCAGGCGCCGGCCTCCGAGCACAGCAGCAGCAGGGTCCCGACCAGCTCGTCCGGCTCGCCTTGCGGCCGGCTGGCGACGGTCATCTTGAGGAACTGCAGGAACGGGGAATCGTCGGGCGCCAGTTGCTTGCCGGCGTCGGACTTGACGTTGCCGGGGGCGATGGCGTTGGCGGTGATGCCGTCCTTGCCCAGGCTCTTGGCCAGGGTGGTGGTCAGGCCCACCAGGGCCAGCTTGCCGATCCCGTAGATGCCGATGGCCGGGAAGGCCCCGCCGGAGGTCTGGTTGACGATCCGCCCGCCGCCGCGCTCGCGCATGGCCGGGATCGCGGCCTGGGAGCAGATCAGGGCGCCGGTCAGGTTGACGTTGAGCGTGCGATTCCAGTCCTCGAGCGGCACCGTGGCGATGTTCTGGTGGCCCAGCTCGACCATCAGGGCGGCGTTGTTGACCAAGATGTCGACGCCGCCGAACGCGGACTTGGCGCTGGCGACCATGGCCTGGGCCGAGGCCGGGTCGGTGATGTCGACCCGCACGCCGATGGCCTTGCCGCCGTCGGCGACGATCTCGTCGGCGACGGCCTTGGCGCCGGCCTCGTTGATGTCGGCGACGACCACCGCCGCGCCCGCCTTGGCCAGGCCCAGGGCGTAGGCCCGGCCGATGGAGTTGCCGCGCCCGCCGGCCCCGGTCACGATCGCGACCTTGCCGTCCAGGCGGAACTGATCGATTGAAAACGCCATTCTATTGCTCCTTGGAGTCTTGGGTCGTCGCGGCGGCCAGGAAGGCCGAGGCGGCGTCACGCAGCGTCGCCATGCCGGGATGGCCCGGCAGGACCGCCTCCAGCAGGTTCACGTCCTTGACCAGCAGCGGCGCGCCGTGCGCGAAGGCCTGCGGACGAGGCAGGCGGGCATAGACCTCGAAGCCGAAGCTGCGGCCGCTGCTGACCTTGATCAGCTCGGCCAGGGCCGTGCGCGCGACGCCCTGCGCCTCGCCGGCGGCCAGGGCCGCGTGGGCCAGGCCCATGTTGGCGGCCATCAGGGCGTTGTTGACGATCTTGGCGCGCTGGCCCGAGCCCGCCGGACCCAGATGGACCACCGCGCCGGCATAGGTTTCGAACACCGGCCTGGCGCGGGCGAAGGCGTCCTCGCCGCCGCCGCACATCACCGTCAGCTTGCCCGCCGCCGCGGCCTGGCCGCCGCCGCTGACCGGCGCGTCCAGGAACAGGATCCCCCGGGCCGCGCACCGCTCCGCCAGGGCCTCGCAGCTCTCGGGCAGGATGGTGGCGTGGATCGCCAGCAGGCTGCCGGGCCGCATGGCGGGGATCAGGGCGTCGCACACGCCGGCCACGCCGGCGTCGTCGACCACGCAGACGCCGACGACGTCGCTGGCCGCGCCCAGTTCGGCGACCGACGACGCGGCCGTGGCGCCCTGGGCGACGAACGGCTCCAGGGCCTCGGGGCGTCGCGCCCAGACGACCAGCGGGTGGCCGGCCGCGCGGATGCGCTCGGCCATCGGACCGCCCTGCTGGCCCAGGCCGATGAAGCCGATCTTCAAGGTGTTGGCGTTCATGTCGTCACCCCGCCGTGATGCCGGCGTCGAGATTGATGCAGGCGCCGTGGAAGCCGCGCCCGGCCTCGGAGGCCAGCAGCAGGATCGTCTCGGCCACGTCGTCGACCTCGACCACGCCCCGGAGGGGCGAGAAGCGCTTGATCAGGTCGATGTTGGCGCCTTCCGGCGGGCGGAAATTGGCGGCGATGTTGGTGATCATCCCGCCCGGGGCCACGGCGTTGATGCGGATGGGCTGCTTGATGAACTCCATGGCCATGGCCTTGGTCATGCCCACCAGGCCCCACTTGCTAGCGCAGTAGGCGGCGGCGTAGGCCTCGCCGATGAAGGCGGCCGACGAGGCGACGTTGACGATCGCCCCGTTGTTCTCCAGCAGGTGCGGGATCGCGGCCTGCGACAGCAGGAAGGGCGCGGCCAGGTTGACGTCCAGGGTGCGCTGGAACTGGTCGAGCGGCATCTGGGCGGTGTTGGCCAGGTAGATCAGCCCCGCCACGTTGCACAGGGCGTCCAGCCGTCCGAACCGCGCCACCGTCGCCTCGACGGCCGCCGAGCAGGCCGCCGCCTGGGACAGGTCGGCGGGGTGGACCAGCACCTCGACACCCAGGGCGTCCAGCAGCGCTCGGGTCTCGGCCAGCCCTTCCGCGTTGAGATCGACCAGGCAAAGGCTTGCGCCGGCCTGGGCCAATTTGACGGCCGTGGCCCGGCCCAGGCCCGAGGCCGCGCCGGTCACCAGCGCGACCTTGCCGGTCATGTCCTTGCTGCTCATCGCTGCTTGCTCCTCAACCGTTCCATGGCAATCCCGCCGCGAACTTCCTGGACATCTCGAAGACGACCCCCTGGATCACCGAGGCCTTGGGCCAGCCGGCGTGCACGCCGTACTGCAGGACGAACTCCTGCATCTCGTCGGGCGCGCAGTTGCCGCTCGCCATGGCGGCGTGGATATGGCTCTTGATCGGGGTGTCGGCGCAGGACTCGCAGACGCCCACCAGGGTGATCCAGCGACGGGCGCGCTGGTCCAGACCCGGCCGACACCACATCTCGCCGAACACGAAATTGCGGATCGCCTCGAGATAGGGCGTGGCCGGCGGACCGCCCGGAAAGGTCATGACGTTGATGAACTCCGCCGCGCCCTCCTCGCTGCGCACCGCCGGATCCCAGGCCTCGCCCCGGATCGGCGGATAGTCGGCGGCCGGCAGGCCCAGAGCGGCGGCCACGCGGGTGATCGCGGCCTCCAGCTGGGCCGCCTTGGTCCAGCCGCCGTAGACGGCCAGGTGCAGGACCGCTTCGCGCAGCTCGGCGACCGTCAGCTCGCCGCTGCTCAGAGCCCCGCGGACGTAGCGGTCCAGGTGGTCGGCCGCGCCGTTGGCCAGGGCCGCGCCGGACATGGCGATCAGGAACCGCGAACGCCGGTCCAGGCCGGGCCGCGCCCAGACCTCGGCGAAGATGAAGTCGCGCCAGCTTTCCTCGTAGGGCGTCGCCGGCGGCGGCAGGGCCGCGCCGGTGACCTCGGCGGCGGTCGCGTAGCCACGAGCGATGCGCTCGGCGGGATCCAATAGCGTCATGCGAACTCTCCCGGCTGTCGCCGTTTCAGGGCTTGGGGACCGGGGCTCAGGACTGGAGGTTCACCCAGGTGTTCTTGACCTGCTGGAACTCGCGCAGGCCTTCGACGCCGCCCAGGCGCCCATGGCCCGAGTGCTTCATGCCGCCGAACGGCACGCAGGGGGTCATGGCCTCGCCGGCGCCGTTCACCTGGACCTGCCCCGCCTGCATCCGCCCCGCCACGCGGTGGGCGCGGGCCAGGTTGGTGGTGTGGACATAGGCGCCCAGGCCGTAGTCGCTGTCGTTGGCCAGGGCGACCGCCTCGTCCTCGCTGTCGAAGGGCGTGACCACCAGGACCGGACCGAAGACCTCGTTGCGGGCGATCTCGCTGGCCGGATCGACGTCGGCCAGGATGGTGACGGGCAGGAAATAGCCGTCGGCGTGGTCGCCTCCCAGCCGTCCGCCGCCGGTCACCAGACGACCGCCGGCCGCGACGCCGCGATCGACCAGGCCGGAGATGCGGCCAAGCGAGGTCTCGGAGATCACCGGGCCCATGATGGTGTCCATCGCGAAGGGATCGCCGACCTTGATGTGCCCGGCCATGGCCGCCAGCATCTGCAGATAGGGCTCGTAGATGGCGCGCTCGACCAGCAGGCGGGTGCCGTTGACGCAGCCCTGGCCGTTGGCGCTGACCGCGCCGGAGAGGCCGCGCTTGGCCGCGGCCTGCAGGTCGGCGTCGGCGAAGACCAGCACCGCCGACTTGCCGCCCAACTCGAGACCGACGGGCTTCAGCGTCTGGGCGGCGTTGGCCAGGATCTTCCTGGCGGTGGCCCCGCTGCCGATGAACTCGATCTTGTCGACGCCCGGGTGGGAGACCATCGCCTCGCCGACATCGGCGCCGCCGGTGACCAGGTTGACCACGCCCGGCGGGAAGCCGGCCTGCTGGATCAGCTCGACCAGGCGCATGACGCTGTAGGGCGCCAGGTCGGGGGCCTTGATGACGATGCAGTTGCCGGCCGCCAGGGCAGGGGCCAGCACCATGGTGGCGGCGAACAGCGGACCGTTCCAGGGCACGATCACGCCGACGACGCCGTAGGGCTCGTAGGACACGTAGTCGTGGGCGGGACCGCCCCAGGTGGCGACGGTGCGGCCTTCGATCTTGTCGGCCCAGCCGCCGTAGTAGCGGAACTTCTGGGCGGCGTCGGCGGACATGTGACCGGCGGCCAGGATGATCGAGCCGTTCTCGGCCGTCAGGATCGGCGACATGTCCTGGGCTTGGGCCTCCAGGGCGGCGGCCAGCTTGAACATCAGGTCGCGGCGCTTGTCGCCGGGCAGGGCGCGCCAGGCCGGGAAGGCGGCGCGCGCGGCGGCGACCGCGCGGTCGACGTCGGCCGGACTGGCCATGCGCAGTTCGCGGGTGACCGTGGCCGTGCCGGGATAGACGTGGGCCAGGGTTTCGCCGCCGCCGCGTTCCTCGAACGCATCGCCGATGATCACCGGATAGCGCGGCAGCTTATCCGAAACGGGCCGCTGAAACGTCATGCCGTTCGCTCCTCCGATCGGGTGCGTTCATGGCGACGCTTGCCCGGTGTCATTCCTAACCCGGGTTATAAATATCCACATTTATAGCGAGTCAACTTGGAAACTTCGGAGGATTTGCGAATCTCGCCGCTATATATATGCATATAATCTGAAAAGTTCGGGGAGAGGCGCACGGTGGAACGCGATCCAAAGGACAGGCAGACCCTGGTCGGACGAACCGCCGACGCCTTGCGCGACAGGGTTTTCGCGGCCGCCCCGGACAGCCTGATCGGCTCCCTCCCCGACCTGGCCAAATCGCTGGGCGTGGGCATCGCCACCATCCAGCAGGCCGCGCGGGTGCTGGAGCATGAGGGCCTGCTCCAGGCGCGCCGCGGGCCAGGAGGCGGCTACTACGGCCAGCGCCCGAATTCAGCCGCCCTCGAGCGCTCGATCGCGGCCTATCTGCGCGCGACCCCGGCCTCCTTCGAGGAGGCGCTGAACATCACCTCGCTGCTGTTCAACGAACTGGTGCCGGCCGCGGCCGGCTGCGATGACGCCGGCCTGCGAGGCGAGCTGGAGGCGCTGTATCGACGGCTGGAGACCTGCGACACGGCCGCCGCCTGCGGCGATTTCGAAACCGATTTCCAGGACCTGCTGTTCAGGATGGTCGACTGGCCGCTGTTCAAGCTGCTGACCTTCGTGACCCTGCAGGTCGGGGTGACCCGGGCGGGCCGGTTGCTGCAGGGCGGCGAAAAGGCCGTCGGCGATTGGCGGGACGGACGCCGCCGGATCATCGCGGCCATTCTCCAGCGCGACGGCGAGCTGGCCCGCTTCGAGGCCGATCGCAGCAATCGCCGCGCCGTGCTGGGCGGCATGAAGGCGATGGCGCAGGCCTGACCTAGGCCGCCGCCAGCGCCCCCGGTTCGGGTCCCGTCGCGAAGGCCCGGCCCTCGTCCTCCCAGCCCGTGATCCCACCGATCATCAGCTTCACCGGACGGCCAAGCCGGGCCAGCTTCAGGGCCGCGCGGTCGGCGCCGTTGCAGTGCGGGCCGGCGCAGTAGACCACGAACAGGGTGTCGACCGGCCACGCCGCCATACGCTCGGCGGTCATGTCGGCGTGGCGCAGGTGGATCGCGCCCGGCACATGGCGGCGGGCATAGGCGTCCGGTGAGCCCACCACGTGCAGCAAGACGAAGTCGACCTCGCCGGCCCGCATCGCGGCGGCGACGTCGGCGCAGTCGGTCTCCAGGCTCAGCCGGGCGGCGAAGTGGGCGGCCGCGATGGCGGACGCGGCGGCGGGAATGTCGGACACGAAGCTCATGGAGCCCTCCTCTGTTGGCGAGGAAGACTTGCCCCAGGTCGTGACCGGGCGTTAGTTGGCGTGATCGACAATGACCGTAAAGATCATGCCAAACCGGATCGCTCCCGCCAACCGGCGCGTCGTCGCCCTGGCCTATGACGGCCTGTGCACCTTCGAGTTCGGGGTGGCGGTCGAGCTGTTCGGCCTGCCCCGGCCGGAGATGGGGCCGGACTGGTACGCCTTCGCCACGGCGGCGATCGAACCGGGTCCCCTGCGCGGCCTGGGCGGGGTCCAGGTGCTCGCCGACGGCGGGCTGGAGCTGGTCGAGCTGGCCGGCACGATCATCGCCCCCGGCTGGCGGGGGGCCGATGCGCCCGTGCCCCAGCCGCTGATCGACGCCCTGCGGGCCGCCCACGCCAAGGGCGCGCGGGTGATGTCGATCTGTTCGGGGGTCTTCGTGCTGGCGGCGGCGGGCCTGCTGGCGGGGCGGCGGGCCACCACCCACTGGCGCTATGTCGACAGGCTGCGCGCCCTTTACCCCGACATCGATGTGCTGCCCGACGTGCTCTATGTCGACGAAGGCGACGTCATGACCTCGGCCGGCAGCGCGGCGGGGCTGGACCTGGGCCTGCACCTGGTGCGCCGCGACTTCGGCCCCGAGGCCGCCAACACCGTGGCCCGGCGGCTGGTCATCCCGCCCCACCGCGACGGCGGCCAGGCCCAGTTCATCCAGCGCCCCGTGCCGACCGCTCACGAAGCCTCGCGCCTGTCGCCGATCCTGGACCGCATGCGCGCCGACCTGTCCCGCGAGCACACGGTGAAGGCCCTGGCCGACGTGGCCGGCATGAGCCCCCGCACCTTCCTGCGCCGCTTCGAGGCCGCCACGGGCGTGACCCCGGCCCGTTGGCTGCTGGCCGAACGCCTGGCCCGGGCCCGCGACCTCCTGGAGACCACCGCCGCCGGCGTCGAGCAGATCGCCCAGGCTGTCGGCTTCGGCGCCCCGGCCCTGCGCCATCACTTCCGCAAGTCGCTGGCGACCACGCCCCAGGCCTATCGGGCGCGGTTCGGGAGCAGGAATGTCGGAGCCGGCCTCTAGCGATAGTCTCGACGGCGCCAGACAGCAGACGCATTGAGCGTCTGTTCGAGGTGGAAGTTGATCCGATGCCGAACTTAGGGCCTGCTGCTACCCTGCCAAGACGACCGAGGAAGAACTGCGAATTGGCGCCAAGAGGACGTACGGCGAGTCCGATCCGACCCGGCATGGCGACGACAATATTTGTTGTGATTCTCATGCGCTCCCGTCAGGCTGCTGGCATGGGACAGGGCGAGCCAAAATCCAATACGCCGGCGCCGTGGTGGCTACGTTGGGGCATTTGCGTGATGGGCGCGATCGGCCTGGCCCATTTGGCCGTTTGGGCAGTGGCGCTCATCCACTTCATTCCGCCCGCCTGGTCGACGCCGGTAGCGTTACTCGCGGCTGTCGGTGTTTCCGCCGCGCTGTTCAAGCCCTGGCGCGCAGACTTCTAGAACCCGTTTTACATCCGCGCGTCGAGATCGATTTTATCGTCGCGGCCTCGCGCACCCCCGCATCGCAGTTTTCCCCGGATCTGGTGAGGCAGCGTCCAGCCGCCAAGCGGACATGCCGAAAGTCTGAGAAGGGTCGAAAGCCGACCTCGGCGCCGATGCTCTCAAACCGGCCGCCTCGACACAACGTCACGCATCCGCAACGATCCCGCCGCGAAATGACCTTGGTCGCGCCCTGGCGAAGTCGGGTTCGGATCCCAATCTCTTATTCGACGCGGACAACCCGGCTTCTCCCCCCCGGCCGGCCCCGATCGTCCATGAAGCGCAGCGTCCGTGCCCTCCCCCCTCGGCACGGACGCTGTTTGCGTTCAAGGCCGACCTTCGTCGATAGAACATTGTTCTGGTAACGCTAACATTCCGCGTTATCCTGCGGCCCGACAACCTTCGCCGATCACGAGCGAGGGCGCGGGAGTGAAACGATGAAGCGGGCCCTGGCTTTCGCCGCGATGATCCTGGCCGCCTGTGGGGCCGCGTGCGGCGCCGCGCGGGCCGCCACGCCGGCCCGCCCTCCAATCGTGTCGGTGTCGCACCTGGCGGTCTACGCCGCGGACCCAGCCAAGAGCGAAGCGTTCTACGTCCACGACCTGGGCGGGGTGAAACGGCCCGATCCGGAGAACCCCAAGGGCGCGCGCTACTATTTCAGCCCCGTACAGTTCGTCGAGGTCCTGCCCCTGCCGGCGCCTCCGCCCCTGGGCGCGCCGTCGATCGAGCGCCTGGACCACGCCGCCTTCAACACGCCCGACGTCGAAGGCCTGCGGGCCTATCTGACTTCCAAGGGCGTAGCGGTTCCCGCCCATGTCGAAAAGGGCGACGACGGGAGCGCCTGGTTCGACGTCGTCGATCCCGAGGGCGTCAAGATCCAGTTCGTCCAGCCGCCGGCCGTCCCGCCGGCGATCCCGGTCAACGCGCTCTCCAGCCACATCATCCATGTGGGATTCATCATCCACGACCGGGCGCGCGAGGACGGCTTCTGGCGCCAGGTCCTGGGCTTCCGCCCCTACTGGTACGGCGGCATGAAGGACGACGTCCCGACCTGGGTGTCGCTGCAGGTTCCGGACGGGACCGACTGGTTGGAATACATGATCGTCGGGACGCCCGACGGCAAAGGCCCGCCGCCCGGCATGAGCCAGGCGGTCCTGGGTATCCTCAACCACTTCTCGCTGGGCGTGGCCGACACCCGCGCCGCCTACACCGTACTGTGGAACGGCGACCGCCTGCAGGGCCAGGCCGAGACGCCGAAGATCGGCCGCGACGCCAAGTGGCAGCTGAACCTGTTCGATCCGGACGGCACGCGGGCCGAGATCATGGAG
>OUNM010408834.1_pt1 | contig 11727 bp, 9 predicted proteins | sample 1769961 | NCBI WGS metagenome assembly OUNM01 (sample SAMEA3914820, study PRJEB12502) | metagenome | biome: forest; material: soil | place: USA | collected 2012-03-12 | depth 0.3 m
CCAGGCCAGAGGCACCAGGGCATAGATCAGGAAGAGCAGCATGATGATCGTCAGCGCGACGGACTTGCGCGGGCGGCCGAACGAGTAGCGGCGACGCGCTTGCGGTGCGACGGTGCGGAGCGTGGTCATCGGTCTTCCTTCCGGGTGCCGCGGAGTTGGACCACGTAGGCGATCACCGCGGTGATCACACCCATGATGATGGCGATGGTCGCGGCGTAGTTGAACTGCTGTCCGGCGAATGACAGGTTGTAGGCGTACATGTTCGGGGTGAAGTAGGACGAGATCGCGTTGTTCGCCAGCGGTTTCAGAACGTTGGGTTCGTTGAAGAGCTGGAAGCTGCCGATGATCGAGAAGATCGTGGCGATGACGATTGCGCCGCGGGCCGCGGGGAGTTTGATGGCGCGGATCACCTGGATTCCGCGTGCGCCGTCGATCTCCGCCGCCTCGTACAGCTCGGCCGGGATGGTCTTCAGCGCAGAGTAGAAGATCAGCATGTTGTAGCCGACGAACTCCCAGGTGACGATGTTGCCGATCGATGCGAGGATCCACTGACCGGACAACGGAAGCAGGACGTCGGAACCGAGCAGGTGGTTGAGGTTTGCGGTGAGCCCAAAGTTGTTGCCGTACATGAAGCCCCAGAGCAGTACTGCGACGACCGCAGGGACGGCGTATGGCAGGAAAATCACCATCCGGAAGACACCTGTGGCGTACAACCGGGCACTGTCGATGGCCAGGGCTGCGACCAACGCCAGAATCAGCATGATCGGCACCTGGATAAGCAAGAAGACCACGACACGCAGAAAACCGTCCCAGAACTGCGGGTCCGTCAACGCGCTGATGTAGTTCGCCAAGCCGACGAAGCTGTTTCCCCCGATCAGCCTGTTCTGGAAAAGGCTGAGATAGAGCGCGTAGAACAACGGGGCGATGAACACGAAGATGAAGACGACCGCGAACGGGCCGGTGAACTGCCAACCGCGCCAGTCGCGCTTCGGTTTGCTTCGCGCTGTCTGCCGGGCGATGAGGTCAGTCTGGTGGAGCTCGTGCTGCATGACCGCCATCATCGGCCTCCTTCGTCATCGCGGAAGATCCGCACATCCCACGGGACCAGCTCGAGCAGCGTGCCCGCGCCGATCCCTGTCCCGGTGACACCGTCGATGACCGCGTCTACCGTGGTGAGCCGCTGCGGCTCCCAACCCCAGTTGAAGACGAACCAGAACCGCGCCCCTCCGGCTGTGCCCGAGGAGATCGTCACCGGCTGTTCCACTGTTTTGAACGGTGTCGGACGGCGGTTGGTGAGTGCCCACTCGGCGAGCGCCACGGCCAGTTCCGGGTCAGGAACGGTGCCGACGACCGTGATCCGACCGTCCCCGTGGGGGTGCGTGGTGATCGCCGCGAATTCGCGAAACCGCGGATGTATGTAATTCGCCAACGAATCAGCGCCCGACGGGATCAACCCATCCATCCAGAGCCGACCGTGGGAACCAGATCGGGGCCAGCCGCCTCTTGCTTCGATGGCGACCGGCGCTTCCAGGTTGGACGACTCCTCGTAGCGTGCCCCGGCCGCTTCGGCGAGGCCGGGAGGAGCGACGGCCACCCGCGCCCGCGCCTCCTCGTCGGCGTACGCCGTGCGCGGACCCAGGATCAGATGTCCGCCAGCGGCGGCATAGTCGCGCAACAACGCAATGTCTTCGTCGGTGGCGATGTACGCCCCGGCGGCGACCAGGACCGGGAACTCCGCGATCAGCCGCGCGGCGCCACGCTCCCGCGCCTGCTCGAGATGCAGAATCCGCGCCTGGGCGCCCGCGTCGACGATACCGCGGTGGAAGGCGTCGACGATCAGCTCGTACGACTCCTCATCCGGGTGACCGTCGCGGGCCAGAGGCGGCATGAACTGCAGGGCATAGCGGCTGGCGTTCGACCAGAGGACCGCGGCGTCGGCGTCGGGGACGAATCCGTCGAGTCCGCCGCCGAGTGCCTTCAGCTGCGCTCCGATCTGCGACACTTCGTCGTAAACACGGCCCGGTACCAGGCTGTGCGGGAGCACGCCGCCCCAGTAGGTCTCGGCGCCGTACGGGAGGGTGTGCCAGTGCCAGTACTCGATCATCGCCGCGCCGCGAGAGAGGAACGCGAACGCCGCCTGCCGTAGCTGGCCGGGATAAGGCGGGAAGTTCTCCGCCGAGCCATCGATCGACTGGGCGTTGGTCTCGGTGACGAGATAACGCTGCTGCTTGGAGGAATAGAGCCGGTCGGCTTGCCGGAACAATCCAGCGACACCCGTCGTGGTCCAGTAGTTGAGCTGGCTCAGCTCGCGTGAGGCGTCGAGGCGATCCTGCATCCCGTAGTACGGGTTACCAGAGGCAACGTCGAGCGCCTCGAACACGGTGCGGTCGTCGAGCCCGCGCCGAGGATACTGCAGGCAGGTCGTGACGAATTGGTCCGCCCGTGCGTATTCGCGGACGATCCCTGCTTGCCAGGCGATGAAGTCGGTTGTCACCTGGGCCTGATAACGACGCCAGGCGAGGTCGTACTGCGGGAATGTGTTGCCGTCGGGACGCCAGAGCTCGTTCCAGTCGTCGATGCGGTGAGACCAGTAGGTGAGACCCCACTCGCGGTTCAACGTCTCGACGTCTCCGTATTTTTCGCGCAGTGAGCGCACGAAGCCGGTGAACACCCCGTGATTGTGGAGCAGCTCAAGCCCGGGCTCGTTGTCGACCTGGTAACCGATAACGGCCGGGTGCGACGCGTATCGGTCCACGATCTTGCGGATGACCCGTTCTGCGTGGAAACGGAACGCAGGATGCGAGTAGTCGATCTCCTGGCGGGCCCCCCACGCGATCCGCTCACCGGTGCGCCGCTCGCCCGCGATCTCCGGATAGGCCGTCTGCAGCCACGGCGGAACGGCGTAAGTCGGCGTGCCGAGGATGACGCGGATGCCGCGGGCGTGAGCTTCATCCAACACGCGGGCCATCCATTCGAGGTCGAACTGTCCGTCGCGGGGCTCCCAGGTCGACCACACCGACTCGCCGACACGGATGACGTTGATGCTCGCCGCGACCATCAGGTCCAGGTCCTCTACGAGGCGGTCGGACTGGTGGTATTCGGGGTAGTACGCCACCCCGAAGAGGGTCTCCCGGGGGAGGGTGGGCGTCGTCGCAGCCATTCGCGGGGTAACTCCGTTGTCTCGATCTCGAACTGTTCTCGATAACAGTTTGTCTTGGGCTATATTGTTACCGATAAAAGTACGAGAACGCAAGCGAAGGGGCAGCGGATGTCGGGACTGGTCGACGCGAGTCGATCCGACGCAGGTGGATCACGCAAGAACGCGACCATCTACGATGTCGCCGAAGCGGCAGGCGTCTCCCATCAGTCCGTCAGCCGGTATATGCGCGGCCTCGACATGCGCCCAGGGACAAAGGCAAAGATCGAAAAGGCGCTGGAAACCCTCCACTATCGCCCCAATCTCACGGCCCGAGCGCTTATCACCGGGCGATCCCACCGCATCGGCGCGCTGACCCACGAGGTCAACCAGTTCGGCCCGAGCCTCATCATCCAAGGCGCCACATCGGCCGCCCGCGAGGCCGGCTACCTTCTTGACGTCGTCACGCTCGATATGGGAGACGTCTCCGAGCTCAACCAAGCCCTCAGCCAACTCATGCAGTACGACCTGGCCGGTATCTTGGCCTTCGCCTCGACCGACAGCACGCGCAAGGTCTTCGAGCAGACCGACTTCGGTGTGCCTGCTCTCATCGCGGCGGAGGAGGAGGATCTCACGATCAACTCCCATCTCGATGGGCCGGGCATAGGCGAGCTCGTCGCCCACCTGGTCGGGCTCGGCCACGACCACCTACTGCACATCGCGGGACCCGAGACCTGGTCTGCGGCGCGCAACCGTCTGCACGCCTTCGAGGCGGCCCTCGCGCATTACGGGCTGAAGCCCGCTGGAATCGTGCACGGCGATTGGTCGGCTCGCTCCGGCTACGACACCATTCACGCTTTGCCCGACGCCTCCCTTCCCACTGCGATCCTCGCTGGGAACGACCAAATGGCGCTCGGAGCCATCCACGCCCTCACCGAGCGCGGTCTCCGTATCCCAGAGGATGTCAGCGTTACCGGTGTCGACGACATCCCGGAAGCCGCCTACTTCACTCCGGCGCTGACGACCATTCGACTCGACTTCCGGGCACAGGGCCGGGATGCATTGAGTACCTTGCTGCGCGCCATCGATGGTGACGCGCGCGTGGACAGTGGCATCCCTCAGCCGCGTCTGATGCTTCGCAACTCCACCGGGCCGCGCCGACACGGGGCCCGCTAGCAGCTCTCTACTTCAATCGCAGTAGACACGATCGGTTCATCAGGACGATTCGCCGAAAGACGGCGAACGCGACGATCGAGTAGCGAACCTTCCCCTACTCGAGGAGTCCTCCATGTCCACGTTCCTTGCCCGCGTCGGGCGGTTCAGCGCCCGACACCGTCTGGTGGTGATCGTCATCTGGCTTCTGCTGTTCGCCGGCGCGATCGGCACGTTCATCGTCGGCAGCAACAACGCCCATCCCGCCGCTGCCTCCAACGACATTCCCGACTCGCCGGCCTCGCAGGCGCTCGACCGGATGAACAAGGAGTTCCCCTCCGCCGGTGAAAGCTCGGGGGCGACCCTGCAGCTGGTCTTCCAGCCGACGAGCGGTGACGTCACCAGCCCGGCCACGTCCAGCGAGATCGCGGAGACCATCGCCGACGCCGCGGATCTGCCCGGAGTGAAGTCCGTCAGTGACCCGTTCGACGCAGCCCGCCCGTACATCTCCAGCGATAAGACGGTTGCCGTCGCGACGCTTTCCTACGGCGACCTCTCCAAAGAGAAGCAGCAGACCGACTACGACGCCGCCCTGAAATTCCAGGAGCACGCGCCGAAGGCTCTGGGCGTCGAGCTGGGAGGCAACCTGGTCCCCATCGGCGCACCCGCCCCTGGCCCCGGTGAAGGCCTCGGTGTGATCATCGCGTTCGTCGTCCTGATCCTGACCTTCGGGTCGCTCCTCGCGGCCGGCGTCAACCTCTTGATCGCCGTCTTCGGCGTCGGTCTCGGCACCGTCGGCGTGCTGGCCTACGGCGCACTCTTCCCGCTCGGCGAGAACGCGATCATCCTCTCCTCGATGCTCGGCCTCGCCGTCGGAATCGACTACAGCCTCTTCATCCTCTCCCGATTCCGGAACGAGCTCAGAGGGGGCAAGGGCGTTGAAGACGCGGTCGCCCGGGCCACCGGCACCGCGGGAACAGCCGTCGTCTTCGCCGGCCTCACCGTGATCGTCGCTCTGGTCGCCCTAATGGTCGCGAACCTCAGCTTCATCACCGAGATGGGCATCGCGGCCGCCGTCGCCGTCCTCATCGCCGTGCTCCTGGCACTCACCCTCCTCCCCGTGTTCATGCGCACGCTCGGCACCCGAGCCCTCTCCAAGAAGCAGCGCCTAGCGCTTGCCGCGGGCGAGATCTGGACGGAAGAGGGAAGGCAGAAGCGCGGCATCATGCGCGGCTGGGGCAGCTTCGTCGTCAACCGACCGATCATCTCGGCGCTGGCCGGCATCCTCGTCCTCGTCGTGGTCGCCTTCCCGCTGCTGAGCATGAAGACGGCGTTCAGCATTCCCGGCGGCTCCGACCCGAAGTCCACCGAGCGCGCGGCCTACAACCTGATCGTCGACAAATTCGGCGGCATCCAGAGCCCGCTGATCGTCCTCGCCGAGGGCGACGACATCGCGGCCAAGACGGCCACCGTGGAGCAGGACCTCGGAAAGCTCGACGGCGTCCGTCAGGTCGTGCCCGCACAGGTCTCCGGCGACGGCAACATGGCGCGCATCCCGCTCATCCCGGACGGCAGCCCGATCGACCAGCAGACGAAAGACCTCGTCCACCAGATCCGCGCGGACGCCGAGAGCATCCCCGGGGTGAAGCTGGAGGTGACGGGCGAGACCGCCATCGGCATCGACCAGGACGCGGCGCTCATGAGCGCCCTTATCAAGTACATCATCGTGATCGTCGCCATCTCGTTGGTGCTGCTGATCGTGATGTTCCGCTCGCTGCTCATCCCGTTGATTGCAACACTGGGCTACCTGCTGTCGGTCGGCGCCTCCTTCGGAGCGAGCACCGCGGTGTTCCAGTGGGGTTGGCTCGACGGAGTCATCGCCGCCCCGCAGGGTGATCCAATGCTGAGCCTGCTGCCGCTGCTCCTGGTCGGAGTGCTCTTCGGCCTCGCGATGGACTACCAGGTGTTCCTGGTCTCGCGGATCAAGGAGATGCACGACAGGGGGATGATGCCCAAGCAATCCATCCGCGAGGGCTTCGCCCGCTCCGGCCCTGTGCTCGTCGCCGCGGCGACCATCATGACCGTCGTGTTCGGAGGCTTCGCGACAGGCACCTTCGCGATCGCCGCCTCCATCGCCTTCGGCCTCATGGTCGGCGTCATGGCCGACGCATTCATCGTCCGGCTCGTGCTCATGCCCGCCCTGCTGAGCCTGCTCGGGAAGTCCGCCTGGTGGCTCCCGAAATGGCTCGACAAGGTGCTGCCCCACGTCGACACCGAGGGGCACGCCATGGAAGAGGCGCCCAGCGCCGAGCCCACGGTCGATCGAGTCCCGGCCGGCGTGTGACGCCAGAGTGCACGGAAGGGCCGGCGGCTGCTGCGCCGGCCCTTCCGGTATCTCAGCGACCGACTCGGGTCAGTTCACGGCTCACGGCCTGAAGTCCGGTCTCGAGGGCATGGAGTTCCTTCACGCTCAACCCGCTCAGCACGTCCGCGCTGAGCTCGGGCCGCTCCCCCATCAGCTGTCGAACGGCAGCGCGCCCGAGCTCGGTCGCTGAGACCCGGCGTACGCGCTGGTCCCGGCCGTCCATCGTCCGGTGGACCAGCTCCTGTTCAGTCAGACGGTCGAGGAGCTTCGAGACCGACGCGAGCGACACCCCGAACGCGGATGCGAGTTCACCGACAGTGACACCCTCGGGGCTCGTCACGATCACAGTGAGAGCCTTCAGCTGATGAATCGTCAGATCGGTCGCGAGGAGCGGCTGGAGCATCCGCGGGATCGAGCGGACGGTGATCGCGAGCGTCAGCGACTCGATCCGGCGCAGGGTCACCGCGCGCTCATCCTCGTCCTCCTCGCCCGCCATGAGAACACCGTACCGGCCCTCAGTCCCCACTCAGCCAATTTACTTAGCTCTGGGCTAAGCTTTTCTTGTCAGCAAGCAATCGATCCGGGGTCGTGTCGGGTGCTCCAGCCGTTACCCGAGTCGGCCAGGATCGATGCGATTTCGCACGGTCCGTGCGCACTCGTCATCCCTAAACACACGAAGGAAGACGATGACCAGCTCGGAAAACGACGTGACAGACGACACTCCCATCAACCTGAACGCGATCCGCGCCAAGTACGCGGCCGAGCGCGAGCGGCGCATCCGACCTGATGGGCCGCGACAGTACCAGCGCGCCGCCGGCGCGTTCGGCTACTACGCGAAGGACCCATACACCCCCTTCGCAGAGCGAGTTCCGCTGACAGACCGGGTCGAGGTCCTGGTGATCGGCGCGGGCTTCGGTGGCCTGCTCACGGCTGCTGAGTTGCGCCGTAAGGGGTTCGACTCGATCCGGCTGATGGATGAGGCGGGCGACGTAGGCGGCACCTGGTACTGGAACCGCTACCCCGGCATCCACTGCGACATTGAGTCATACGTCTACATGCCCCTGCTCGAGGAGGTGGGCACGATCCCGCAATGGCGATACGCGCCCGGCGAAGAGATCCGCCAGCACGCCGTTGCACTCGCCGAGCGGTTCGACCTTTACCGCGACGCCGTGTTCCAGACCCGCGCGACGGACCTGACATGGGACGACCAGGCCGGCGAGTGGATTGTGGAGACCGACCGTGGCGACCGAATGCATGCCCGCTTCGTCGTCACCTCCTCCGGCACCCTCACCCAACCGAAGCTCCCCGGCATTCCGGGTATCGAGACCTTCCGCGGACACACTTTCCACACCAGCCGCTGGGACTACGCGTACACCGGAGGCGACCAGGGCGGCGGCCTGACCGCACTCGCCGACAAGCGCGTCGCGGTCGTCGGGACCGGCGCGACCGGCCTGCAAGTCGTCCCACACGTGGCCGCGGACGCGCAGCAACTGCTCGTCTTCCAGCGCACACCGTCCACGGTCGACGTTCGCGACAACCGCCCCACCGACCCGGAGTGGGCCGCGTCGCTGAAGCCCGGGTGGCAGCGCGAGCGGATGGAGAACTTTCTCTCCGTGCTCGCCGGCGAGCCCGTCGAGGAGTCGCTTATCACCGACGGCTGGACTCAGACCACCCGCCTCCAGCGCAAGATGCTCTCGGGCGCCGTCGACACCAGCCTCCCTGAAGAGCAGCGCGAACTCCAGGACGAGATCGCCGACGCCGCCACCATGAACCGACTGCGCCAACGGGTAGAGGAGATCGTCGAGGACCCCAACACGGCTGAAGCGCTGAAGCCTTGGTACCGCTACATGTGCAAGCGGCCCGGATTCAGCGACACCTACCTACAGGCATTCAACCGGCCCAACGTGACCCTCGTCGACACCGCGGACACTGGCGGGATCACCCGCATGACCGAGACGTCGATCGTCGTAGGCAACACCGCGTATGAGGTCGACTGCGTCATCTTCGCCACTGGTTTTGAGACCGGTGTCTCCGGGGTGCTCTCCGGCACCCTCCCGGTCGCCGGCCGCGATGGGGTGCAGTTGCTGGAAGCGTGGGGGCGCGGTCCGCGCACGCTGCACGGCTTCTACAGCCATGGCTTCCCGAATCTGTTCCAGCTTGGGGCGCTCCAGAATGCGAACGCGGTGAACTTCGTGCACATCCTGCAGGAGCAGGCGGAGCACATCGCCGCTGTACTCGAGCGGGCCGGCGAGGAGGGAGCCATCCGGGTCGAACCCACCGCCGAGGCGGAGGAGGCCTGGGTGCGCACCGTCCATGCCACCTCGGCCGACATGCGCGCGTTCGCTGCCGAGTGCACCCCCGGCTACTACAACGGCGAGGGCACGGTCTCGGCGACCGGCATGACCTTCAGCCCCGGACCCATCGTGTTCCACCGACTCCTTCGCGAATGGCGATCCGGAGACATGAGCGACGTGCTCGTCATGGCAGACGAGCTCGTCCATGTCGAATGAAGCCGCAGAAGAGCGCTCCCGGCCGGGGGCAGACCGGGTTCAGGACTCGGCCTGCCGCCCCGTCTGATGAGCGACGATTCCTGGGATCTGTTCGTAGATCGCGTCGATAAGGTCGCAGAGTCGTTCGGCGATCGGCCGGCCCAGCGCGGTCAACGCGTAGTCTACCCGCTGCGTCCGGCCTGGCTGCTGCAAACGCACCACCAGCCCGTCAGCGTCCAGCCGCTGGAGCGTCTGGGCGAGCATGCGATCAGAGATCCCGCTCACCGCACGCCGCACGTCCGCAAACCGCAGCGGGCCGGCCACCAGAGAGACGAGCACCAACGAACCCCAGCGGCCAGTCGCATGCGTGAGCACTTCGCGCGAAATGCACTCAGGATCGAAGACGCTCATCCCGTCCGCCCGCGCCAAACCCCTGCTCATACGCCCACTCTAAACACCTCTCACACTTATGAAAAGTTAGTGCTAATGTTTCGTAAGCATTCGAGACGAGGAGCACATGAAAATCTTCACGCTGGGCGCCACGGGCGCGACCGGGAGACTGTTCATCGACCGGGCACTAACGAACGGGCACCAGGTCACGGCGCTCGTTCGCTCGCCCGAGAAGATCGCGTCACGGGCGAACCTCTCCGTCATCGCCGGTGACGTGCTCGACGCGACAGCGATGGCAGATGCGATGAGAGAGACAGAGGTCGTCGTCAGCGCTCTCGGGCTCCGGAGCGCCCGTCCGGACCACTTCAGCGAGAAGGCAGTCGGCACCATCGTGACCGCCGCGGAGAGCGCTGGGGTTACCCGCGTGGTCATTCTCTCGGCCTTCGGCGTCGGCGAATCCGCCAGCAAGGCCTCCGCCGTCGCGCGGCTCATGTACAGCCTTGGCGGCAAAGCGATATACGCCGATAAGCTTGCCGGCGAACGCCGCCTTACCGCCTCCGCCCTAGACTGGACGCTCGCGTATCCGGTACTGCTGACCGACGGTCCGGCCTCCGACCGGTTCCAGGCGATCCCACTCGACCAGCTTGACCGCGTCGCCGGGCTGCCCCGCGTCTCCCGCACCGACGTCGCCGGATTCCTTCTCGAGGCCGCGACTACCGAACACTGGTCGCAAAAGACGGCGGTACTCACAACTGCGTGACCAGCGCTGATGCCCCCTTCTCCGCGCCTCCCGGCCTCTGCCCCGACCCGATCTAAGATCCAGTCGAATCCGCCGCAGGGATGCAGTCAGGTCCGCGGCACGTCGAATCCTGCAGGACGGGCATGCCCCGCTCGGGAGTCCCCCGTCACGGCGCAGGCAACCAGGAGAATCACCGCCTCGCTCAGAGCGCCCTACTGGACCATGCCCCGCCGCATCAATGCGTGCAACGCACTCCCCCTCAAGTAAGTTCTGGCCCGGCCACGGACAACAAATCGGGGCCAGCTAACCCGGCGGCGGGACCCGTCACCTTCTCGAGAGCGAGAAAGGGGACACAAGCGGTCTCCGCCGTCAACGCGGCGAGTCGGCCGATGAGGGTGCGCGGATCGGCGGCGATGGCCCACCCGTCGGTGGCGTACCGGCTGACTGTCTCGACGCATTCACGCTTCTCCTCCGCGGTCGGGAACACTGATCCGATCACCCCGATAAGCCCTCCTTGCAGTTCCGGGCCCATGTTTCTGGTGTCGATGATGAATACCCGCATCACAATCACTCCCCTTTGGTCGATCGACCCTTCTATGGGTCGGTGTCAAATCGGTCTGCCGGGCCGACTGACCAGGTGAGGGATGTAGTGCGCTCCTGCCCTGATCGTTTTTCTTGCCGTTCCGGCACAAAGATCGAGAGCGGGCGGAGGCAGCGCAGTGCCCGGAGGGAGTGGTTGCTAAGCGCAGGGAGCGCAGCGAGTGGAGTCTGCAAAAAGCGAGCGGAGGGAACGGAGCTGGTGGAGCTCGCTATGATCGGCTGCCGGATCGGAAAGAAAACTTAGAGGAACAGCACGCCGGAGGTGTTCCATCCAGCGAAGACAGCGCCGCCTCCGTGCGGCTCCTCTTCCCTGGCGTGTGATCGGCAGTGGCCCACTGGATCAGGCCATGACCGCGCTCAGGTGGCGGAACAGTTGTCGGGCGATGTAGCGCTTCAGGCTGCGGCGGATCTCGCGTTTGCTCTTGCCTTCCGCGAGCCGTCTGGCCAGGTAATCCCGGGTTGAGGGATCGCAGCTCAATCGGACCCGGGCGATGACGTCCAACGCCCGGTTCAGTTGCCGGTCGCCGTGTCGGTTCAGCCGGTGCCTGGTGGTGTTCCCGCTCGAGGCTTCCAACGGGGACGCGCCTGCTAGGGCTGCGAACGCGGCCTCGCTGCGGACGCGTCCTCGGTGCGAGTAAGCGGTGACCAGGATGGCGCCGGTGACGGCGCCGACTCCGAGCAGTTGCTGCAGGCCGGGCGCGAGTTCGTGAACATGATCGGCTAGCGCCGCCTTGTTCTCGACCAGATGCGCGGTGGGGGCTTGGACCGAGACCGCGAGACGGTGCGCTTCCTGCCGGATAGTTGCCGTCGCGGCGTCGTCGGCCGCGCGCTGCCGCCAGCCGGCGACCTCCTTCAC
>OUNM011167034.1_pt1 | contig 11721 bp, 10 predicted proteins | sample 1769961 | NCBI WGS metagenome assembly OUNM01 (sample SAMEA3914820, study PRJEB12502) | metagenome | biome: forest; material: soil | place: USA | collected 2012-03-12 | depth 0.3 m
CCGGTCAGCTTGCGCAACGATTGCGACATCAGGCGCGCCTGGAGGCCGACATGGCTGTCGCCCATCTCGCCCTCGATCTCGGCACGCGGCACCAGTGCGGCCACCGAGTCGACCACCAGCACGTCGATCGCGTTCGAGCGGACCAAGGTATCAACGATCTCGAGCGCCTGCTCACCGGTATCGGGCTGCGACACGATCAGTTCGTCGATATCGACGCCGAGCTTCTTGGCATAGACCGGGTCGAGCGCATGCTCGGCATCGACGAACGCCGCGGTGCCGCCGTTGCGCTGCGCCTCGGCAATGACATGGAGCGCGAGCGTGGTCTTGCCCGAGCTTTCCGGGCCATAGACTTCGATCACGCGCCCGCGCGGCAGGCCGCCCACGCCCAAGGCGATGTCGAGCCCGAGGCTGCCGGTCGAGATCGACTCGACCTGCATCGTCTCCTTCGAGCCGAGCTTCATCGCCGACCCCTTGCCGAACGCGCGGTCGATTTGCGCCAAAGCGGCGTCGAGCGCCTTTTGCCGGTCGGAATTCTGCGATGCCATGCCGTCGATAACCTTCAAAGAAGCCGTCATTGGGAGCCTCCGCGCTAGCCGGGTTGAGCCCGGCATACAATGATGTTGGAGATCATGTATCGGATTTGTTCTTGCGGAACAAGAGTGGAACATGAAATAAATTCTGCTATCCCGATCGGCATGGCCTGCCGGGCGAACAGCGGCCGGATGGGCAGATTTCCAGGACCAGGATGATGTTGAGCGATAGCGATTTCGACACGCTGATCTCCGTGGGGAGAGACGTGCTTTTGATTTATCCGGATAAACCGGGCGCCTGCTTCATGATGAGCGCGCTATATGCGGGCCATCTCGCTACCCTGGTATCGGCGCCGGTAAAGCTGATCGCCGGCGATCTCTCCATCAAGGGGAATTATGTCTTTGGCGGACCCCGGTCGGCCATGCCGACTTTCGAGGCGGACGATCATGATTGGGACGGCCACGCCTGGATAACATTCGGCGAATATATTGCCGACGTGTCGATATTTCGCACCGGGTTCTCGCCCAAGAGTCCCCCGCTCCTGGCACGCCATCTGGCGAAATCGGGATTCAACCGCCGGAGCGGCTTGTACATCGCGACCAGCGAAGAGGCCGCAAAAGACGGATTCGACTATCATGCCCGCAAGGTTTGTGGAGAAGAGGTGATTACCACGCTTTACAGGAGTGCCATGACGCATCTGTCGTGAGCAACCTGCGCGAACCGGCGCGAGACGCCGCCCGTTCCGAAGGAACATGCGCGCGCATCGGAAGCTCTTGCCCCCGCCCCCGTCCCAAGCGATGCTGCACCGCATGACGACCGATCTCCATGCCTTCATCACCGGCCTGCCCAAGGCCGAGCTCCATCTGCATATCGAGGGCAGCCTCGAGCCCGAGCTGATGTTCGCACTGGCCGAACGCAACGGCGTCGCGATCCCGTTCAGATCGGTCGACGACGTGCGCGCCGCCTACAGCTTTTCCAATCTGCAGGACTTCCTGGACATCTATTATGCCGGGGCGAGCGTGCTCATCACCGAACAGGATTTCCGCGACCTCGCGCTCGCCTATTTCGACCGCGCCGCGGCGGACGGCGTGGTCCATGCCGAGATATTTTTCGACCCGCAGACCCACACCGATCGCGGCATCGCCTTCGAGACCGTGATCAAGGGGTTGCTCGCCGGAATGGCGGATGCCGAGACGAAGCACGGCCTCACTTCCAAGCTGATCCTCTGCTTCCTGCGCCACCTGAGCGAAGAGGCCGCGTTCGAGACGCTGGCGATGGCCGAGCCCTGGCTCGGCAGCATTGCCGGGGTCGGCCTCGATTCCTCGGAAGTCGGACACCCGCCCGAGAAATTTGCCCGCGTCTTCGCCGCGGCGCGCGCCAAGGGCCTCAAGCTGGTCGCGCATGCCGGCGAGGAAGGCCCGCCCGACTATGTTCACCAGGCACTCGACCTGCTCGCGATCGACCGGCTCGATCACGGCAATCGCAGCCTCGAGGATCCGGTGCTGACCGCAAGGCTGGCCCGCGCCGGCATGACGCTGACCGTCTGCCCGCTCTCCAACGTCAAGCTCTGCAACGTCGCGTCGATGGACGTGCATCCGATCGACCGCATGCTCGAGCTCGGGCTGCGCGCGACGGTCAATTCGGACGACCCCGCCTATTTCGGCGGCTATATCGGCGAGAATTACCGCCAGGCAGCCGCGGCCCGGGGACTAGGCAAGCCCGAACTCGCGACGCTGGCGCGCAATTCGTTCCTCGGATCGTTCCTGGGCGACGACGAGGTGGCGAAGCACACCGCCGCGCTCGACGCCTTTGTCGGGGAGCATGGCTGATGCCGGTCTTCACCCCGATCCCGCACGAGGAATTCGAGGCGCAGGTTAAACTGCTCGCCGCCGAGATCGCCAGGGAAGGCTGGACGCCGAGCTTCATCATCGGGATCGGTCGCGGCGGGCTCGCGCCGGCAGTCTATCTCAGCCACGCGACCGGCCTGCCGATGCTCTCGGTCGACCATTCGTCCAAGGTCGAGGATTTCTCCGACGCGCCGCTGATCCGGCTCGCCGAACGCACGCGCAAGGGCGAGCGGCTGCTGTTCGTCGACGACATCAACGATTCGGGCGCGACGATCGGCAAGTTGCGCGCGGCGCTGGCGACCGCGGGTGCGGCGCGCGATCATGTGCGCTTTGCGACCCTGCTCGACAACAAAAGGTCGAGCGAGCAAGTCGAATACCGGGCCGAAGTGATCGACCGCAACGAGCGCAAGGACTGGTTCGTGTTCCCGTGGGAAGCGGTCGCGCCGCAGGCCTCGCTCGAAGCGGATGCCGCCGAGATGCCGAGCCGGATCGCCTAGCCCAGGCCCGCCAGCGCTTTTTCGACGCCTTCCATCGTATAGGGCTTCATCAGCCGCGGCCGCCCGACATGCTCGGGCATGGCGTCATCACCACCGCTCGAGAAGACGAATGGTATGTCCTTCGCCGCCAGGGCATCGGCGACGGGCCAGCTCTTCTCGCCGCCCGACAGGTTGATGTCGAGGATCACTGCGTCGGGCCGCTCGTTGTCGATCGCCGCGAGTGCGGAAGCGACGGTATCGCAGGTCGCGACATGCGACTTGCCGAGCGCTTCGAGGAAATCCTCGAGCATCATGGCGATGAGCGGCTCGTCTTCGACGATCAGAATGCGGTTGGCGACCATTTCGCCCCTTTGTCAGTCACTTCGTGTCGCGGCAAGTACGTCGCGCGCCGCCTCGGCCAATTGTTGCACCGAGAAGGGTTTGGGCAGGAATGCGACATTGTCGAGGTCGATCGATTTCCTCAACTGTTCCTCGGCATAGCCCGACATGAACAGGATCGGCAAATCGGGGTAACGCTCGCGCGCATGGCGAACCATCGTCGGCCCGTCCATCGACGGCATCACGACGTCGGAAATGAGCAGGTCGGGCTTCTCGCTTTTCGCGAGCAATTCCAGCGCCGCCTCGCCATGTTCGGCGGTAAGGACGGTATAACCCTGCCGCGTCAGCGCGCGTTCGGCGACGGCGCGGACCATGTCCTCGTCCTCGACCAGCAGGATCGTACCCGTCCCCCAGAGATCGACGGGCTTGTCCTTCGCCTCGATGCGCCTGGTCTGCGGGGCTTCTGCGGCATGGACCGGGAAGTAGATCGAGAACACCGCTCCGCCCTGCTTGGGCAGATTGTCGGCGAAGATATAGCCGCCCGATTGCTTGACGATGCCATAGACGGTCGAGAGGCCGAGCCCGGTCCCCTTCCCCACTTCCTTGGTGGTGAAGAACGGTTCGAAGATCTTGCCCAGAATCTCAGGCGGAATACCGGTACCGGTATCGCTGATCTCGAGCGCGGAGTAATCGGCGACGGGCAGGATGTCCGACCCCATCTTGCGCACCTCGGCACTGCTCACCGCCTTCGACGTGATGGTCAGCGTGCCGCCGCCCGCCGGATCCTTCGACAGCATGGCATCGCGCGCATTGACGGCCAGGTTGACCACGACCTGCTCGAGCTGGCCGGGATCGGCGCGGACCGGACCGAGATTGCGGCCGTGATGCACTTCCAGCTTCACCGTCTCGCCAAGCAGGCGCTTCAACAGCTGCGACACCTCGGAAATGACATCGGGCAACTGGAGCACTTGCGGTCGCAAGGTCTGCTGGCGCGAGAAAGCGAGCAATTGGCGCGTCAGGCTGGCAGCGCGATTCGAGTTCGCCTTGATCTGCTGGATGTCGTCATAGTCGCTGTCGCCCGGCGAATGGCGCATCAGCATCAGGTCGCAATGGCCGATGATCGCGGTCAGGATATTGTTGAAATCGTGCGCGACACCGCCGGCCAGCTGCCCGACCGCCTGCATCTTGGTCGCCTGCGCGACTTCACGCTTGAGGCGGGTTTCCTCGCCATTGTCCTTGAGGCTCAGCAGCACGGCGGCATCGCCCAGCCCCCGCGCGCCGGCGATGGTCAGCGCAATCGGCTCGTCGGGATGGTCCTTGAGTCGGATCGCCATGTCCATCGTGTGCGTCGCGCCCTGCGCGAAGCGGCGGATCGCGTCGGCGACGGCCGCCTTGTCCTCGCGCACGACCAGATCGCCCGGATAGAGCGGCGGCTGACCCTGGTCGACCTGGGCCGCGCGGACGAACGGATCGTTCATCTGGACGAAGCGACCATCGCGGTCGACCAGCGCCAGCCCGACCGGCAGCAGCGAGATCAGGCTCTTCACATGCGCCGCGGCCGAGGCACCGATCGCCGGCTGGCCATGCTCCTCCTCGTCGAGCAGGACCACCAGGATGGGCGCATCCTCCCCATCGAGGAACGGGATCTGCAGGATACGCAATGGCGTGCCGCGCGCGCCTTCGCGCTCGAACCGCACCTGTCCCTTGTCATCAGCGGTCAGGAAGCGGGCAAAGTCGCGGCCGACCACCACCGATTCCTCATGCCCCATCGATCGCTCGCGCAGCACGCGATTGGCGGCAAGCAGGCGCCCGTCGGGGGCGATCAGCGCCGCCATGATCCCCGCCGCGGCCAGGCGGTCGCCAGTCGGTCCGGCGATCAACGCCTGGATGTTGGTCGCCAGATCGAGCCCCTGCGCTTCCTTGAAGCGCCAGACCAGCATGTCCTCGGCTTCCCCGGCACGCTCAATCGCGACTGCCATCGGCGTACCACGCGTCGTGACGCGATCGAGCTCCGCCGACCCATCGCGCCACGCGGTGCGTCCGGCGGTTGCGAGCTCGGCAGGGCCGTTGCCGTCGAGCGGCAGGCCCGGCGGGGTCGGATAACCGGCAAAACGGGCGCGGTAGCGCTCGTTCGCGCAGATCAACCGGCCCGCCCGGTCGGTCACCGCCAGCGCGTCGTCGCTCGCCGCCGCCAGGGTGCGCGCAACACTCCAGTCGGTTTCCGCCGCGGTATCGGCTGCCCCGGGAGAGAAACGCGACCAGACGACCGCCATGCCGACCACCAGCAACAGTGCCGCGACGAACCCGCCGGCAATCGTCATGCTGCCGAGCAACAGCAAGGCGATCGCCGCCGCCCCGATGCCACAGGCAGCGGCGACGATCAGCGCGTTGCGCTGGCCGGTCGCAAGCGGATCGGAAAGGGGTCGGGAAGCCATCGTCCTCCTTGTGGCGCGCGCGCCCGCGCCGTCAAGAAACGAAAAGCGCCGCCGGCGAGGGTCCCCGCCGGCGGCGCCGATCCCCGCTCGGGGAAGCTTACCAGATGCGGACGCGGTCGGCAGGCGACAGATACAGCTTCTGGCCGGGCTGAGCCTTGAACGCCGTGTACCACGGATCGAGGTTGCGCACGATCCAGGTGCGCTGGATCGAGGGCGCGTGCGGGTCGGTACGCAGGCGCTTGAGCAATTCGGGCTCGCGATAGCTGCGCCGCCACACCTGCGCCCAGCCGAGATAGAAACGCTGATCGCCGCTATAGCCCCCGATCATCGGCGCCGGCTTGCCGCCGAGCGAATTGTGATAGGCGTCGTAAGCCGCGTTAAGCCCGGCAAGGTCGGCGCTGTTCTCACCAAGGGTCAGTGCACCCTGGACGTGCTGGCCCGGCAGCGGTTCGTATTTGTCATATTCGGCGACCAGGTCCTGGCTGCGTTTCTTGAACGCGGCGATATCGGCATCGGTCCACCATTGGGTCAGCCGCCCATTCTGGTCGTACTTGGCGCCCTGATCGTCGAAATGGTGGCTCATCTCGTGGCCGATGACCGCGCCGATACCGCCATAATTGATCGCCGGATCGGCATTGGGATCGAAGAAAGGCGGCTGCAGGATCGCCGCCGGAAAGGTGATCGCGACCAGCCGCGGATTGGCCTGGGCGTTCACCGTCATCGGGGTCATGCCCCATTCCCAGCGCCGCACCGGACCGCCGAGCTGCGACTTGTTGTCGTCGAAATCCCAGTTGTTCGCGCGCCATTCGTTGCCGAACGCATCGCCCTTGACGATCGAGAGCGTCGAATAATCATGCCATTGCGACGGATAGCCGATCCGCGGCGTGAAGGCGGCGAGCTTGGCATGCGCCTTGGCCTTGGTCTCGGGCGCCATCCAGTCGAGCTTGTCGATGCGCACGTTCATTGCCGCGATGATATTCTTCACCATCTTGTCGGCGACCGCCTTGGTCGCCGGCGGAAAATATTTGGCGACATAGATCTTGCTGACGTCGTCGGTCAGCGCGCCGTTGGTGAAATCGACCGCGCGCTTCCACCGCTCACGCTGCTGCGGAATGCCCGACAGGGTCGTGCCGTAGAAGGCGAAGGTCTCGTCGTCGAACGCCTTGGGCAACACGTCCGAATAGCCGTCGAGCGAGCGGATGATCAGCTGGTCCTTGAGCACCCGGTCGGGTGTCCTGGCAATCAGGTCGGCAATACCGGTGACCGCGCTCGGCTGTGCGACGACAACGGAATCGACGTTGACGCCGGCCGCCTTGAAATAGGCAGCGAAGTCGAAGCCAGGCGCTTCCTGCGCGAGTTCGGCGAGCGTCTTCTTGTTGTAGGTCTTGTCGGCGTCGCGGCTCTGGATGCGAGTCCAGCTGACCTTGGCGATCGCCGTCTCGAAATCGACCAGGGCGGCAGCGCGCGCGTCGGTGTCGCTTTCCCCCGCCAGCGTCAGCACCTTGGCGATGTGCGCGCGATAGGCGGCCTTTGCCGCGGCGAGCTTGGCGTCATCGCTGATGTAATAGTCACGGTCGGGCAAGCCGAGCCCCGACTGGCCGAGAAACACCGAATAGACGTTCGGGTCCTTGGCGTCCTGTACCACGGCGGCGGCGAACGGCCGACCGACACCATTGCGTGTCGCCTCGGCGAGCAAGGCGGGGTAGCTCGCCTTCGACATGCCTTCGATCTTCGCGAGCCACGGCTTGATCGGCGACAGGCCCTTCGCCTCGATCGCGGCGGTGTCGAGATAGGTCGAATAGGCCACCCCGATCTTCGACTTGGGATCTTTGGCCGCCGCGGCGAGCAACCCCTGGGCACGCTTGTCGGACAGGTCCTGCAGCAGCTCGAACGCGCCGAAATTCGACTTGTCGGCGGGGATCGTCGTCCGCTTGGTCCAACCGCCATTGGCGTAGACGTAGAAATCGTCGCCAGGCTGCACGGTCTTGTCCATGCCGGTCTCGTCGAAGCCGAACAGGCCGAATTGCGGCTTGGCCGCCATCTTACCGGCAGCGCCGGTCTGCTGGGCGATTGCCGCACCGCCGAGCGCGGTGGCGGCCATCAGGGCGAACACGAAGGGTTTCATCGGGGAAGATATCCTTTCCTGCGCGAACGGGAGGAAGGATGCGCGTGGCAAGCCGCGCTCCCGATTCCCCCTCAAGAGCGTTCGTGTTCTACGACAGTGATACGGTCAGTCAATCGAGCGTGTCAGCTCGGCGAATCAGCCGTGATCGCGCATGATCCGGCCGGCCTCGCGCTTCCAGTCGCGTTCCTTGATATGCTCGCGCTTGTCGTGCGCCTTGCGCCCTTTGGCGAGTGCCAGCTCGACCTTCGCGCGCCCTTGCGAGTTGAAATAGATCATGAGCGGAACGAGCGTCATGCCCTCGCGCGCCACCGCGCCGTGCAATTTGTTGATCTCGCGAGCATGGAGCAGCAGCTTGCGCGGCCTTTTGGGCTCGTGGTTGAAGCGGTTGCCATGGCTGAATTCGGGGATGTTCGAATTGACCAGCCAGACGCCGCCGTCCGCCGACACCTCGGCATAGCTTTCCGCGATCGAGCCCTCGCCGAAACGCAGGCTCTTCACTTCGGTGCCGGTCAGCGCGATCCCCGCCTCGAACGTCTGTTCGATGGCATAGTCGAACCGCGCGCGCCGGTTTTCGGCGACGATCTTCTTCTTGTCGAACGTGGCGGGCTTGGGACGAGGCATGGGCCGGGCGATGTAGTTCGCCCGGGCCCCGAAGGGAAGCGTTATGGAAAACGCGGCCGCGGCGGATCGAACGGCGGCCGCAGCGGATCGTCGCCGAACCGGTTCGGACCGGGCGTGCCAGGCAGGCACAGGAACACGACCAGCACGATCATGATCAGGAACGAGATCATGCCGATCAGCTGGATGCCCATCATGGTCTGCATCATCGGTCCCATGGCGGCCTGGACCTCATCGGGCGTCGCGCCGGGGCGGACCACGCCGATCTTGTCGAACATCGTCGGAAACACCGCAGCATAGGCGATCGGTGTGATGATCTGCAGGGCGAAATAGGGACTGCACCACCAGCCCGAGCGGTCGCCGTCATGCAGCCGCCGCACCGTCGCCGCGGCCATCAGCAGCACGAACAACAATGACAGGATCGCACTCGTCAGCATGACTCCGCGCATCATCGGCGCCACGGCATGCATCATCACCTGCTGCATGATTTCCGGATGCTCCCGGGTATAGGTCGGGTCGTTGCCCATCATCGATTGCATCTGGGAAAAGCCGGCCATCATCAGCGGGATCATGATGATCAGCGAGACGATCAACTGGAAGACGTAGACGACCAGCACCCACAACCAGAATGGCTGGCGATTCTCGCGACCGCTGAAATCGAGCAATCCGCTGAAATGACGGCCGAACAGGTTCATCGCGTCCCCCTTCCATTCCGCTGCCTGGGCAACGACCGTGCAGCCAGCGGACATTGCCATAGCCGCGCGCTATTTGACCAGTGATCGAATCGGACGCTGTGGCGCTGTCAGCCTGCCAATGCGGCCAGCGTGAACAGGATCACGGCAACGCTGGGATAGAAAGTGAGCGCGAAGCCGAAGGCCCGTGCGCAGGGCGCAATCGCGTAACCGATCGCGAACGCCATTCGCGCCGCCACGAACGTCACTGCCAGTGCGGGCAGCATCGCCGCGGCACGATCCGCAGAGGCGCCCGCGAAGGCCAGCCATGCCATAGCGGCCAGCACGCTCTGTTCGACGGTGTTGGTGAGATACTTTTGCCCGAGCTCGATCGCCGGGGTGTTCGCCGCGCCATGGATCGCCTCGGCGTGGAGGAACCGGCGGTTGGCGATGAACCCCACTCCGCCCATCACGCACAGCGCCGGCGCCACCAGGCAGAGACAGGCAATCCGGAGCGCATCGCCGCCGCCATGTCCAACCGGCAGGAAGAACAATGCGACCGTAATCCCCAGCGCCCCGGCCATCCCGGCCAGGATGAGGCGCTGGTCGCGGCTCACCGCGTCAGGCGATCCCCGCCGACGCCATCGCGGCGTCGACCGCCGCGCGGCTGGCCTCGTTCGGCGGCGTCATCGGCAGGCGGAGATGGAGCGGCCAATCGGGCTTGATCCTGCCCAGCGCATATTTGACCGGACCTGGCGAGGCATCGGTGAACATCGCGATATGGAGCGCATAGAGCTTGTCGTGAAGCGCCAGCGCCCTGGCCTGGTCGCCCGCCGCCCAGGCGGCCTGGAAATCGGCGCACAATCGCGGCGCGACATTGGCCGTGACCGAGATGCACCCCGTTCCGCCCATCGCATTGAAGGCGAGTGCGGTCTCGTCATTGCCCGACAGCTGGATGAAACCCTCGCCGCAGCCGAGCCGCTGCTCGGTGACCCGGCCGAGGCTGCCGGTCGCATCCTTGACCCCGATGAACACGTCCGGAAACGCCGTGACGATCCGCGCCATGGTCGCGGGCTGGATGTCGGTCACCGTGCGGCCGGGGACGTTGTAGAGCACCACCGGCAACGGCGTCTGGCGCGCGATTGCCTCGAAATGGCGGAAGATGCCTTCCTGGCTCGGACGATTATAGTAAGGCGGCACCATCAGCGCGGCATCGGCGCCGGCAGCCTTGGACGCATGGCAATTGGCGATCGCGACGCGGGTATCGTTCGATCCCGCGCCGGCCAGGACGGGCACGCGCCGGTTGGCCTGCTCGACGCAGACACGCACCGCGTAGAAATGTTCCTCGGCGGTCATCGTCGCCGCCTCGCCGGTGGTGCCGACGGGCACCAGACCGGCCGAACCTTCGACAATTTGCCACTCGACCAGCTCGCGATAGGCGTGCTCGGCAAAGCTGCCATCCGCCGCGAACGGCGTGACCAACGCCGGGATCGATCCCGAAAACATGCTTAAACGCTCCCGAACGGCGGCAATCCGCCATTTTTTCGTACTTTTGTATCCTGACAGATAGGCGCGCTTTGCCTATTCTGTCCACCATGCTCGCTTGGATCAAAACCGGAATCGCCGCTGCTGCCCTCTCCGGCATGGCTGCAACCGGTTACGCGCTGCAGGACCAGCTCGAATGGGCGAAGTCGAAGCTGCTCGGGGCACCGAGCGCCGATCCCAGTTCGGTCAACGCGCTGTCGATGGCGATCACCGAATGGCGATCGCTGAGCCAGACCAACAGCGCGCCGTTCGACAGTTATGCACGTTTCCTGCTCGCCCATCCCGGCTGGCCCAACGAGGTGCAGATGCGCCGGGCGGCCGAGGCATCGCTGGCAACGGGCAGCTGGTCGCCGACGACTGTCGCCGCGTTCTTCCGCCGCTATCCGCCACAGAACGGCACGGCCTGGACGCGCTTCGCCGAAGCGCTCGCCGCGACCGGCGCCGCTGACGAAGCGAAGAGTGCCGCGCGCAACGCCTGGATTTCGGGGCTGCTGTCACCCGCCGACGAGACCAAGATCCTGACCAACTGGTCCGGCGTGCTGACCGTCGCGGACCATGATGCGCGGATGGACCAGTTGCTGTGGCAGGGCCAGACCACCGCCGCCAGCCGCCAGCTCGCCCTGACCAGTCCGGGGAAGCGGACGTTGTTCGCTGCCCGGCTGGCGCTGCGCAGCAATGCTCCCGACGCCGGCAATGCCGATGCAATCGGTGCAGGCGATCCCGGCTATCTCGCCGACAAGGCAACCTGGCTGGCGACTTCGGGCGCGGCGGGGTCGGCGCGAGCCCTGCTCGCCAGGCCGCACAATTTCACCACCACGCTGCCGGCCGATGTCGACCGCTGGTACGACCTGCTGCTCAGGAATGCCAAGGCCGCGCTGGCGGCGGGCGAATATACCACTGCCTACAACATCGCGAGCCAGGTCGACGACGCCTATCCGGCCGGTACCAATGTCGCGTTGCGTCCGCTGGGCGAGCGCGACCCCTATACCGATCTCGTCTGGCTGGCCGGGCAGACCGCGATGAAGAAGCTCGGCCGCCCCGGCGACGCGGTGGCGATGTTCGTCCGCTATACCGGCGGCTCGCGATCCACCGCGCTCAAGTCGAAGGGCTATTATTGGGCCGGCCGCGCGGCCG
>OUNM010037527.1_pt1 | contig 11718 bp, 15 predicted proteins | sample 1769961 | NCBI WGS metagenome assembly OUNM01 (sample SAMEA3914820, study PRJEB12502) | metagenome | biome: forest; material: soil | place: USA | collected 2012-03-12 | depth 0.3 m
CCCCCATCGCGCGTCCCACCTCCCGCGCCAACTCCTCCCTCCCCCCATCATTCCAAACCACCACCCCCTTCCCACCCCCCCTCGCCTCACACCTCCTAGCCTTCTCCCTAACATCCCCCTGACTCCTAACCCGATTCTCCGCATCCTCAGCACTCAAATGCGGATCCCTCGCCCTCAACCGCGCCATCTGCACCGCCGGATCCCTTACCGCAACAACCATCACCGTCCCACAATACCGATCCAGCCGACTCTCAAACAACAACGGCACATCCAACACAACCGCCCTCTCCCCCCTCAAGAAGCTCCACACCACCGCCTTGAACATCTCCCGCCTCACGGCAGGGTGCACAATGCCGTTCAGCACGGCCCGGTCCTTGCGGTGCTGCTCATCGTCGCCAAACACGCGGCGGCCGAGCGCCGGGCGGTTGAGGGGCTTGCCGGGCTGGTCGGTGAGGAGGAGATCGGGCGTGGAAGAGGCGAAGTAGCGGACGATGGCTGCGTAGCCGGGCGTGCCGGGCTCGACGACCTTGCGGGCGAGCAGGTCGGCGTCGATGACGGGGAGGGAGTAGGGGGGCTGGGAGAGGAGGGAGGAGACGGTTGATTTGCCGGTGGCGATTGAGCCGGTTAGGCCGATGAGGAGCATCTTGGCTTCTTCTTCTGAGAAGGAGGATGGGTGGTGGGTGGTTGGTTGGGTGGGTGTTGAGGATGTGGGTGGGAAGGGTGTGGTGGGTGGTTGTATATGTGTGAGAGACAGGAGGCTGGCGTGGATGAGTTTGGCTCTCTCTCTCTCACTCTCCTGAACTTCAACCCGGCGGTGGTGAGGCCGTGCTCAAGTCAAAAGAGGAGTTGTCGTCGGCTGCGGGTTATAATCCGGGGAAGGTGGGGTGATGAAGATCGACTTACCGAGCTTCATTCCAGATTCGGCAGCCTGCCGGCCTTGGCATGCTCGTCATCCCAAGCCAATGGCAGCCAATGAGCTGACCAATAAAAGGCCAACAAGGGACGCACAGATCCTGCACGAACGCAGCTCCGCCGCGATCCGTTGCGGGAAGCTCTGCAGGGACCCATGCCAGCAGCCAAACAGGGCTCTGCTTGCATGTGATGACAGCTTTCAGCCGCAGTTATGCAGTGAGATGTGTTCAACGTCCATCGTTGGGACCGTGGTTGGTGCAGGCCAATACATACATTCACAAATGTTGCACACGATGCTGAAGAACCTGTGGATTGCTACACATTCCGAAAGAGCTAGAGAAGACCGAGAGAACCAGACCAAGATCCGAAATCCAGGCATTCCTCCAACCCTGCGAGTCTGCCGCATCCTTATCCCGTGACGCCAGATTGCTACCCCAGCCAGATCATCCATTATGTTTGCCGTCTGCCGTCTTCCATCACAGAACTCCAGCCGTGCGCAATGCGCTGTTGTTGGTGGCCAGATAGGGCGAGAAAGGCGGCAAGAGCCAGTCTTGGTCATGGGAGAGCAATCGAGAAGAGAACCGAGAAAATCGAGAAAACCGAATGAAAGAAAAATCGTTGATGAACTAAACACTTTGCGTTAGCATTCAAGCTCACACCATGCCAATGTCGAGGTTCTCACCGAGAAACCGAGCTGTGAGCTGCCACACTCCCCTCAATCCGAGACATCCGAAAGCCGAATGGCATAGAACACGCCGTCGTCGGTGCGGTACCAGCGCGCATGGAGGCGGTCGATCTGGCGACGAGTAAAGACGGCCCAGTGGTGGTTGAGCTCGCGGAACCAGTACATGCGGTACGGGTCGGGATCAGCGGGCTTGAAATCCTGCGGCTCATACGCTTTGTTATCCTGGGCGATCCGCATGTTCTGCGCAATGGTCTCGTTGGGGGTCAAGCCGACGCCCATGGCGGGCTCGACGTGGACCGGCGGCTGCGCAGGCAAGCCAGCAAAGAGCGGATGGTTACCTTGCATGTGCATAGCCTGGGCGTGGGCGGTGGCCGGGACCATGATCGAAGGGCCGCCCGGGACCGCCGTGTTCTGGATCATCATCATCGGCTGGCCGCCGGGCTGCTGGACCACGATGGGGTTGATCGGAGCCGTGACGGGAGCCACGCCGAGGGGCATCTGGGTCATCGAGACCATGGGAATCGTGGTTCCGCTGGCCTACAAACCAGTTAGCGAGTGTTCTCAATCCGGTTCCAGCCATCTGTCTTGTGTGTCTGAATGAAGCGCGACAAAAGACTAGTGAGACCACTCGGTTCACTGAACCAAACAATAAAGAGCCCGACTAAGGCACTGACCATCAAACCAGGCATCTGCATCTGCTGGCCGGGGAAAACCATTCCAGGTGCGCCGATAGTGTCATGACGAGGCACGTAGTGATGGGTCATCGGGCCCATCTCAGTGCCGGGAACCTGGGGTTGGAAGTGGACCCCGAAGGGGTTCAGAACGGGCGGGATGGCAGGCGGCGGCAGAGGCGGAGGAGGAGGACCCAGTTCGTCGGGAGGATTGACAGGAGCAGGAGGATCCTGGGCCGGGTAGGGCATGCCGTACGAAGTGCTGAATACAGTGCCAACTGGTGCGAAATTCGGTGGGACAGTCGGGATAGTAACCGACATGCCCATGCCCGAATAGTTGATATAGGGCCGCATGGCGGCAGACTGCTGCTGCGCCCATGACATCGGGTAAGAGACGAAACGGCTCGCAGCGATCGGCGGGCCGGAGGTGGCAGCCGGTGTGGAAGAGGTCGATGCCGAGGTGGTCGCCTGCTTCTCCTCAGGTTTCGGCTGCGACCGAGAGTTCGAAGCAGCCGAGACGTGAGAGGGCGCCGGGCTACCGCCGCCGCCACCGCTGCCTCGTCTCGACGCACTGCGCCCGGCGTTGCTGGGGCCAGGCGAGGCGGGTTCCGACCGGGGGCTGTATTCGTAGTCGCCGTCGATGATGGACACCGACTTCATCGGGGCTTTGCCCTTGGGGTCCCGCTTGCCGACCATGTCGAACTGAATGCAGAATTCCTTGCCTTTGGCGATGGTTCGACCGGACAACAAAGCCGGAGAAAATGAGAGTGTTTTGGTGTGTACCGGTCCCAGCGGCGAGAGAAAAATTTGGGAAAATAAAAATCGGTGTTGTGTGTGTGTGGGATGGTGGTCGAGAACCAGGAAGGAACGGAAAGAACTTTGTTTTGGCCGGTCGAACAAAATCCACCGTCCGAACGTTGGGCAAGAAAATGAGCGACAGGAAGAGGAGGGGTCCAGCCTTGCTAGAAAAGAGATGTGCTACCACAGCAACTTGGATGATTCTTGGGGAAGGGAGAGCAAGAGGGGAGGGAATGCAGCAGATTTCCAGATGACGGCCTGCACGGGCTCCCTGAGGGATTCTCACACCCACCAACATGACAACTTCATGAAAGTTCAAAGCCACTCACAGTATCTCTGAGGACCCAGGTCCGCCCGTTCCAGACGTACTGGAACTGGTAACCCGATTCACGGCTGCCACGCTCGTACTGGGCGTTCGAAAACGAGAAGCAGGGGAGACACATCTTGCGTTCTTTGAGTCGTGCCGTGCTGTGGCTTGTGTCGTGTTTTGGGTGGTGATGGATGTCGTCCAAGAAGCTCGACGGGTGACGTTTGATGAGGGCCACAGGCTCGGTTGGAGATGGAAATCACCTTGGAGGTCAAGTTGCTTGAGGAAAGGCGGACCGGCCCCAATGGATGTTTAGATCACATTCGAACCAACCCGGCCTTCTTCTACCGGCCAGTATAGAAGATATCCCCGCCTTTATTCACAGCAAATGGTGTCGGGCTGTTTCCCGGTCTGGTGAAGAAACGATTCGGGGGTATCTACCAGCTTCCAGCAGACCAAAATTCCTTTGCGGAATAATGCCCGTCCATCCAACTGCTTGAGCAAGTGTCATGCTTTGATGCCTTGCTTCTCAGATACACGGCCCGTGGATGTTGAGAAAGTCCCGATCATTCCACCGTCCGAGACGCCGTAAAGCTCAAACCAAAGCGCCAACGCCCCCCTCCCATGACTCCGTCCAAATGCCCATGCCCTGATATCTTCCCCTCCCAGAACTCCCGTATAACCATCCCTAAATTCCCGAAACACAACGAAAAAACACACCAGCCTCCAAATACCGGGAAGAAATCACGGGCTCATGGCCGGCTCCTCGCCCATGCCCAGCAGGACCGACCCCAACCGCCACGCGAAATCCAGGGAAGACACCTAGCCTTCGGCGACAGAGTACCCGGCCTCCTCTGATCGGATCTGTGCCTCCACAGCCGCTTCCATCTCGGCATCCTCGCAGTATCTCTCCTGGCGCGTCTGGAGGTTGTAGATCAGGTTGCAGGTCTTGTAATGCCGCAGAAGCCAGGGCTGTGATAATGTGCGGACTTGTTAGTACTGATATGGATTGTATCACGGGATAGTAGGAGTTGGCTTACGCGGATGATGATGGCGTATCTTGACTGCTCTCTGCTCAGTCGCTTCATCAGCTTGATATCGTTAGTCTTCCGTAGGGGTGTCCAGGTGCGGTCCTCAAAGGGGATCGCCACCTCGCTGCGGTTGCAGAGGTAGAAGGACCAGGTCGACTCGTTCTGGTCGGGTTGTTGGGACTTCAGCTCGTTGGCGAGATCCTGAGCTTCTTTCGCTGCGGCCTCGGGGTGGTGGATCAGCTCGAGATCGCGCAGATATTTGGCGAGGACCTTCTCAGGGGTGTACGACGGGCGCGAGAAGGCCTCCACGGTGTGAAGTATGGCGTCTGCGGTGCAGTCCCAGTTCAGAACTCGCCACTTCATTTTGACATTTCCGTACTCGGTCACGTCGGAGACGGCGAATCGGAACTGCGGGATGGCAGGGTCTTTGGGGAACACGTCGACGCCCTGGAATTCTTCAACCAGACGGTTTCTGGCGAGCATCCTGATCTGTTTGATGGTGTTAGTTAGCCGCCGTCTTCGATCATCGAGAAAACACACTCACCTTCCCATGGAAATCGACGCCCGAAGCATCACCGCCCTCCAGAAACTCCCACCAGCACCTCTCATCAACCTCCTTCTCCATCATCTTATCCATCCGCTCCACGCCCGCGTGATTCTCCCCGCACCAGCGCCCAAGCCTCTCCACGCGCGCCTCGAGCTCGGGACCGACCCCCTCGGTACTATCGTCGTACGGCACGTAGGCGTATCCGCCCTTGGGGTTTGGTATGAGGCAGCCGGGCCCCTGGTCCGGCATGGAGCCAAAGTCCCAGCACATGGCGAAGATCTGGGCCCCGAGCGCCTGATCGGTGATCTTTTCCTTCTTGGCCATCCAGCAGAGGAGTCTCTGCGAGACGAGCTCCTTTATGATTTTCTCGAGCATCGGTCGAAGGGAGTCGTCGTCTTCTTGGGCGGGATCTCCCGCGGCTTGGGCGGGGGCGTCCATGGTGTCGTGGTGATGTGGTGAAATTGCAAGAGTAGAAAGCAGAGGGAGCTGAGGAAAGAAGAGCGGGGGAGGATTGAGGATCAGGAAAATGTATGAGGTGGGTTGGAGATCGATTTGCTTAAATGTCTGGTGGAAGGGACCAAATGAGCGCTGGGCTGGAGCCCGGCGTACATCGGCGAGGAGAGATCAGAATATTTGAGCCTTTGGGTTGAACGCCCGGCCTATGAACCAGGAAGGAAGCAAGCTTGGGTCATGCTGGGGAACATGTTGCAGAAGCGCCCTAACATCGCCATGTTGACCTGTGCGAGAGCCTCTGAGCCGGATGTGACAGAAGAAGCGTCTCAGCACGACGGCGACAAGAGAACAGAACCGCACAATCCGTTGGGAGCAGGCCCCATAGCTCAAGCAACTGGACCAAGAGAAAACTTGTGAAGTATGTTTGTTGTTGTTTGGAATAGTATCCGACTGCCTTGAACAGGAACACCACGGTGACCACGGTGAGCATGGCAGACGCCCATCCATGAATGAACCTTGGCAATCCTGCCATCTGCGTGATTCAAAGCCCTACGCATGCTGCGCTCAACCCGGCGCTCTATGACCATAAGCCGCTATTATACAATTTCCATGGGAGGAGAGATACCCTGCGCTATGCACCCCGTCTCGCCACCCCTTGGCCCGAGCTTCGTACACGTCCATCCCCAATGGGACATAGACACAAAACAGCTTTGTGAGGGAGTGCTGGACCCCCTAGATTAAGGATTGGATGTGGCGCCAAATGGGTTCGCATATCATATCGAGATGTAAGACCATGGCAGATCCGAAGCAAATCCGAAGCAAATCCAACAATGACTGGAGGATTTGGTTAGAGGGTTGCGTGCTCAGCATGCTCCTCGGGCGCATCGAAGACTGTCCTTCGGACGACCTACATTGACGTGAGTTAGCCAGTGCGATATGGGAAGCAATAACCAGAATAAAACCTACAGCCCAGGCGCCAGCCACAGAAGCCACAATACCGCCCGAAATCAGCATTGGCCGCAGCCCCCTTGTGCTCTTGAACAGCATGCCACTAAGGGCACCGGCCGCAATCGTGTTGGCAGCATCGTTCTTCCCCCGCAGGTAGCCGATGTACGAGTTGATGCAGTTGTAGCAGACGGCGACCACACCAGCCGAGTTGCCCATAAAGGGGCCTCTCCGTGTGACCGAGTTGAGCACCGAGTTAAGCCGGAGCTTTGGCGGCTCGCCGGCCGACTTCCTCAGCCCCTCCTGCAGACCCCATGCGCCTCCTAGCGTGAGGCCTGCCAGGTATGTTGTACCGGTGCCGTAGCAGAGATCGTCTGTGAAGCCGCGTGATGGGAGGGCGGATTGTGAGCCGGGGAGGTCGGATAGTGCGGAGTCCTCGAGCGAGAGGTAATCGAGTGTGTCCTTGTTCAGCCCCGCCAGAGGATGTAATTGTGAGGGGTCGGCGAAGGAAGAGCTGCCGAGGAAGGCTTCTACGCCCTGGGCGGAGGTAGGGTCGAAGGGGGTCGGAGTGAAGGTGGTGGTGGGAGTCGTCGGGGCGGAGGGGGCAGCTGGCGCGGCGGTCGAGGTCGAGGTCGGGGTTTGTGACGAGGACTTGCGTCCAGTCAGCGCATCCCAGATGGACATTTTGGAGGGAGCCGAGTGGCGTGTGGATTGAGGTTGCGCAGCAAGATTCGGAGGTAGTGGGCGGGTGCCGTGTGATGGAGCCTGCTTCGGCTTCTTTACAGGTGTCGTTTGGTGGTAGGAGTGATGTCGTCGTCGGAGGGCTGGGTTGGGTCACGCTTGTTGGTTGGGGTCTGCCATCGAGAAGAGCGACAAAAAAATTTATGGCACCCGCACGGGCCAACCCGGGAGGGGCGTGACCACCCGTTGCTGCCCCCCTCCGGGGGCCATATCGACCTGGATTAACTGCGCCGTGCTCTGCGTGGCTTTTTCAAAGACAAGTGCTGCCGGAGACGGCGCGATTTGTGAAAGAGCCGTCTGAGCAGAGGCACGGGACGCTTTGAGAAGAGGTTCATACGCAGCACCCCGCGACCGAGTATTTGTCGGCCGGGCGACCGGGGCGGGGCGGGGCCGATGTTGCTGCCTGTCCACTCACCTGCGATGATAGACTTTGGTGAATTCCAATGACGAGGGCATAGCTCCAATGCCTACCCCCAATCAGGATGGTGCTGGCAATAAGAACAAAGATTTGGGGGATCCAGAGAGAGTCGAACCAAACAGCTTGCGTGAAGAAGATAGGTAGTTTCTCGGTCCTCCCTCGTAAGGCCAGTAATGTGGGCAGCCTCACTGCCGTCGGTGGACCTAAACCTCCCGACCACGGCAAGAAAGCCGCCACTGCAATCGCATCGGTACCTCTGAAAACTAAACCCTACGAAGCTGATCAGAGCCAGCACAAGAGAAAAGGCAACTGCGGCAATAACGGGCGTAGACGGCTCATCGGCAAGTCCCTGCATAGGGGGGGCAATGTCGCATCTGATGAACGGGTAGCGGTGTGCAGGTGATGCAAACGAGGCAAGCGAAGGCAACAGGGTAAGGCTCTGCCAGGGAACGAAAAAAAAGGCAACGAACGAGGCAACCAAGGTAGCTGTAGAGAGGTGTAGTTTCCATCCAGGGCATCTGCAGAGGCCTTGCGGAAGTGCAGCCTGCGCCCCGTGTGCAAGGCTCAGCACACATAAATACATCTGATCGGATCATAAGCTGCTAGGCGACGTAGTGAACTGCAGTGTCAGGAGGCGTCCTAAGCAGCGCGGGATAATCCGCAGCTGAACCGGCCCAAAGACGAAGGAGGCACGGGAGGGTGGCACAATCTCGGCAGGGAGGATACTGTGGTATAGTAGTGTTTACTCGAAGCAGGGGAGCTGCCATTAGCTCAGCTCTATGGCGAGCATACTAGCGAGCATATTCTGTACCGTGGGGGAGAGACATAAATACACAGCGCTCATTTCGTGGCGAAGACACCCTAGGTGCATGGCGTCCGGGATGCGCCGAGCGCCCAGAAGTAGAAATGAGGATGACAGACAATGTGACACCCAGTCACCAGAGTTGAATGTGCCAAGGCCGTCAAACCGTGATCCCTGCTGCCAAACTTTCAAAGTTTGGCAGCAGGGATCATAAATGAGCGCTAACCTAAATCGAAGCAGGCCGGTGCCTCGTTCCCGTCGCGCCCTTTGCCCTTTGGTGCTCCTGTGAGCGATTTCGCAGGGCATGCACAGACCAGTTCCCATTCCAGTGCCGAGGAGTTCTTCTTCCTGTCATTCCCAGTTCTGCTCTGGACGGATGGTCCACTGTGTGTAGGACATATTCTAGATAAAAGCAAATAAGTAAATAAACTAGATGGCTAGTTCAAGGTCATCCAAGTCTTCCGTATCTCAACTTTTCTTGGTGTTGTGGTACAAGCAGCCGAGAATGCCAGTCGGGGTTCCACTTAAAAATCAATCTAACCCAGTCTGGTTCCAGGTGAGCGAAGGTGAAGGGTCCAATGTTTTCAGAATTCAAGGTGAAGTGGGCGGTACGGTAACGTACCATGGCCCAAAATTTCTCTTGTTCTTACGGTCAACCACAGTCGGCCAAACACTCGTTCTACACAGTAGGCAGAGATGACGGGGATTTTCTGGTGGTAACTGTGATCTGATATTACATGCTTTGTGCAGTTCGTTTCTCTCCTTCTGCTCCCAGGCTCCCAAACAAACCCTGTTCGGATTTGAGTTGGTTCGTTTGACCCCTCCAACCCCTCCGACCCCCACCAAACGACCCGGACACCAAGATGGCAGAGCAAAATCAGAGCCGGACAGATCTCGTTCTCCCTGAGCTTGAGTCCGGAGTCTATGAGAATGCCAACACCATTGCCAAATGGCTGTTGAGCCAACCGGAGGAGACCCAGCCACAGTGAGTTTCCCACATCTGAGTTGGAGGTCTCCAGTGCTAAGAGACGCCCAACAGACTTGCCCAAGCCCTTTACAAAAGGTTATTCCAGGATGCTTCCCAGTCGCGGCAGTATCATGGCAATGGCCATGCTTGCGTCAAGCTCTGCAGCTTTGTCCAGCAGTGTGCCAAGTCGGGCAATGCGGCGCTGAAGGAATGGGCCTACGCTGAGAGTCTGTCTATTGAGCTCTTCCACTTCTACTTGGAATGGTATGAGCATGATCCTCACCGCGCCTTGAGGTTGGTGTTGGACGTCCTTGTGGCCGCCTCGGCATCTAACCCTCGCCCGGAAACTGGAAAGGCAATCAAGGACCACATCCTGGAGACCCTGATCTCGATCGTTACTCGAAAATCCGCCCAGCAATTGACAAAGTCAGGCTTGCAGTGCCTGGATCACTTTCTGAGCAAGCGGGTGGTCAATCTCACGGATATTGCGCTGAAGTTCAGGGAGCTCGAGCCGTCTGTGGTCGATTTGCCCACCCTCTCGCTATGGAGGTCCTTCGCTTTCCATCTCTTCTCCTGGATGGACCTGACGTACGTCTGCCCTCTGGCTGGGAAATGCCTCGTTCACGTATTCCGAGGGCTGTACACAGCAATACCGGACGCTACAGCCTCGGGCTCTCCGAGCTTCACTCTCGAGGTTTGGCGACAATGGCTTCAGGACGCCTTGACCAAGAGCCCAGAGATCCTTGAAGATATCAAGAACTATGTGCTTGCCCCTATCTTCAAGACAGACCGCGATGCGTCATTGAAGCTGCTGGAAATGTTCAACCAGAGTCAGCCCTTGGCCGCCGTCGACCGTGACATAACCGATCAAGGGGTCTTGCTCCAGTTGGCTACTCTCGAACTCGGGAAGAAGCACGGCTTGGTCGAAGAACCCAGTATGTCAACTGAAGTGGCAAACAGAGTGCAGCGCTGACAGTGCACCAACAGACAGTGGCGACGACGTGTCTCACCAGCCAGCCGCAAAGACTGTTCTCCTCCAAGGCGCTCTTTTAGACGGGCTGCTTGCACACCCTTCGGTGTCTGTCAGGTCCAGCGCCTTCTCTCTGCTCGTGTCGTCCCAAGCAACTACCAAGCCATTTTCCGAGACTGCATTCAGCCTTTTGAAGAAACACTTGGCTGCGTTCCATGCAGATTACGATGCCAAAGTCCGGAATGAGGTTCTCGGCCACACCAAAAGCCTCATCAAGAGGGCGAAGAACATCATCACCGTCGCCCAAAGGAGCCTATCCACTCACCAGCTCGTTGCTGATGGGACTCGCCCGCCTGCAAAGAAGAAGTTTGGGCCCGAGATTGTGCTAAAGGATGCCTCGGAGGCGAGGCAGGTCCTTGACCGCCACGAAGCATTTTTGGGTTGGTACATGGACTTCTTGAAGAACGAACTGCTTCCTACAGCCTCGTATCAGCGGCACATAACCGCAATCAGAGCAGCGCTTCTTCTGCTTCGAGTCGGGAAACATGCTGGGGCCACTGACGATATCATCGACGGGGACATCGCTCAGTTGATATCCTCCGATTCCACCTGGATTCGCCTTCTTCTCGACCTTTTGCTGGACCCATTTGACGACGTCAGGGACAGCTCGGCCACCCTCTTGAGCTTGCTTCCGGCAACGTCGGCTGCTGATGCGGGAACCTCGCCGGACCTTCTCAAAGTTCTCAAGGAGTTCTGCACCAGAGCCAGCACGCTAGCTGATAGAACCGGACGCGCAGACCATGGCGATGGAGCTGCCCGCTCTCAGGCCCTCTTTTGTACATGGCTGGGCAACCAAGACTTGCAGATCGCCCTCCTCTCAGAAATCCTCGAGCGGGTCGAGTCCAAAATCACGAAAGCGGAGGAGGATCTTGGCCACGCGGCCATTGAGAACCCAGTGCATGCTGACTTTGCAGCAATTAGGTACGTCCAAACTGCAAAACCTTGACCTGGCACCCATAACAAACACTGACATAGTCCAGCTATGTCTGGCAAGTTCTCGCCAAGCAAACCTACCCTGACAACCAGCTGGACCTCCTTCACCATCTGCAGCGACGCATCTTTTTCTGCGCGCGGCAAATATGGCTCACAGTCCAGCATGTTCTCTGCGATGACTCCCCAGAAGGCCATTTGCCAGAAGAAATGGAGGATGTCGAGGGTCTAGACACCAAGGACTTGCTCAGCTACAGCTTCCGGGCGGTGCACGAATCGAGGTATGGCAGCTCAGTTCACTCCTAGGCACGAGAGCAGATACTAACCCGTCCTAAGTAACCTCTTGCGCCTCATGGTGGGAACTCTCAGGTTGAAGAACGTCTCCGGGGTGCCCTATCCGCCATTGGACGTGTTCAGGGAAGCGGGCTACCTGACCTTCGAGCAGCTCGCCACCTTGCGTCACCGCGGTGCTTTCTCGACA
>OUNM010850612.1_pt1 | contig 11703 bp, 6 predicted proteins | sample 1769961 | NCBI WGS metagenome assembly OUNM01 (sample SAMEA3914820, study PRJEB12502) | metagenome | biome: forest; material: soil | place: USA | collected 2012-03-12 | depth 0.3 m
CTCAACCGCCGACGGCGAGGCGTCTCCTGAGCTTCCGCCTCTGCGAGCGCCTAGGCTGCCCGAACGAGTTCTCGGGCTGCTGAGGACCCCTCCGGATAACTCTGCAGACCCCGAGGAGCCCAGCTCTGGACGCTCCCGCGCGAACCCCTGGGGCTCGCCGTACCCAGCCGACCTTCGTTCTCGGAGCTCGAGCGGCCACAGCTTAAGCAGCGACGCCTCGGAGGATTCGCCGATCCACCGTCTGGAGCTCCAAACCCCCTTTCTTCGGCCCGCACCACCCACCCTTGACTCCCAACCAGAAGTACGGCTACCTGAGATCAGCGCCGCAGCGGCTGTTCTCGCAAATCGGGCAAGGCGTTTTGGGCACGGCATAACCGAAGGTTGGATTCGCCAGCATACCGCCGGTGGCGCCGACGAGCAGGAGAAGCGGCATTGGTTCAGCGACGGAGACAGCGAGAACTCTTCACTGAGCGACTCGGTTTCCGGCGAGGAAGCGGCTGCGTGGCTGGGTGACGACAAGGTTCGGACGCCGAAGCCGGGCCGAAAAAACAACACCGGCCGGAGCAGACAGACTTCCCGTGGCGGCCTAGGAAGGCAGTCGAGCAGCGAGACACTCCGGCAATCCCATACTGCGGTTGCGAAAATGGCATCCTCAGACGAGAGGGCTACGCCCGACAACGCGGGCGATTTGACGCCAGTTGCGAACCACATCGAGCGGCCTCTGACGCCCACTATCGGTCGCGATGCAGGCCTAAATACTTTGCTGACACCATCAAGAGCGGCCGTCAAGAGGGCAACGACGTCAATGACGCCGCGCCTCAAGAAGAAGGTGCCTTGGAAGGGCAAGAGTGTCATGGTGCTTCTCCCCAGGGACGAAGAACGTGGCCAGCCGGGCAAAACCCCTATCCCCCTCACAGAGTCTAACGTCTCCGGCATGCTTCGGAGCTGGCAGCAGTTGGGCTACAACGTTGACGGGTTTGATTTGTACGAGCCAGTTGCCCGTGTTGAACCTGGGGAACAGTCGCAGAGCAGGGCTGCCTGGCCAGACCCTGACGAACTGGTGAGGGAGCGGGCCGAGCGTGGTTGGAGGGTGCTTCTTCCGGATCTGAATGGTATGTCCTTCGCTTGGAGCGATTTCGAGTTCCGCTTCTAACAGCATGCTGCAGCGTGGAAGAGATATGTCGACGAGCTGAATGAGGCCAAGCTCCGCGCACTCGGCGTTTCGTTTGGCGACGACGAGCCTCCTCTGCCATCGATTTCCCCGGTGTCTACGATCAGCCGGCAGCCATCGATTGCGCAGTACCCACCGCTCCCGTTCTCTCCGCCATTGCCAACTTCTTCCGCATCCAGCAACCAAGCGATGCCCGGGTTCCCGTTCCCGGGCCAGTTTGTGCCCTCCGGGGTCCAAAGTCCCGGTATCCCGGCTGGCGCCTCGCCGGGACCGTTTGGTCACCACAAGTTCAACCCCCGCGCCTCCATCTCGATCCCATCGCCACACGGGTGGTCTCCACAGCTCATGCTGCATCAAGGGCATCGTGTCGGCTCACCTTCGCTTGCTAACTTCAGCGCGATGATGTCGCCGAGTTCGCCCTTCTCTCATGACGGTATGCCGGGGCCTGTAGGACACCAGCGTCACCAATCGCTTCAGTTTCCCACCCTGCCTCACCAGTTCCAGCCACCGGCCAGGGCCTCGCCTCGCTTGCAAGATCTTCGCGAAGACGACGAACAAGCCGCAGTTGAAGTCCCACCGAAGAGCCCCGAGCGCGGTTTTGTCCGTCACAACGCCAGCGACAGTCTGCAAAAGGAGATTGACGAAGCCGAGTACCACCTGGAAGAGCAGATGCGCTCGCAGCTTGACAATGACGAGGATTACAGCCCTCACAATGACAACGACAAGCCAGAGACCGGCGCAGCGGTCTCTGCCCTCGATCAACCGGGCGAGTCATTGGTCCAGTTTGCGGGCCAGCCCCATCGGTTCGCCGGTGACGCCGATGGCCTGGTTCTGCACCACCCCCGGCCCCATAGCCGTGGACATTCGCTGTCGCAAAAGTATTTCACCGAAGATGATGCTTCCACTCAGGGAGCATTCAGGCCCACGCTGCAGCAGATTCACGCCCAGCCGACCGAGGACGATGAGATCGAGACGAACCCGAGCAATCTGGGCACGCCCGTTCAGACGATGGAGTTTTCTCAGCTCATGCATCACCGCAGCTTCTCCACTGCCAGCAACCCTTGGGTCGACAACGACTCAGGCAAGTCTACTGATGGCGCTCATCAAACGCGCCCCAGCCAGAGCAGCGTCTCTTCGTTCTCGAAACTGAACGTTGCGGCCCCCGAGTTCAAGTTCAACCCCACAAGCAACTTCCAGCCGGGCGCGTTCACCTTCCCGAGCAATGCTACGTTCCAGCCCATGGCGTTCAGCATGAGTCAGTCCAGCGTGCCGTCAACGACCTCTTCCAAGATCAATGTCAACGCTCCCATCTTCTCCCCGCGCCAAAGCGAGTTCAGCTTTTCCGCCTCGGGTCCCAAGTTCCGCCCAGATGCTCCTGCTTTCACACCGAATTCACTGCCGACTTCCGTGGCGAGTCCTGTTTTGTCTGGCGCCGAGAACGGGAGCAAGCGAGCCAGCTCCATTTTCGGCAACATCGACTTCAGCGGCGCGGACCTCGTCAAATCTACCAAGAAATCCAAGGCGGTTCCGATTATTCCGCCAAGCAGGCACGACTCCCCTGCGCTTGACGGTGAGTCTCGTCGTCCTGTTGTTGATGAAGGCCGGGGCAAGAGAGCTCGGGCGAATGCGGACGATGATGACGCCGTTCCACTGTTTGCTGAGCCCAGCAAAGAGGATACTCCGGTGCCTGAGCCTCACTTCGAGGCATCGGTCCACGAAGACTCTGTTCTCGCGGAGGAGAAGTCGTTTGACGAGTCCAATTTGGGATTCGCGGACATGACCATGTCATCCACCATGGCCTCGGAAACGACAGACACCAAGGCCACTGTCAGCCCGTTGGAGCCCTCTCCGGACCATGCCAAGCTGAACTGGGCGCCGTTTGATTTCAAGAAGAAGTCGGAGCTCAAGCCTGACGCGAAGCCGTTTGACGTCGAGGCGTTCAAGCCAGCTCACAAGAAGTCCCTGTCCGCAACTGCTCAGGCTTTCGTTCCTGGTGTAGCAACGTGGGCGCGTGGTCACGAAGCTGGCGCTGATGCTTCCGCCGACGAGCGTGGTGGTCAGCCGTCCAGCCCGGCACTTGTCCTGGATACAACAGTGCCTGCCGAGGGCGACGTGGTGTTGGCTGACCAAGACGAACTCCTTCCGGAGAACGAAGTGGTAGACTCCATCGAACAGCCCATGGAGGAGCAAGTCTTGTCGTCTCCTACGATCGCACCCACACCTACCCCTCAGCCACCGATTGCTCTCAAAGGGCTTGCCGCCTCCCGGTATGCCAGAGACGCCTCGCCGCCGCCGCCGCCCAAACGAACTGGGCTTGCAGCCTCGCGATTCGCTGCTCCCCCGTCGCCCATCAAGGTGGAAGAGCCTGCGAGTGCGGACCAAACCATCTCCGACCTTGCGGCCGAGGACCTGTCTACCATTGTGGACGGCGAAGAACATCTGCAAGATGATTTGCCGGGCGAGCCAACCATGGCTGATATCGATGAAGTCATGCGCCAGTTGAACGAGAACCCGGATATGGGTGTGAACAGGACCTACAACGAGGAGCTGCAGTGGCACGAGCCCAGCCCAACTCGCCGGTCGCCTCTCATTGCTGCGCTGGATTCCTCACCTCCGCACCTCCCTCCGCCGAGCTACGAACGTAGTGACGCTCCAAGCCCCAGCCAAGTTGGTTACCATCGCCCAGCGTCAATGGATCTGGACGACCCCTTTCTCGACCCGCCTCGCAGCAGCCAATCTGCCGAGGGCGCTATTCACCGTCTCAATGGCGGCGACAGCCTTCCTGCGAGCGACTGGGAAGGAGTCTTCAGCGAGGATGAGCAAACCAAACTCGAGTCGCGTGTCGCCTTCTTCGACGGCCGCGTCAACCAACTTGTTGGGAATCTGCTTGCTGCCCGTCTCGACCCTCTTGAGCGGACTCTGGACAGCATCAATCACACCATGGCAGGGATCTCGAGGCGGGCGCCATCCAGCCGACGGGAACTTGGGAGTGTATCTGCGGAGGCTCGCGAGAGCGACGCTGACGATGAGGACGATGAGATTCCTGCCCCCATGCGCTCCATGAGCCCTCGCCGGGACCGCAGAATGGATCAGATTCGTGCCGCGGTTCTGGATGCCCTCGCCACGCAGCATCGCACCCAACCAAAGGAGTCGTCTCCGGCTCCTGCTCTGCTCGCTGACAACTCGGTTATCCTTGAGGCACTAGAGGAGATGAAGAAGCAAGTTGGCCTGTCTCTCCAGCCGGCATTCCGTCCCGAGGATTTCAAGAGCATCGTCGAGGATGTTGTGGAGCGCCGAATCCCCCCTCCGCAGCCGGCTGAGGACAAGGAGGGACAGTTGAACGAACTCCAGGCCCGCATTGCGGAGCTTGAACAACGACTCCGTGCTGAAGAGGCAAACACGGCGGCTGAGGTCTCAGCCAGACGTGCTGCCGAAAATCGTGCGGCGGAAATTGACCGCGATCTCCAGTCTGCTGCGACCAGAATCGAGGTCGAGATGATGAACAAGAGCGCCCTGAACCAGCGCATCGCCGACCTTGAGGAGCGGGGGCAGCATGCCGAGCGTCAAGTCGAGGAGGAGACCAAGGCAAGGAGGGCCGCTGAGGACCGGCATTCTGAGATTGATCGCCTGCTTCGGATTTCGTCTGAGGAGGAGACACGGCTTAGAGGGCTTGTCGACGAAAAGGACCAGAAAGTCAGGTCGATCGAGTCTGCCCACAGCAAGAGTGCCATGCGTCTCACCCTCCTCGAAGCTAGCCAGTCCAATGCCCATCAGTCTCAGAGCGAAACCCAGAACCGCATCAACGCGCTCGAGGCTGACGCACGGGAGGCGCGCAAGGAGACCCAGCACTGGCGGTCCGAGACTGATCGCATCGTCGCCATCATCCAGCGGCGCGACAAAGACCTTGCGCATGCGGTCGACGAAAACAAGGCCCTGCACAAGCTCATCGACACCCTTGGCACCCAGCTGCAGGAGAACGAGCGTGTCCGCGACACCTGGCGCTCCAAGTTCATCTCAATGCAAGACGAGATGGCTCAGGCGGCACGGGACATTACGGAAGAGAACGCTCGCCGCACCAAGAAGGAGCACGCGCTGGTTGCTCGTCAAGAAGTCCTGGAGGCCAGGCTGCAAGCCGAGGCAAGGACTCGCGAGCGTATCGAAACCGAGCTCGAGAGGCTGGAGATGGGCGAGCGGCAGGGTATGAGGGCGGTCTCCGAGTGTAAGAGACTCGAGGGCCTCCTCGCTGAGATGCGCACCGAAAATCACAAGCTGCATCAGAGCGCTCTCCGTTACCAAGCCGAGTTCCAGGAAGCCAGAGAATCCGGCGCCCGTGAGGTCCAGCGCACGCACGATGCTCTGCAAGCAGAAGTGGAGAACGCGAACCACCAAGTCAATGTTGCTCGTGAGGAGCTCGAGGACCAGGTGTCGAGACTGAGAGCCCAGCTCGACCAAGTCAAGTTGGACTCTGATACGGCCAAGGCTCGCCACGACATGCTGCTCGAAGAGGCGCAGAACTCGAAGCAGGCCAGCATTGAGGAGCTTGTACAGAAGCACCAAAATGAGGTCGAGGACCAACAGGCACGCTACGAACGACAGCTCAACAACACGACGGAAGACGCCCAGCGCGCTGAGCAGAACCTCCTGGAGCGCTTGAGCATTTCTACGTCCAAGTCGGAGTATCTGCAAGACAAGGTGGCGCACCTGGAGGAGAAACTCGAGATCGCCAAGGAGGCTGCGCGGGCTGCCGCCCAGGCCGCGAAGTCGGTTGGCAGCTTCGAGGCCGCCGTCGCTCAGCCCAAGCCTGCGCCCGCTGCTGCTGCTGCGCGCCAACTGGAGCTGCCCGAGAAAATCTCACCGCAGGCCCTGCGTGAGTCCATCATGGTGCTGCAGGAGCAGCTCCAAGAGCGCGAGCACAGGATCGAGGAGCTGGAAGTCAAGCTCTCCGAGGTCGATCCGGATGCCGAGATCAAGATTTCGAAGCGCGATGACGAGATTACCTGGCTGCGCGAGCTTCTTGCCGTCAGGCACTCGGATCTCCAAGACATTATTGGCGCTCTGAGCCGGGCAGACTACGACAAGAACGCCGTCAAGGACGCAGCCATCCGCCTCAAGGCAAACCTCCAGATGGAGGAACAGGAGCGCGAGAGGGCCATGAACGGCGGCTCGGCCATCAACCTGCCCAACATCGCGGCCACCATCCGCGACGCCGCCCTGACCCCCCGCGTCGCTCAAGCGGTCGGCCCTCTGGCCGCCGCATGGGGCAACTGGAGAAAGGCGCGCGACCTCGGCAGCGTCTTGTCGTCCCCCGCTCCCGCCAACGCACGCAACTCGACGCCTTCGCGGGCCGGGCCGTCAACCACCGCCGCAGCAGCAGCCGCTTCTGCTAACAACAGCCTCCTCGGCGGGCTCCTGACCCCGCCGGCCTCGCACATGCGCCAGACCCCTCCCTCCCAAGCCGCCGCCAAGCAGCAGCAGCAACCCACAGCGTTTGCCAGCACCGGCCGCCGGTTCACGGCGCAAGACCTTGCCAACCGGCCCCGTCCGCCGTCGACGTCGTCCTCCCTCTCGGAATCCACCCAGAGGGGCAAAGCCCTGGCGGGACCGGAGACCCCGCGGCGGCGCCCGCTTGCTGCGGTGCCGGCCACGCCGCCGATGATGCGCTCGAGCGCGTATGATGATGATGCCCAGGCGGAGGACTTTGATGACGCGGGGTTTTTTGAGGACTAGGATTGAGGGTTGAGTGAGTTGTGGGGCTTGGGGTTGAGGAGGAGGAGGAGGAGGATACCACTATCACTACTTACCGAATACCTGTCTCTTTTGTTTTTCCTTTGTCAATTTTTTTCTTTTTGTTAACTTTCACCTGGCTATCAGTCAGTTAGCCAGTCAGTTCAACTCTGGGCAGAATACGGGGAAGGGGCATACACATGCTTTGGTGACGGTGGAAAGTTGTTGAGACGTTTGGTGGGTTTTTGTTACTTCTTTTCTCGCCGAGAACACTTTTTGACCTTTTTTTTTTTTTTGACTTGTTTTGTTTGTTGTTATTTGCCTTGCTTTTTGCAATCAGCAACTGTCTGCAATGGACACACACTCACTGAGAGAGAGAGAGTTCACTAGAATGATACCCCCCTTTTTTCCCTAGTTTGATATTACCTTTTTAGTTTGTCTTGTTCCGGACTGCTTGTCGCGGCGGTTCTGTCCGTGAAGCTTGGAAGGCGAAATTGTTGTTGCTTTGGTCTTTGGAATGCTTAAGGATGCCGTTGCTCTGTTGTGTGGCGCCAGTCCAGGGACTTACTGCTCCGTTTCGAGGTGTAGTTTTCATCTTGTTTGGCGGGTTTGTGTTCCTTTGTTGACGACGATGGACCGATGGCTGCTTGAGAACGGAGAGGCTCCAGCGGTGGGCATGTGATGATGTTGGGTTGTAGTGTCAATGTTAATATTAGTAGAGCTCTGCAAACACGGTTTCTATTGTGCCTGAGCTGCTGGATCGACTTTGTGTATGCCAGGGCAGATGTCCAGGCTGGCTTGAAGCCTGTGATTGGAAGGGGCTTGTCCCGCGCTGTTGCGTATTGTTGCCGTTTCCCAGGCAAAAGTTGGGCTTTTGTCTCGTGGGTGGTAGTGGGAGGTAGGTTTTGCGCTAGATGATTATTGGCGAAGTCTTTCTTGTTTCGCCTGAGGCGGCAACAGGGTGCTGCTATGTCGGTGCCAGTGATGGAGATCAGTCTGCGATTTATTTACCCTCTGCCGACCTTGGTTCGCGAGTCTACACATTCGAACTCGACTCCCATCGTGATGGCAAATATATGCTTGGGTTTGGTTGACAGATGGATGGGGTTTCAATGTCATCTTCTGCCCCTGAAAGGGTTGTTTACATCATCAACCACATCAGGGGTCGAGGTGACACAATGTTGGAGAGTCGAATTGAACCATGAGAGGGGGAGCTTCGAGCCCTCGGCCGTCTGCGCGGTTTGCTGACACACTCGCATGTTCTCTCAGGACAGCGTCCTAGGTAGCTATCCGGTTGTATTGGCGGAGGGGGAGGGGTTCGGGCTCAGACTACGGATGGAGGAGGCCATGTCTCTCTTCGGGTTTGCACAGGCGGCCGATCACAATGTGATTGTTGTCGGAGGGCAGAACAGCACACCACGTTCCACGCTCCACTTCCAGCGCTCGATCTTTTATTTCTTTTTTTCTTTTGAGACAAAAGGAAAAGCAACAATTGCCGTCGGCCAGCTGCGGAATGGGTTCCGGAAGAGATCAGGACCGAGCTCAGCCGCGACGAAGTCGGCTCAATTGGGCTGGGAACACAGCATATTCTGCACGGAGTACAGAATACAATGCTCACTATGCATGTCTTAGGGCGCAGGCAGCCGAAGGCAAATGGAAACAACGTTATCGCGTCTCGGGTTGTGCGACGTGACGGCAGCCGAGCGCGCATGCCGCTGGCCGCCCAGGCCGTGTGCTCGTTGCCATTGTCGGGCTTTTCTGAGGCTTGTTTTTTTGTTTGACTTTGTTTCTTTTCTCGTCGGGCCCCGGGCTTGAGTCTGACTGGCTGTGTTGCGTGTGTGTGTTTGCTGTCTAAGTGGCGGACCCGCCGAGGGCCGGCCATGGATGATGAATGATCGATGCCATGCCGCCACGGAAAATCCAAGAGAGGCCAGACCAGGCCCATCGCCCGGCCCCGTCGTGCCCCAGATGTCAGATCGGAGCGTGGAATTCGATGCAGGTCCCGGAAAAAATAAGGTGAGTTTTTGGCTGCAGCCTAGAGTGCCATCTGTGGAGAGCTGTCCGGTTTTGGCAGGTGACAAGCAAAAGGTGGGCAGTGGCTTTTTGTGCCTTGCCGAGTCGCCGGGAATGGCTTCAATCCCGCCCGTCTGGTAGCGACGCCATAACCGCCCACGAAGGCGGACGCCTTGCCTTGCGCCCTGCGCCTTGCGTCCCGGGACACGTGTCGGGGCCCCTTTTCTGCCGGCCTCTCTTTGGCAACCAACGCGCTGGCTCGGCTGGCTGCGTGACGCTGCTGGTTGTTTTCACCGTTTCCTCAGTCAGCCTTTGGGTCGAACGCACACCGCCACGAATAACGTTATTGACCAGCCAGATCAATCAATGCCCCTCGTCCTGATCTTGCCTGGCCTGTGTGGCATCATTCATCCCGACGTCCCCTTCGCGCGCCCGAGAACAAAATAGGGGACCAGACCACACCACGACGCCACGGAACTTGCCAGAGTCCGGTCCAGTCCGTCCGCGCCCCAGGTTCCTGGTCCATGGCACGGTGGCACGCCGCGCACTCGATGGCGCCCATGCCACGGCACGCCGCACCCATGGCAGACGGCCCCTGGCGGCCGCAGAGCTGAGGCACAGGAGAGCCCAATTCCCGAACACCTGCAGGAGAATATTGGAGTATTCGACCATTTTCGGGTGGGAAATTTCGGCATTTTCCAACCTATCGCGGATTTGCGCGCAAAATAACCATGGAACCATGGAACCATGGGCCTTTGGGTCGTTGAAACGCCCCCCCAATTCTTATTTCTTGCTCATTTGAGCCCGGTGAAGATCCCTTCCCGTCCTGCGACGCTGCAACACGGTCCCGTAGGTTAATTCCGATACTGTGTGGACCCAAGCCCTCCGAGTCCGTGCCCGCGCCAGTCCGCGCCAGTCCCGCGCCAGTCCCGCGTCCCCACCGGGCCACGGCGGCATGTGGTGGCTGCTTCCAGGCGTCGAGGCTTGGAGGCTTCCAGGCTTTCCAGGCTCGCGGCGCTCGCAAGGTTGGCTGCCTGCAACCCTCCTGGTCCCTCCAACACTCCGCCCACAAGCAGCACCCCCCGCCACGCCGTTTTGGGAGGCCTGCTCAACACCTCAACAACATGTTGCTGTGTACCTGCAAGCCATCTCCGCCGACGCTTCGGGACATGCCTAATCGAAATGACGACTGCACCGTTTCTCGCCGACCTGTCTTTTTGCCGTCCGTCGATTTGATGGGAAATTCTATTTTTGACAAGCAGCGAACAGGTTGGCCCCCCGTGCGCTTCCCTCGGTGCTCCGGGACGAACAAGGCCCCAAATCCTGCCGCCGACGATCAGGGGGTTCAGAGGAACGGCTTCGCATCCAACCGTGGAGCGTGGGAAAACAGAAAACGCCACCATCCAAGATCTGGCAACGGATCTTAGCGCCAATGGTTACCGTTAACCTTGTTTGACGCCACGCAGCACCAAGTCCAAGGGTCCCAGGCCCACGACGAGAGAGGCGTTGCCGAGACACAAGCCACGGGTCCCTCCGCCGCCGACTGCTGGACCCTGAGAATACGGAAAGGGAAATGCACGCAAACAAGTCTTCTCACCAGTGCTTCAACTACTGTACACAGTAGTATGTACAGGTCGGGTCGGGCAACACGAGCAGCCCAGAGACGAAACAACCTCCATCCATAATCCATGTGGTGTGACAAGCCCAGCCGCTGGGAGGTGGAGGTGGGACGGGTCGATCACACGAACAAAGTCGAAGTCAGATCCGGCTCATCAGTCACCTCTGCACGGTTCCAGCACTTGCTCACCACGGAGTCTGGGCTGTGGACACGGTCAAATGCTCCTCCAAGCCTTGGTCGCTTGTTTCCCCCCCTTCGGCTCGTCAAAAATTCCCGAATGTAGCAAGGACTCGCCCCTTGCCGCAATGGATGGCATGCAAGAACGGCAAGCTACCGGCCTGTCCCCCCAGACAGTCCCTTCGTCAGCCAGACGGCGTGGGAAACAAAAACTGAGCAGCGTGATCTGCAGCACACAAAATGGCTGCGCAAAGTGCAAAACATTGACTATCTGCTCTTCCAAGCGCAGAGCCCGATCACCGCCCATCGCCGCCGCCGGCACGTGTGGGCGCGGACCACCCCAAACAGGAGTCGAATGCATCAGTGCGAGGGGTTTTCCACCCAGGATGCTGCTTCCTGACCCATCGCTTGTCCCCTAAAGTTTGCTTGGCAATGTTCGGGAAGAGAAAACGCCCCCCGACACAGTGCAGCCCGGACTGCTGGCAAGCAAGAGGGAACTAGTGGCGCCCGGCCGTGGACTGGGGGCACGCACCAAACGGGCGGGACCCTTGTCCGTCACCTCCCTCACGACCCCTGCAATCAAATCCCGGCCTTCAGCTGGATGCGCTATGTATTCTGTACATGCAGCACGGGGGGAGGGGGGATGTCAATGGCTTGCGAGTCTGCCGGACGGAAAACACAGAGACACGGCCCCCAAAATCGACACCGACACCGTCTCTTGGAGAGGGAAGGAGAGAGGTGGTGGTGGTGGTGGTGGTGGTGGTGGTGGTCTGACGAAGCAGCGCCTTGAGCAAGGAGCACGGATACCAACGCCCCGGCATCCTGGGGCCTGGCGCGCGCCATCGCGGATCACCCAGACTCCATCCAGTAAGGCAGGGTAAGCAGATCAAGCGGGCGGGAGGCGCAAGTGGCACTTGCGCCGCGCGCGGACATTCATCGCGAATGCCAGTGCCATGGGAAGGCTGTCAATTGTCAATGCAAGCAGACGGGACGGGAAACC